>Ga0209253_10000382_pt1 | contig 37308 bp, 34 predicted proteins | sample FrelakmetBRP12BR_FD_187145 | JGI IMG/M metagenome (GOLD analysis project Ga0209253, IMG submission 187145) | Freshwater lake sediment microbial communities from the University of Notre Dame, USA, for methane emissions studies - BRP12 BR (SPAdes)... | ecosystem: Environmental > Aquatic >... | reverse complement strand
GGATTCGGACTCCTGATGACGCAATCACGAACCGGCTGGCTGTTCGTCGCCCTGCTTGCGGTTTGGTGGATGGCCGGCCGGCGCTTTCTTCGACTTCAAATCGCGCCCCTGGCCGTTGGACTGGCGGCCTTCGCACTGGGCGTGTGGCAATGGACGGCGCTCAATCAGGCTGTCCTGTTCAGCGACCCGGCCACGTCGCTCGATCAGCGACTGGATACGGGTCTGCGGACTGCGCTTTGGCGCGCCATGATCGAGGCAGTTGGCAACTCGCCCTGGATCGGATGGGGTTGGAATCAGGTCGTACTCGGGCACCTGTCGGTGGCCTATGAGCATGACGCAGGTCAACGGGTCTTCCAGAACGCGCACAGCATCGTGCTCGACCTGATGTTGTGGATGGGTGTCCCGCTGGCCCTGCTGCTGCTGGCGCTCGCCGGGTACTGGCTGTTGCGGCAGGCCCGGCAGTGCAACGACGGTGCACGATGGGGCTTGCTCCTGGCGGTCGGCGCAATTGGCGCCCATGCGATCACCGAGTACCCGCTCGACTACACCTACTTTCTACTCACGCTCGGTCTGCTTGTCGGCACGCTGCAAGGACTCGAACCGATCGGCCGATCCTGGCTCATGCCGCGGGTGAGCTTCCTGCTCCCGTGGGCGGGTTGCGTCGGGACGATGTTCTGGGTCGGTGTCGAATACATGCAGGTCGAGGAGTCGGCGCGTCAAGTGCGCATGGTGCTTTCTGGCGTTGGGGTGGACAAGGTACCCTATGCCCCGCCTCCGAACGTACGGCTGCTCGACGGCCTGCGCGAGTATCACCGGTTCGTGATCACACCCGTGAAACAGGGCATGTCGGCAGAGCAGTTGGACTGGATGCGAAACGTTGCGCAGCGCCATCCGTATCCACCGTCGTTGCTGCGCTACGCGTTGGCTGCGGGTCTGAACGATCGAACCGAGGAGTCGACGCGTACGCTGCGTGCGATCTGTAGCGTGCACCCCCCCAAGTGGTGCAATTCGTCACGCGAGTCGTGGCGGGCGGCGCAGCGACAGCATCTTGAACTTGCGGTGATACCGATGCCGTGACTCAGAGTGGCCGCCACCCGCCGAGTGCGCTCGGAGCGTCGGCGCTGGTAGCATCGCGTCCGCCCGTTATGGTGAGTGCCGAAGACCAATCGTCCGGTCGACTGCGTGATGCGATTGCTCTGGTCGCAGCCGTTGCGGCGCCGACGCTGCTTGCGTTCAACTGGCCACCTTCGCCGACGCTGCTCAATCAGTGTCTGGCGATCGGGCTTTGGGGCGCGACGCTATCGTGCGCGGCATTTCGAATTTCGTCCCTGGAACCTCGCCAGCTCGTGCGCGACAACTGGGCACTGTGCATCACCCTCGTAGTGATTGCGCTCGGCACCGTGGTGGCCCTGGGGCGATCTGGATCGCCGATGCCGATTGCCCTGGGAGCGCTCGGCGTACTGGGTGCGGCCGGGCTTGTTCTGTGGTTTGGTACGGCCGCTGCACACGACCATGAGCCGGCCGGCCTGTTCGCATGGTTCCTTTGGGCCCTGGTCGGCGCTGGCGTCGTGAGCGGTCTGATCGCTTGCTTGCAGGTGTTCACGCCCGAATGGCCTGACGGCGAACTCATCGCGCGCTCCGGCCTCCCAGGCCGGGCGGTCGGCAATCTGCGCCAGCCGAACCACCTGAGCAGTCTGCTGCTCTGGTCGCTGATCGGCGCCGTCGGGCTCCACGAGCTGCGTCGGCTCGACCGAAGGGCTGCGGTCACGCTCAGCGCAATGTTCGTGTTCGGGTTGGTGCTGAGCGGTTCGCGCACAGGCGCGCTGGGTTGCTTGGTGCTTGCAGGCTGGGGCCTCCTGGATCGCCGACTTTCGCGTCCGGTACGCGCGCTCTTGTTGGCGACACCGTTGCTCTTCGCACTGGTTTGGGTCGGAATGTCAGGCTGGTCCCACGCGAGCGAACGTAGTTTCGGTGGTGAGAGTCGCTTGTCGCTGCAGTCTGGGGGCGATATCTCGAGCTCGCGCTTCGCCATCTGGTCCAACGCATGGGTAATGCTTGGGCGCGAGCCACTCTCGGGCGTCGGCTTCGGCGAGTTCAACCTTGCCTGGACATTGAGCGCGTTTCCGGATCGCCCGATCGCGTTCTTCGACCATACGCACAACCTGCCGCTGCAGTTGGCCGTCGAGCTCGGGCTGCCGCTCGCGGCACTCATCGTCGGGCTGCTGGCGATCGCGATGGTTCAGGCCTGGCGACGCGCCTGGCGCTCGGACGGCGATCTGGGCGTGGCCAAGCGCACGGCATTCATGATCGTGCTGATGATCGCCTTGCACAGCCAGCTCGAGTATCCGCTGTGGTACGCCTACTTCCTGCTGCCGACGGCCTTTGCGTGGGGTTTTGCGCTCGCCGGGCAGCGCGGCGAGCCTACGTCGACGCCGACGCCGCGTGGGATCCAGCCATCTCGGTGGCCGGTCGCCGTCGGCTTGACAATGACCCTCGGCGCGGCGGCCGCGTTGATGGACTATCGGGGGGTCGTTGTGATCTACGCCCCGCCGGATGATGCGGCGCCGCTGGACGAACGCATCGCGCGCGGGCAACGCAGTCCGCTGTTTGCCCATCACGCCGACTATGCCGCCGCCACGGCATTCGGCGAGCCGAAGGCGCCGCTGTCGCCGTCGCAGACTCTTGCTTTCAGGCGCGCGCCCCATCACCTGCTCGATGTTCGCCTGATGATCGCCTGGGCCCAGGCGCTTGCTGCGCAGGGCGAGGTCGACAAGGCGCGGTGGCTGGCAGCGCGCATTCGAGAATTCCGCAATCCCGGATCCGATGAGTTCTTCGCACCCTGCGCACAACCGGTCGGGGCGGCGCAGGCGTTCCAGTGTCAGGCGCCACATCGCACCTACAACTGGCGCGAGTTCACCCGAACTTGAGGCTGCCGATCAGGGCTTCGGTGCAACCCAGTGGCCGGAACTTCCGCCGCTCTTCTCTAGCAGGCGAATATCGCCCATCACCATGCCGCGGTCCGCGGCTTTGCACATGTCGTAGACGGTCAGCAGTCCGACCTGCACCGCGGTCAGCGCCTCCATCTCCACACCGGTGCGGCCCAGCGTCTCGACCTGCGCCATGCAGTGCACAGCATTGGCAGCGTGATCCAGCTCGAAGTCCACCGCCACATGCGTGATCGGAAGCGGATGACACAGCGGAATGAGTTCCGCCGTGCGTTTGGTGGCCTGGATTGCCGCGACGCGCGCAATGCCGATGACGTCGCCCTTCTTCGCCTGCCCGGCCGTGATCAGGGCCAGGGTCTCGGGCAACATGCGGATCGTGCCCCTGGCGCGCGCGACCCGGTGCGTGGCATCCTTGGACGCGACATCCACCATATGCGCCCGGCCTTGCGCGTCGAAATGGGTCAGCGGTGTTGGCATGGGCGTCAATTCCGGAAACACTCGGGCAACGGGCCAATGCGATCATAGGGCAGTGAACCCATAGGGCTGGTCGCACTCCAATGAGATCGGGGACAAGTGTCCCTGAGTAGATATTTCGAGTTTTGATGTCGTCTCGACTGAATCTTTGGCAACGGGTTGGCTGCGCTTTGATTGCGCTCGCGGTGGCTATGGCTGGCGTCCCTGTGCGGGCGCAAGTGCGCTTGCCGTCGCTGGGCGAATCGGCGTCCGACGACCTCACCGTCGCGGCCGAGAAACGGGTGGGCGATCAGATCATGCGCGAAATCCGGCGCGACCCGGACTACCTGGACGATCCGGTCCTGCTGGACTATCTGCAGTCGATCTGGAATCCGCTGGTATCGGCTGCGCGCCAGCGTGGAGATTTGTCGGCCGATATCGGTGCAGCCTTTGCGTGGGAAGCGTTTCTGGTGCGTGATCGAAGCGTCAACGCGTTTGCCCTGCCCGGCGGATATGTGGGCGTGCACCTGGCGCTGATCGCGCTTACCGGATCGGGCGATGAGCTGGCTTCGGTCCTGGCCCATGAACTGTCGCATGTCACCCAGCGCCACATCGCGCGCAGCGTCACCAACAGCCAACGCCAGGGGCTGCTGGCGTTGGCCGGGCTGATCCTCGGCGTTCTCGCGGCGGGTCGTAGCCACAGCCCCGATGCGGCGCAGGCGGCAGTGATCGGGAGCCAGGCCGCCTCGGTGCAGGGCCAACTCAATTTTTCGCGAGATATGGAGCGCGAGGCCGACCGAATTGGGTTCGCGGTGCTCGACCAGGCCGGATTCGAGGCCGCCGGCATGGCCCTGATGTTCGAGAAGCTCGATCAAGCCAACCGACTCAACGACAGCGGGTCGTACCCCTATCTGCGCAGCCACCCGCTGACTACCGAGCGGATCGCCGAGGCGCGCGTCCGTGCCGGTACCACAGTACCCGGTGCGCTCACGCGGCTGGAACATCAGCTGATGCAGTCGCGCTCGCGCGTGCTGATGGATCCTTCGGTCCAGACGCGCCGACGCTTGCAGGAACTTGATCTGGAAGGCAAGGCATCCACCCCGAGCGAGCGGGTCGCCGCGCTGTACGCCAGCGCAATGGCGTCGATGGTGTTGCGCGACTTTGCGCGCGCCGAACAAGCGTTGGCATCGAGCCAGCGCATGGTTCTTGCGATGGGCACCGGAGTTGAACCCCGTGCGGCGCGAGCGCTGGCCTTGTTTGGCGTCGAGCTCGCATTGGCACAAGGCGAGACCCAGATGGCCGCGCGGCGTCTGGCTGCATTCGCCCAGGACAGTACATCGCGACCGTACCTGCTGTTGCAGGCCCAGGTCGCGGTGGCCGGCAACGATACCGAGCTGCTGAAGCGGCAGACCGAGGCGCTGCAGGCCTGGGTCACCGAGCATCGAGGTGATGTCCTGGCCTGGGAGGCACTGTCGCAGTGCGCGGACCGTCTGGGGTTGAAGCTGCGCGCGGTGCGCGCCCAAGCAGAAGCTCACGCAGCGCAAGGCGACCTGAACGGGGCCATCGAGCGGCTTCGGGCCGGCCAGCGCCTGGCGCGCAGCGGCAATGCGCAGGACTTCATCGAATCGTCCGTCATCGACGCGCGCCTGCGTGATCTCGAGGCCCAACGTCGACAGCTGGTGGCGGAGTTGCGCGGGAACCGCCCCGCGCGCGATCCGGAGTAACTCGGTCGTCCCCTGGCGTCCTACCGCCGGGCGCCGGGTTCAAGTCCGCGCGCGATTGAAGATCCGTTCCATGGCGACATCGATCACCATGCCAGCCAGGCTGTAGATCAGCGAGCCGATCAGCGCGGCGCCGAATCCGGCGACATTGAAGCCCTCGCCGAGCACGCTGGCGGCGGCCCAGAACATCAGCGCGTTGATGACGAACAAGAACAATCCCAGTGTCAACAGCGTGACCGGCAGGGTCAGCAGCACCAGAAGCGGTCTCACCAACGTGTTGAACAGGCCCAGCACGAAGGCCGCGATCAAGGCGGAGGCATAGCTCTCGACCGTGACGCCGGAGTACAGCTGGGGTACCAGCAGCAGCGCGGCGGCGAGCAAGAACCAGCGAACCAGCAGCTTCATGAGCGCGAGCATACCGCGGTCGATCTGACCCCACTCCGGCCTCCGGAGCGGACCGCGTTCGCGCCTTCGCAGGGGCTTCAGCCGAGCATCGAAGATGGTCTCAGGCACTCGCTCGGAGATGCGCGCGTGATGCGCGGCGGCGACAGAAATGCGTGCCACGAGGGAAGAAAGTGCGTTCTACGAGGGGAAAACGCTTCTCATCGCCGAAAGCTCGCGGTACTATCGCGCCCGCAGGGGTCACGAGAGAAACGAGAGTTCATGCGACTCTCACCCGGAGCCCGGCACATCAACCACTCACGTGATGGAGAAACATCAAATGGCAACTGCGAAGAAGGCTGCGAAGAAGGCAGCAAAGAAAGCCCCCGCCAAGAAGGCCGCGAAGAAGGCACCGGCCAAGAAGGCCGCGAAGAAGGCGCCGGCCAAGAAGGCCGCGCCGGCCAAGAAGAAGGCCCCCGCGAAGAAGGCCGCCAAGAAGAAGGCACCCGCCAAGAAGCGCACCCCGAATGCGGCGTTCATGAAGGCCATGACGCCCAGCGCCGCGCTGGCCGCCATCATCGGCGACAAGCCGCTGCCGCGCACCGAGGTGACGAAGAAGGTGTGGGAGTACATCAAGAAGAACGGCCTGCAAGACAAGGTCAAGCGCACGATGATCAACGCCGATGCCAAGCTGAGGGAAATCTTCAAGCAGGCCCAGGTGTCGATGTTCGAGATGACCAAGCTCATCAATGCGCACCTGAAGTGATGGCCCTGACGGGCCTCGCGGCCCGTCGTTGCGCATCGAAGGCCGGCAACAGCCGGCCTTTTCGCTTTCCGGGGCGGCAGCGCTGGGTGCGACGCCTATTGGCTGCCGCCAAGGCGGCGCTGCACGAAGTCCAGCCGATCCTGGCCCCAGAAGAGTTCGCCGCCGATCACATAGGTCGGGGCGCCAAAGACCTTGGCATCGATGGCACGCTGGGTGTTGGCGTCGTAGCGATCCTGCACGGAGGGCTCGCTTGATTCCCCGAGCCGCTGCGCCGGCAGCTGCTGCTCGGAAAGCAGCGCGGCGAGCGTCGCCGCGTCAGCGATGTCGCGCTCTTGCACCCACACCGCCTGCAGGACTGCGCCGGTCAAGCGCAGCGCAGACTCGGTGCCGTCGCGTTGTTGCACAGCAATGATCAGCCGCGCAGCGGCGTCTGCGGCTACCGGGAAGAAACGCGGCTGCAACGTGAGGGGCAGGTTCAGCCATTGGCTGAACCGGCGCAACTCCACCAACCGGTAGGCCTGCCGCTGCGGCGCTCGTTTGGCCAGCGGCAGTCCGCCGGAGACCGGGAACACACGGCCCAGATCGATCGGCAGCACCTCGATCGTTGCGCCGGCCTGCCTGGCCATATCGACAAAGCGCTGGTGGCCGAGGTAGGTCCAAGGGGAGTTCGGCGCGAAGCAGTACTCGACGGTCTGGTTCATTGATGCACCCTCGGCGCCATGCGCCGTGTTCAGACGTGGGCGGCCAATGTGGCCGCGAGGAATTGGCCGGTATAGCTGGCCGGGTTGGCGGCCACCTGCTCCGGCGTGCCAACGGCGACGATCTGGCCGCCGCCCGCGCCGCCCTCGGGCCCGAGGTCGATCAGCCAGTCGGCGGTCTTGATCACGTCCAGATTGTGTTCGATCACCACGATCGTATTGCCGGCGTCGCGCAACTGGTGCAGCACGCGCAGCAGCATCTCGATATCGGCGAAATGCAGTCCAGTGGTCGGTTCGTCCAGGATGTACAGCGTGCGTCCCGTGTCGCGTTTGCTCAGTTCGAGGGCCAGCTTCACGCGCTGAGCCTCTCCGCCGGATAGTGTGGTCGCGCTCTGTCCGAGCTTGATGTAGCCCAGGCCGACGTCCAGCAGGGTCTTGAGCTTGCGCGCCAGCGTGGGCACCGCGCCAAAGAATCCGTGCGCATCCTCGACCGTCAGATCCAGCACCTGGCTGATGTTGCGGCCCTTGTAGAGGATCTCCAGCGTCTCGCGGTTGTAGCGCAGGCCCCGGCAGGCATCGCAGGTGACGTAGACGTCGGGCAGGAAATGCATCTCGACCTTGATCACGCCGTCACCCTGGCAGGCCTCGCAGCGGCCGCCCGCCACGTTGAAGCTGAATCGGCCGGCGCCGTAGCCGCGTTCGCGTGCGGCGGGTACCTCGGCGAACAATTCGCGGATCGGCGTGAAGAGCCCTGTATAGGTGGCGGGATTGCTGCGCGGCGTGCGCCCGATCGGGCTCTGGTCGACGTCGATCACCTTGTCGAACGCCTCCAGTCCCTCGACCGCGTCGTGCGGCGCAGGCTCGAGCTGGCTCTGGTAGAGACGGCGTGCCACCACCGCGTACAGGGTATCGTTGACCAGCGTGCTCTTGCCCGACCCGGACACCCCGGTGACGCAGGTGAACAGCCCGACCGGGATGTCGACCGTGACCTTGCTGAGGTTGTTGCCACGCGCGCCGACGATGCGCAGGCATTCGCCCATGGCCGGAGCGGCCGAAGCGTCGAGCAGCGTGGCGCGCTGCCAGGGCGTTCGACGCGCCGGCAATGCGATGCGCAGCCGGCGCGACAGGTACTGGCCGGTCAGGGAATCGGCGCTGGCTGCGACCTGCTGGGGCGTCCCCTGGGCGACGATCCGTCCGCCGTGCACGCCGGCACCGGGCCCGAGGTCGACGCAATGGTCGGCGGCGCGGATCATGTCCTCGTCGTGCTCGACCACGAGCACGCTGTTGCCCAGGTCGCGCAGATGCTTGAGTGTTCCGATCAGGCGCGCGTTGTCGCGCTGGTGCAGGCCGATGCTGGGCTCGTCCAGGACGTACATCACCCCTGTCAGTCCCGAGCCGATCTGCGAGGCCAGCCGGATGCGTTGGCCTTCGCCCCCCGACAACGTGTCGGCGCTGCGGTCCAGGCTGAGGTAGTTGAGTCCCACGTCGTTGAGGAACTTCAACCGCGCGCGGATCTCGCGTACCACCTTGTCGGCGATCTCGGCCCTGGCGCCCATGAGCTGCAGCGAGTCGAAGTACTGCAAGGTCTCGGCGAGCGTGGCCCGCTCGACCTGATAGATCGCGCGGCCAGCCGAGCCGTCGGCAGCCTGCAGCAGGACATGCCGCGCTTCGCGCCGCAGGCGCGTTCCATCGCAATGCGGACAGGCTCGCGCGGCCTGGTAGCGCGCAAGGTCCTCACGCACGGCCACCGAGTCGGTCTCGCGAAAGCGCCGCTCGAAGTTGGGGAGGATGCCCTCGAAGGGGTGCCTGCGCTTGACGGTGCGCACCCGCCCCTTGGACCCCTCGGCCTGGTAGACGAACTCCACGTCCTGAGTCCCCGACCCATACAGCAGGATCTTGCGCGCCGGCTCGTCGAGCTGTTCGAACGGTGTCTCGATGTCGAATTCGAAGTGCCGAGCCACGCTTTCGAGCATCGAGAACGTATAGGCGTTGCGCCGATCCCAGCCCTTGACCGCGCCTGCCGCGAGGCTCAGCGTGGGAAAGGCGACCACGCGTTCCGGATCGAATGCGGTCACCTGTCCGAGCCCGTCGCAATGCGGGCAGGCGCCGACCGGCGAGTTGAACGAGAACAGGCGTGGTTCGAGTTCGGCCAGCGAGTAAGCGCAGACCGGGCAGGCGAACTTGTTCGAGAACAGGTGCTCGCGGCCGCTGTCCTGCTCCAGCGCGATCGCCCGACCGTCGGCCAGGCGCAGCGCCGCCTCGAAGCTCTCGGCCAGGCGCTGTTTCATCTCTGCCCGGGCACGCAGACGGTCGATGACGACGTCGATATCGTGCTTCTCGGTCTTCCTGAGCCTGGGCAGATCGCCCGCCTCGACGACACGGCGTTCGGCACCGCTCGCGCCGATGCGGAACCGCACGAAGCCCTGCGCTTGCATGTCGGTGAACAGCTCGCTGAACTCGCCCTTGCGGTCGCGCACGACCGGCGCCAGCACGACCAGTCGCGTGTCCTCGGGCAGCGCCAGCACCGCGTCGACCATCTGGCTCACGTTCTGCGCCTGCAACGGCAGGTCGTGGTCGGGACAGAACGGCGTGCCCGCCCGTGCATACAGCAGGCGCAGGTAATCGTGGATCTCGGTGATCGTGCCCACGGTCGAGCGTGGGTTGTGCGAGCTGGCCTTCTGCTCGATGCTGATCGCCGGCGACAGCCCTTCGATCACGTCGACATCGGGCTTTTCCATCAACTGAAGGAACTGGCGCGCATAGGCCGAAAGGCTCTCGACATACCGCCTCTGCCCTTCGGCATACAGCGTGTCGAACGCCAGGCTGGACTTGCCGGAACCGGACAACCCGGTGATCACCACCAGGCTGTACTTCGGAATGTCGAGATCGATGTTCTTGAGGTTGTGGGTGCGCGCGCCGCGGATGTGCAGCATCGTTGCGGCGCTGACATCCGAAGGCTGTCGGGAGGGCATGGGTGGCCGATCGAGCAAAACGCTCGATCTTAGTGCCCGGACGCGTCGCGAGCCACAACGCGGCTGCGCTGCGGCCCAGGGTGGATCGCCGCCTCAGTAGCTGCGCAGCGGCTCCAGCGCCTGTGGGTCGAGAGGCGCAAAGCGGATGCGACCGCTTGGCTCGAGCCAACGCAAGCCGTCAGCCTCGATGCGCAAGCGCGCGTGCGGCTGACCGTCGTGCCACCAGCGCACCTCGGTCGCGGGGCCGGGATCCGAGGGCACGGCCACATCGACCCAGCGTCCGCGCGCGGCCTGAACCAGCCTCAGCAACCATGCCAGGCCATCTGCGTCGACCGGCCTGGGTGCCGTCGCGCCCGGCGCCTGCCAGGTCCACCGCGCCGACTGCGCGGTGGATTCGGCCCTGATGCGGCGCAACAGCGTCAACGCTGGCGAGGCCGCCGCTTGCGCAGCGGTGTCGCGCACTGGCGCCGCCTCGGCCCGTGGTGCTGCCGTCGGCATGCGCGGGTCGTTCGCCTTGGCCGCAGACTTGCCGAGCGCCTCCTGCCTCGACTCGGCGGTCACGCCGGCCTGCCGTGATGGTTCGGTCGGCACGGCCTGTACAGACTGAACTTTGCTATCGCTTTCAGCCCGTGGTGGGACTTCGGCAACCGGTGCCGATGGTGCGGGAGCGATCGCCTCTCGCGCCGGTTCCGGCGCCGGACGCACCGCAGGCTGTGCCGCCTTGCGCGCAGCGTCCACGGGAGAATCGACCCGGGACTGCAAAGTGCTGCGGACGCCGCCCGCAGGTTCGGTCGCCGTGTCGCGGCGAGCGGCGACGATGCTGGTTGCCTCTGGTGGCGGTGACACGGGGATGGGTGGGTCGCTGTCGATCCACAACCCGACCACCAGCGCGGCGACGAGACCGGTTGCGAACCCGCCGGCCCAGCGGGGCGATCCGAGAAATGGCAGGATTTCGCGCCAGCGCGGCCGACCGGCGATCGTGGCGCGCACGGGCGTTGGCGCAACTGTGCGTCGCACCGGTCGATGCACCTGCCGTGCCGCGGCGAGGATGGTCTGCGTGACGCTTGACGGCGGAGTCAACCCGTGGTCCGGCGCATGGCGCAGCGCGGTACGCAGGTATTCGTCGTGGACCAGGTCGTCGTGCGGGGAGTCGGTGCTCATGCCTTCGTCCCCATCGCCATGGCGTCGAGGTAGGCGCCCATGCAGGTGCGCAGTCTGGCCATCGCATAGCGCAGCCGGCTCTTGGCGGTCTCGAATCCGATGTCGAGTGCCCGTGCGAGTTCGTCGAGCGCGATGCCGTCTTCGTGATGCAGCAGAAAGGCCGTCTTCTGCGCCGTGGGCAGTTGATCCAGGCATTCCAGCAGCCGTGCGCCGGCCCGGCGCCAGAACACCAGGTCGTCGATAGAGCGGTCGGGCTGCGGCCAATGGTCCCAAGGCGTACCCTCGGGGACGAACGGCTCCCCCGACTCGTCCTGGGGCAACGCCTGCTCGCGGCCAATGCGGCGCAACATGTCCACCGCGCGATGGTGTGCGAGCGTGAACAGCCAGGTCCGAAAACTCGCGCCTTGGGGCACGTACCGATCCTTGGCGCGAACCACGCGCAGCCAGGTGTCCTGAAACACTTCGTCGGCCAGGTTGGCGCCGTCGCGGCCGAGCAGTCGGCGCACAAACCGGTACAGCGCGGCGTGATGGCGTTGATAGAGCCACTCGAACGCCTGCACGTCACCCGCGGCGAAGGCGGTCATTTGCGCCACGTCGTCGTCGACATGTGCGGCTGCGGCGTTGACGACATCATTCATCGGCTTGCAGTCTGCCATGTCACCGATTTGCACGAAGCTCTCCATAACCCGTTGTACGCAGCAGCACGGCCGATGGGGTCAAGCCAATTCGGCACGAGGCGCCTGCGCCGTCTGGGTTGGAGCTGCGATACCGGGGTGCGGATCGGCCAAGCTTCGGGAGGTGCCCGAAGGCGGCCAGGCGCTGGTCGTGTCTGCCATGCTGCCGGCGCAGGGGGCAGCGGGTGGGTTGGGTCGCGATTTCGCGCGTGCCGCCGACAGGTCCGGCCAGGACAGGGGCGGACGCGCGGTCGAGCTTGTCGTGCGCTGAACTCAGGCCGCCTGCAAGACGCGCAAGATGTCGTGTCCATAGGCCTGCAGCTTCTTGACGCCGACGCCGCTGATGCCGGCCAGGTCATCGAGCGTCGCCGGCGCCTGGCGGGCCATCTGCAGCAGCGTGGTGTCGTGAAACACGACGAAAGCCGGCAGGTTGTGCTCGCGCGCGATGCCGGAACGCCAACTGCGCAGCGCCACAAGTCGCGCGTGCGCTGGCGGATCGAGTTCAGCCGAGGCGTCGACACCCGGCGATGAGCGTGGCTTGCCGCGTGCGCCGGCGCGCGATCGCGTCACGGGTTCGCGCGCCTCGCGCAGCACCACATGGGCGTCGCCGCGCAACACGGCGCGCGCCGTGTCGGAGAGCTCCAGCGTGTTGTATTCACCGACGCTTTGCAGGTGGCCCAGCGCGACCAGCTGGCGCAACACGCTGCGCCACTGCGCCTCGGAAAGTTCGGCTCCGACGCCGAAGGTCGACAGGCTCTCGTGGCCGTGCTGGCGCGTCTTGTCGGTGGGCTTGCCGCGCAGCACGTCGATCAGATGCCCGGCGCCGAAACTCAGGCCCGAATGCTGCCGAAAGCGATAGATGCACGACAGCGCCTTGCGTGCGGCCTCGGTGGCATCCCAGGCCGCCGGCGGGCTCAGGCAGTTGTCGCAGTTGCCGCACGGTGCGCTGGCCTCGCCGAAGTACGACAGCAGGCGCACGCGCCGGCAATCGAGCCCTTCGGCCAGCGCCAGCAACGCGTCGAGTTTGCCGCGCTGGGTGCGCTTGAAGTCATCGTGCGCCGTGCTGTCGTCGATCATGCGGCGCTGGTTCACCACGTCGGCCAGCCCATAGGTCATCCACGCGTCGGCGGCCAGGCCGTCGCGCCCGGCGCGTCCGGTCTCCTGGTAATAGCCCTCGATGTTCTTGGGCAGATCCAGGTGGGCGACGAAGCGCACGTCGGGTTTGTCGATGCCCATGCCGAAGGCGATCGTGGCCACCATCACGATACCGTCCTCGCGCAGGAACCGATCCTGATGGCGCTTGCGCACGTCGCTGTCGAGGCCGGCGTGGTACGGCAGTGCGGTCACGCCTTCCTGATCCAACCAGACGGCGGTCTCTTCGACGCGCTTGCGGCTCTGGCAGTACACGATGCCTGCATCGCCTTCATGCTCGTCGCGGACGAAGCGCAACAGCTGCGCGCGCGGGTTGTCCTTCTCGACGATCGTGTAGCGGATGTTCGGCCGGTCGAAACTGGCGACGAATTCGCGCGCCTCCTGCAGTGCGAGGCGCTCGAGGATGTCGTGGCGCGTGTGCGTGTCGGCCGTGGCCGTGAGCGCGACGCGCGGCACGGCGGGAAAGCGCTCGTGCAGCGCCGACAGGCCTAGATACTCCTCGCGAAAGTCGTGCCCCCACTGGCTCACGCAGTGGGCCTCGTCGATGGCGATCAGGCTCAGCAGCTTGCGCTCGTGCAGCGACTGGAGCATCGCCATGAAGCGTGGCGTCAGAATGCGCTCGGGCGCCGCGTACAGCAGCACCAGCCGGCCCGACAGCAGCTCGCGCTCGATGCCGCGCGCCTCGTCGCCGTCGAGCGTCGAATTGAGGAATGCCGCGTGGACGCCGCTCTCCTCCAGTGCGCCCACCTGGTCGTGCATCAGCGCGATCAAGGGGCTGACCACCAGCGTGACGCCGTGCCCGGCGCGATGGCGCGCAATTGCGGGCACCTGGTAGCACAGGCTCTTGCCGCCGCCGGTGGGCATCAGCACCAGCGCGTCGCCGCCGGCGCTGACATGCCCGACGACGGCGGCCTGGGCGCCGCGGAAGGCCGGGTAGCCAAAGACCTCGTGAAGAATGGCCTGCGTCGAGGCGTGATCAGGTGGCGCGGGATTGTTCGGCATCGGACGACGATGGTAGCGGCGCCGCCGGCGCTCGCCGCGGCGCTTGCGCTCACCCTTCGGTGGGCCCGCTTGCGGGTGTGGGCGATCCACCCGCCTTGGCGACTCGCCGGCCGGGCGGCGTCGCTATGATGATTGCCATCGGGTCTTCAGCGGCGAAGGCCCCACACGGTGAAGGAGCCCGCCATGGCATCGGTCAACAAAGTCATCCTGATCGGCAACCTCGGCCGCGACCCCGAGGTGCGTTACACGCCCAGCGGCGCGGCGGTCTGCAACGTCAGCGTGGCCACCACGCGCAACTGGAAGAGCAAGGACAGCGGCGAGAAGCAGGAAGAGACCGAATGGCACCGCGTGGTGTTCTACGACCGGCTGGCCGAAATCGCCGGCGAATACCTCAAGAAAGGTCGCCCCGTGTATGTCGAAGGGCGGCTCAAGACCCGCAAATGGCAGGACAAGGAAGGCAAGGACAACTACACGACCGAAATCATTGCCGATCAGATGCAACTGCTCGGCAGCCGCGAGGGCATGGGCAGCGCTTCCAGCGACGAGCACGGCGAGGGCCGCAGTGCCCCAGCGCCACGCGCACCCGCCAGCAAGCCCGCAGCGAAGTCGTCCACCGGTTTTGACGACATGGACGACGACATCCCCTTCTAGCAGACTCCCGGACTCCTCGTGCTGGATCACGCCCCGCCTCGGCGGGGCGTTGTCGTTCTTGCGTCCCGTCGATAAGGGTCAGCCGGCCCGTCGTCGGCTGCTTGATACCCGCCACGGTATCTGCTAACATACCGACATGGGTATATATTCGTTCTCGTCGGTGCCGTATTCAAGTGTGATTCGACGGCTTGGGCTGTTCGCTGCGGCGTCACTCTGGGCGGTGCCCACCCTGGCCGAACCCATCCCAGTGCCGGTGTTTATCGTCCGTGCCGACGGTGCGACTTCGGGCTTCGAGCTCGAAGGCACGGTCCAGGCCATTCGTCAGGCGACGTTGGCGGCCCAGATTGGCGGCAACGTATTGAGCCTGCAAGTGAAGGCTGGAGACCGGGTGAAGGCGGGCCAGGTGGTCGCGCGCATCGACGAACGCGACGCACAGGCGGCTGAACAGCGCGGCGACGCCGGCGTGGCGCAAGCCGAAGGCGTGTTGCGTTCCGCCCGGCTCGGCGCGGAGCGCACGCGCGAACTGCGTCGCCAGGGCTTCGTCAGCCAGGCGGCGCTCGACATGGCAGAGACCGAGCTCTCGACGGCGCAGGCGGGCGCCGACCAGGCACGCGCGGCGCGCAACCAGGCAACACTGGCGCGAGGGTATGCGACCCTGGTCGCGCCATTCGATGCGATCGTGCTGGCCACACACCTCGAGGCAGGTGACCTGGCATTGCCGGGACGCACGGTGGCGACGCTGTATGCGCCAGGCGCCTTGCGGATCGCGGTACAGGTGCCGGCCTCGCGGGCGGCGCAGGCGCGCAGCGCTCAACAGGTCGCGGTGCGGCTGCCCGACGGCTCGGCCGCCAAGCCGGCAAGCCAGTACGTGCTGCCCAGCACCGATCCGGTTTCGCAAACTGTCGAATATCGGCTGGACCTGGATGCCAGTACCGCGGGCCGACTGACGCCGGGCCAGTCGCTCCCCGTGCGCTTCGAGGGAGCCACGACCGTCGCTGCGCCGGCGATGCCCTGGGTGCCGGCCTCGGCCATACTCAAGCGCGGCGAATTGACCGCGGTGTACGTGGCCGACGGCGAACGCTTCGTTCTGCGCAACGTCCGCGTCGGCGCAACGCCGAGTGCGGGCCAGGTGCCGGTATGGGCCGGCTTGAAGCCGGGTGAGCGTGTCGCCACCGATGCGGTGCGCGCCGGTCTGGCCGGCGCCACGCCGGCACGCTGAGAGTAGCGCGCAGCATGGACAAGCCTGTGCAGCTGGGTCTGTCGGGACGCCTGGCGCGTGCGTTCCAGGCCAACACGATCACGCCGCTGGTGGCTCTGGTGATGCTGCTGATGGGGCTGTTCGCTGCCGCGATCACCCCGCGCGAGGAGGAACCCCAGATCAACGTGACGATGGCCAATGTCATCGTCGGATTTCCTGGTGCATCCAGTGTGGATGTGCAGAACATGGTGGCGCGACCGGCCGAGCAGGTTCTGAGCCAGATCGCCGGCGTCGAGCACACGAGCTCGGTGTCGCGTCCCGGTGTCGCCGTATTGACGGTGCAGTTCAAGGTCGGCGTGCCGCGTACCGAAGCGCTGGTGCGCTTGTACGACGTGCTGAACGCGAACCAGGACTGGCTGCCCCGCGATCTGGGCACGCTGCCGCCGATCGTCAAACCCAAGGGCATCGACGACGTACCGATCCTGGCGGTCACGCTGTGGCGGCGCGATTCGGGCAGCGCGCTCGACCTCGAGCCCGTGGCGCATACGCTCGAGACCGAGCTCAAACGCGTGCCGGGTACGCGTGAGGTACAGACGATCGGAGCGCCCGGGCGGATATTGCAGGTGACACTCGACCCGGTGCGCCTGCGCGAGCGTGGCGTCGACGTCGCACGATTGCGGGCCACGATCGCGGCGGCCAACCAGGGCACGCCATCTGGCGCGGTGCTGGACGCCACAGGCGCGACCGGACAGATGCTTTCGGTGGAGACCGGCGAGTTCCTGCGTTCTGCCGACGACCTGGCCGATCTCGTCGTCGGGGTCAGCGCCGGCAAACCGGTGTACCTGCGCGAGGTGGCGCGCATCGAGTCGGGCGCGGCCCAACCCAGCGCCTATGTGTGGTTCACCCCGGGCGCTGCCGCGGCCAGCGCGACGACGCAGGCAGCGGCCGCGAATGGCGCCAGCGCCCCGGGTGACGTGCATCCGGCCATTACCTTGTCGGTCACCAAGAAGCCTGGAGAGAACGCCGTAGATGTGGCCCGGGCGTTGCGCCTGCGGCTGGACGAGATGCGCAACACCGTGGTTCCGGGCGATGTACAGATGACGGTGACACGCGACTACGGCGAGACCGCCGCCGAGAAGGCCAACAAGCTGATTCAGAAGCTGGCGTTCGCGACCGCGTCGGTGATCGTGCTGGTGGGCCTGGCGCTGGGCCGGCGCGAAGCGGTCATCGTGGGTTCGGCCGTGATCCTGACGCTGACGGCGACGCTGTTCGCGTCCTGGGCCTGGGGCTTCACGCTGAACCGGGTGTCGCTGTTCGCGCTGATCTTCTCGATCGGCATCCTGGTCGACGACGCGATAGTCGTCGTCGAGAACATCCACCGCCATCAGTTGCTGGACCCGAGCAAGCCGTTGCGCCAGATCATCCCGGTCGCCGTTGACGAGGTCGGCGGCCCCACCATCCTGGCCACGCTGACGGTGATCGCCGCGCTGCTGCCGATGGCGTTCGTCAGCGGCTTGATGGGCCCGTACATGAGCCCGATACCGATCAATTCGAGCCTCGGCATGGCGCTTTCGCTGGCGATCGCCTTCACGGTCACGCCCTGGCTGGCACTGAAGCTGATGAAGGCTCATGACACGCTGGGCGACCACCCGCATGGTCAGCATGCGCCGAGCCGGATCAGCCGCGCGATTTCGGCCGCCTTCACCCGGGCGCTGATGTCGTTGCTCGAAAGCGCGCGCAAGCGCTGGCTGTTGCTGGTCGGTGTCATCGTGGCGCTGCTGCTGTCGGTTGGCTTGGCGGCGGTGCAATGGGTGGTCATGAAGATGCTGCCCTTCGACAACAAGTCGGAGTTCCAGGTGGTGGTCGACATGCCGGCGGGCACGCCGCTGGAGAACACTGCGGCCGCGCTGCAGGAACTGGGCGGCCTGCTGGCCAAGCAGCCCGAGGTGCGCGACGTACAGGGTTACGCCGGCAGCGCGGCGCCGATCACGTTCAACGGCCTGGTGCGACAGTATTTCCTGCGCGCCGAGGCGGAGCTCGGCGACCTGCAGGTCAATCTGGTCGACAAGAAGCATCGCGCCGAGCAGAGCCATGCCATCGCGCAGCGCCTGCGCCCGGACCTCGAGCGCGTTGCCGCACGGCATCAAGCGCGCATCAAGCTGGTCGAGGTGCCGCCCGGGCCACCGGTACTCAGCCCCTTGGTCGCCGAGGTCTACGGCCCGGACGAGGCCGGTCGCCAGCAGGTCGCACGGCGCCTGGCAGCCGCCTTTGCGGCGACACCGGGTGTCGTCGGCGTGGATACTTCACTGAAGGAAGATGCACCGCGCGCGTTCGTCCGCGTGCAACGCCAGCGCGCCGAATCGCTCGGCATCGCGGTGGCGCAGGTGGCGCAAACCGTGCAGTCCGCGCTGTCGGGCACCGACGCCGCCTATCTGCATGACGGTCAATCGAAATACCCGGTGCCGGTGCGGTTGCAGCTGCCCCGCGACGCGCAGATCGGCCTGGACACCCTGCTGGCGTTGCCGCTGCGCGCGGCGAACGGGCAGCTCGTCCCGTTGAGCGAACTGGTGCGCGTGGAGCGCGGGGTGATCGACAAGCCGCTCTACACCAAGGACCTGCAGGCGCTGAGCTACGTGATTGGCGACGTGGCTGGCGGTGCCGATTCGCCGCTATACGGCTTGGCAGCAATCCGCTCCCGGTTGCAGGCGGCTGCGCTGCCGGGTACCGGCGTGCTGGGTGAATATTGGATTACGCAGCCGAGCGACCCGTACCGTCAGTACGCGATCAAGTGGGACGGCGAATGGCAGGTGACCTACGAGACCTTTCGCGACATGGGCGCGGCCTATGCCGTGGGCCTGGTGCTGATCTATCTGCTCGTGGTGGCGCAGTTCAAGAGCTACCTGACGCCGCTGATCATCATGGCGCCGATCCCGTTGACGGTGATCGGCGTGATGCCCGGTCACGCATTGCTGGGTGCGCAGTTCACCGCTACCTCGATGATCGGAATGATCGCGTTGGCTGGCATCATCGTGCGCAACTCGATCCTGCTGGTCGACTTCATCGAGCTGCAGGTACGCGACGGCGTGCCGTTCAAGCAGGCCGTGGTGGCATCGGCGGCCGTGCGCGCGCAACCGATTGCCCTCACCGCGCTGGCGGCCATGCTGGGCGCCTTCTTCATCCTCGACGACCCGATCTTCAACGGCCTTGCGGTCGCGCTGATCTTTGGCATCTTCGTCTCGACCGCCTTGACGCTGGTCGTGATCCCGGTCCTGTACTACGCCGTCTATGCGCGGCGTCACCAGGATGCCTGAGGACGCGCCCGTCGCGCTGCTCGAGAACCCCGTTCCTCGTTTCCATCCAACCAGGAGTTTCACCATGACCATTGACCGTTTGATCCACGTCTTCGCAGGCACCTTCATCCTGCTGTCTCTGGCCCTGGGCATCGAGGCGAGCCCGCTGTTCGTCAGCCCTTGGTGGCTGGCGTTCACGGCGTTCGTCGGTGCCAACCTGCTGCAATACGGGTTCTCGGACGTCTGTCCGCTGGGGTGGATCCTCAAGAAGCTGGGCGTGCCCGAGAGCCCGGCATGCGCCCACTGACCTTGGCGCCGTTCACTTCCGCAGACGCGGCGACAATGGCAAGCGACCGATCACCCGGTTCTGCCGCAAAGGCTTGCACGATGGCGAATCTCAACGACGAGGTGGCGCGTAACGACCTGCTCAACCGGCTGAAGCGAGCCGAAGGGCAGTTGCGCGGCATCCAGCGCATGATCGAAAGCGGCGACCCCTGCCTCGACATCGCCGGCCAGATGGCGGCCGTGCGCAAGGCGCTCGACAGCGCCTACGTGCGCATGACCGTGTGCTTCATGCAGCAGGAGCTGCAATCGCGCCTGGCGCCCGACGCCAAACGCGAGGAAGCACTGGCCAGCGTGCTCGATGACGTGCAGACCTTGCTCGGCAAGGTGCGCTGAGAACCATCGGACAGCGGCGGCACAGTCGCCGGGCAACGACGAGACCCATTCCATGAGCGAAAGCCCCGTGACCGTGCGGCTGACCCAGCGCCGCGACTACCAGTTCGACAACCAGTTCGGCGCTCAGGTGCCGCCCTGGTTGGTCGATGAACCCGCTCCGCTGGGCCGCGGCGATGGGCCGTCGCCGGTACAGCTGCTGGCCGCGTCGGTCGGCAACTGCCTGGCCGCGTCGCTGTTGTTCGCGATGCGCAAGTACAAGCAGGTCAGCGAGCCGATTGAGTGCGTCGTCGACGTCCAGGTCGGCCGCAACGCGGACAAGCGCCTTCGGGTATCGGCGATCAAGGCGCGCTTGACGATCGGTGTGCCGGCCGCAGGCATCGAACACCTGGAACGGATTCTGTCCACGTTCGAGGATTTCTGTACCGTGACGGCAAGCGTCCGGCAGGCGTTTCCGGTGACGGTCGAAGTGTTCGACGCCCGCGGCTCGCAGTTGAAGTGAAGGCCGGATGAATATGCGCACCCAGTCGCCGTTGCGATTCCCGCTCGTCAGCTGGCTGGTGCCGTGTTCGCCGTATGGGCCTGCGGTCACAACGCCGGCGCAGGGTGCAACAGCGGGCGCATAGGTGACGGCACGCGCCGCACGCGCGTGCGCGGCGGGCTACCATGCCGGGGATCGAACCGAACGAGGGGTGCTGCATGTCCATCGTCAAGTTGTCTCGCCGCGCCGCCTGGGCCCTGGCCGCCATTGCACTGCTGGCCACATCGCCGGGCATGGCGCAAGGCCGGAAGGACAGCGCGGTCATCGCGATGACGCTGGAGCCGCCCGGCCTGGATCCGACCGCCGGCGCGGCCTCGGCCATCGGCGAGGTGGTGCACTACAACATCCTCGAGACATTGACCAAGATCGGACCGGATGGATCGACCAAGCCGCTGCTGGCGCAAAGCTGGACCGTCACTCCGGACAACAAGACCTGGGCCTTCAAGCTGCGCCAGGGCGTCAAGTTCCATAACGGCGAGCCGTTCGACGCCTCGACGGTCAAGTTCTCGTTCGAGCGCGCGGCTGCCGCTGGATCCGCCAACAAGGACAAGGCTGTCTTCGCCAACATCGTCAACGTCGCGACGACCGACGAGTTGACGATCGTGCTGACGCTGAAGAACCCGAATCCTGACTTCCTGTTCCAGCTCGGGCAGACCACGGCCTCGATCGTCGAGCCCAAGAGCGCGGCGAACAACAACACCCAGCCGGTAGGTACCGGGCCGTTCCGACTCGAGACCTGGAACAAGGGTTCTTCGGTGGTGCTGGCGCGCTGGGACGGGTATCGCGATGCGAAGGCCGTCAAGCTGCGCCGGGTGACGATCCGCTTCATCAGCGATACCGCGGCGCAGGTCGCGGCGCTGCTGTCGGGCGACGTCGATGCCTTCCCGCGCGTGGCTGCCGCACGCAGCCTGGCACAGTTCGAGAACAACAAGAAGTATCAGGTGCTGATCGGTGGCTCGCGCTCCAAGACCATTCTCGCGATCAACAACAAGCGCAAGCCGCTCGACGACGTGCGTGTACGCCGTGCGATTGCCGCCGCGATCGACCGCAAGGCCGTCATCGAGGGTGCCGCCGACGGGTTCGGTACGCCGATCGGCAGCTTCTACGTGCCGGGCGCCCCAGGCTATGTCGATCTGACTGCCGTCAATGCCTATGACCCGGGCCGGTCGCGTGCTTTGCTCAAGGAGGCCGGCGTTGCGCTGCCTCTGGAACTCAGCATCAAGCTGCCGCCGACGCCCTACGCGCGCCAGGGCGGCGAGGTGATCGCGGCGCAATTGTCCAAGGTCGGCATCAACGCCAAGCTGGAAAACGTGGAATGGGCGCAGTGGCTCTCAGGCGTGTACGGCCAGAAGGCGTATGACCTGACCGTGATCGCGCATGTCGAGCCGCTCGACTTCGGCAACTTCGTGCGGCCCAACTACTACTGGGGCTACGAGTCGCCGAAGTTCAACGAGCTGTGGGAGAGAATCAATACCACGGCCGATGCAGCGCAGCGCAACAAGTACCTGGCCGAGGCGCAGCGGCTTGTCGCCGACGACGCGGTGGCTGCCTACCTGTACCAGCCGACATGGATCACGGTCGCCAAGGCCGGATTGAACGGTTTGTGGAAGGACGCGCCGATTCTCGTCAACGACCTGGCGGCGCTGCACTGGCAATAGGCGTAGCGCGCAGCGCGGCTGCTAGGCCGCGTATCGCGCTTCAGCGCACGCTGACTGGCCTGGTGTTGGGCTGCTCCGGCAGGCCTTCAAGGTGCGCGGCGTCGGCCCACTCGAGGATCTCGAGCCCGCCATTGCGCCAGCGCAGGCGGTTGATGCCGGTGTTTGGGATCTCGCATTCGCGCGGGCCATGCAAGGGCAGTCCATGCGCGCTGCGCCACAGCATGTCGAGCGCACCGCCATGGGTAAAGACCGCCACACGCCGGCCCTCGTGTTGTTGCACCAGGACGAGTACCGCGCGCAGCACGCGGGCATGGAAATCACGCACGCTTTCGCCGCCGCCGGGCAGCGCGTAGTCGGCGTCATGGCGCGTCCAGGACGACCAGAGATCCGGGTGCTTGGAGATGATGGTCGGCACGTCCATGCCTTCGAGCACGCCAAACGACTGCTCGCGCCACAACGGTTCGGCCACCAGCGGAAGGCTTGAAGGCGGCGACGCCATGTTCGCGGTCGTGCGCGCGCGCAGCAGGTCGCTGGAGACGATGGCGTCGAATCGTTCCCCCAGCAGGCGTTCGGCCAGGCGTTGCGCCTGGGCTTGGCCCGCGGCATTGAGCGGCACGTCGATCTGGCCCTGAAACCGATTCTGGCGGTTCCAGTCAGTTTCGCCGTGGCGAATGACGATCAGCTCGGTCATGATGCGGATTGTCGATCTCTTTCCAAGACAGTGCGATGGCCCAGATTGTCCTTCTGCCCGGCCTGGCCTGCGATGACGCGCTGTGGCGCGACCAGCTGCCGGCGCTCGCCGCAAAGCACCGGGTGACCGTGAGCGACGTGCACGCACGCCACGCCAGTCTGCCCGAGATGGCGCGCGCGCTGCTGCGCGAGAACGACGGCGAACTGGTGCTGATCGGCAGTTCCATGGGCGGCATGCTCGCGCTGCATGCGCATCGCGAGGCGCCGCACCGGGTCCGGGCGATGGCCCTGCTGTCGACCACCGCACAGCCGGACACGCCCGAGCTGATCAAGCTGCGCAGCGAAGCGATCGTCGAGTTCGAGCAGGGGCGGGCCGAAGCCGTGCTGCGCGCCAACGCGGTGTTCGCGTTTCACCCGGACCATTCGGCCGATCAGGCCATGGTCGCTCGCTATGTCGACGCCGTCCTGCGCGCAGGCGCACAACAGTTGATCGCGCAGAACCGTGCGGTGATGGCCCGCGCGGACATGCGGCCGTGGTTGGCCAACGTCCGTTGTCCGGTGCTCGTGGCGTGCGGCGACAGCGATCTTCTGACGCCGATCGCGCATTCGCGCGAGATCGTGCGGGCGGTGCCCCAGGCACGGCTGGAGGTGATCCCGAAGGCTGGCCACCTGATGACCTGGGAGCAACCTGGGTATATCAACACGCTGTTGTTACAGTGGATCGCGGCTCTGGAGCACACCGCCTGATTTCGGCCCCGGGTGCGGTCGACCGCGCTTTCGAATACAACCGTTACGCCGCGGGCCGTGCAGACTGGCGCACCGACCCCCCGATTTACGTTTCGGCCCTTGCCGCGGTGCTTGAAAGTCGCCAACATCGACGGGCCGCAACGCCGATTCGATGGGAACCGTATGCCGCTGCACTACCGTACCGTGGGCCTGGCTCTTCTTATCTTCGCCGCGTGCCACCGCGCGCCCGCGCAAACGCAGCCCGATGCCGCCAAGGCGGCCGAAGGTTGCGACGTCGCAGTGACTGAGGCGATCAAGCGCGTGCGCGGCAAGGATGCCCAGGAGGTTCAGTTCATCGGCGCCAAGCGCGTGCTGTCGCAGGCGACCGATGACGAGACGAGCGTGCGCGGCGAAGGCCGTTACCGCGGCGCCTCGCGAACGATGCCGTTCAGCTACGGGTGCACGATCAACACCAAGACCGGTGCGGCCTCCGGCGTCGTGTTCCGTGAAACCGGGGTCGATGCGACCCGCGAGCGGCCGGCCTGGCAGCCGGACATGACGCATGTCTCCCCGCAGGCGTGCGAGAGCGCGACGGCCGTGCTGCTGAAGAACAAGCATCCCCGGGTCGGCCGCATCTCGCTGGACGCCGAACGGCGCCAGTTGCGACAGGGGCCGGACGACCATATCGTTCTCGAGGGCCATGGTGCCGTCGAGCGGGCACCGGGTATGAACGCCGTGCCCTTCACCTACCGCTGCGAGATCGAGCCGCGCAGCGGCCGCATCGTCAGCATCGAAACGGACGCTTGAATCGCAGCCCTCGCTCGCAGCCGGCGTTCAGCAGGCCGCTGCAGCACCGGTTATCACGCCACCGCCCAGGCAGACATGGCCGGCGTAGAGCACCGCATACTGTCCTGGCGTGACCGCCCACTGCGGCTCGTCGAAGTTCAGGCACAGCCCCCCTTCGGCATCGACCTGTGCGGAGCATGCCGAGTCGGCCTGCCTGTAGCGCGTCTTGGCGCCGTAGCGCCCTTGCGGTGGCGCATGCCCGGCGACCCACCTCGCGTCAATGGCGCGCAAGGCGCGCGACAGCAGCCACGGATGATCGTGGCCTTGCACGGCCCGTAGTGTGTTGCGGTCGTTCTCCTTGCGCGCCACGTACCAGGGTGCGTGGGCGGCGCCGCCGGCCCCACCCCCGCCCTTGAGCCCGCCGATGCCCAGGCCCTGACGCTGGCCGAGCGTATAGAAACTCAGCCCGACATGGCGTCCGATGGTGCGCCCACGGTCGTCTTCGATCGGCCCGGGTTCATGGCTGAGGTAGCGGTTCAGGAACTCGCGGAACGGCCGCTCGCCGATGAAGCAGATGCCGGTCGAATCCTTCTTGCTCGCATTCGGCAATCCGACTTCGGCGGCGATGCGGCGCACGTCGGGTTTGCACAGTTCACCCAGCGGAAACAGCGTCCTGGCGAGCTGGACCTGGTTGAGCCGGTGCAGGAAATAGCTCTGGTCCTTGGCCGGGTCCAGGCCCTTGAGCAACTCGAATGCGCCGCCGAACTCGCGCACGCGTGCATAGTGCCCGGTGGCGATTTTTTCGGCGCCCAAGCGCAATGCGTGGTCGAGAAAGGCCTTGAACTTGATCTCGGCATTGCACAGCACGTCCGGGTTCGGCGTGCGGCCCGCTTTGTACTCGCGCAGGAACTCGGCGAACACCCGGTCCTTGTATTCGGTGGCGAAGTTGACGTGCTCAAGCTCGATGCCGAGGACGTCGGCCACAGCGGCGGCGTCGACGAAATCGATGTTCGAAGAGCAGTACTCGTCGTCGTCCCAATTCTTCATGAAGATGCCGACGACCTCGTGGCCCTGTTGCTTGAGCAGCCAGGCGCTGACCGCCGAATCCACACCTCCGGACAGGCCGACGACGATGCGGTGATGGGTGGACACGGATGCGATTATCCCAACGCAGGCCGGGCCATCAACGGTACCAGCCTGGTGCGCGCGCCACGCAACGACAATGTCGCTTCCCCCCACGAACTCAGGACTTCATGGCAGAGCCCGTTTCCGCTGCCGCTGATGAGCGGAAATCCGCTACCGCGCGCCTTTCTCAGCTGAGGATCGATCGCGGCAGTCTGCAGCCTGCGCGCAGACGCCGCAGGCGCTGGGTCTGGGGCTTGGTCGCGGCCGTGTCGTTGGCTGCCGCAGTCGCGGTGGCACTTGCGCCACGTCGCGCCGAGGTGCAGAGCACGGCCGTGCTCGTCGCCTATCCCTCCCAGCAGTACGCCCAGCTCACGGCCTCGGGTTACGTGGTGGCGCAGCGCCGAGCGGCTGTCGCCTCGAAGGCCACCGGCCGGCTGGTGGAGCTGAAGGTGCGCGAAGGCTCGGTGGTCAAAAAGGACGAGGTGATCGCCAGGCTGGACGCCAGCGACGTGCAGGCCAGCATCGGTGCCGCACAGGCCGGCGTGCAGCAGGCCCATGCCGCCGAGCGCCTGGCCGACGCAGGCATCCGTCAGGCGGAGGCCGCGCTGGGCCAGACGCGGATCACGCTGGCCAATGCCGAGGCCGACCTGAAGCGCACGCTCGGCCTGGAGGCGCAGGGCTTCGTCTCGCCTCAGGCAGTGGACGCGGCGCAGACGCGTGTCAATGGCGCCAACGCTCAATTGGCGGCGGCCGAGGCCGGCCTGGCGCAGGCCCAGGCCTCGCGCGCGCAGGCCCGGGCGTCGTTGGCCCAAGCGACCGCCCAGCTCAAGGTGCAACAGGTGAACGAGGACTTCACGCTCATCCGCGCCCCGTTCGACGGTGTGGTGCTGGTCAAGAATGCCAACGTCGGCGACATCATCACGCCGTTCTCCAGCGCAGCCGGCAGCCAGGGCGCGGTCGTCACGATGGCCGACATGAGCACGCTGGAGGTGGAGGCCGACGTGTCGGAGAGCAACGTTGCGAAGATCAAGGTCGAGCAGCCGGTCGAGATCACGCTCGACGCGTTTCCGGACATGCGCCTGCGCGGCAGCGTGGCGCGCATCGTGCCGACGGTGGACCGCGCCAAGGCAACGGTGATGACCAAGGTGCGCTTCGACACGCTCGACCCCCGCATCCTCCCCGAGATGAGCGCCAAGGTGGTGTTCCTGTCGCAGCCAGCCACCGACGCCGACCAGAAGCCGGTGATTGCCGTCAACCCGAAGGCTGTGGCCGAGCGCGACGGCAAGAAGGTGGTCTTCCGCATCCAGGGCGATAGCGTCGAGATGGTGCAGGTCACGCCTGCGCGCATGCTGGGTGACGCGTTGGAGCTGGACGCGCCCGCGCTGAAGTCCGGCGACAAGGTGGTGCTCAATCCGCCGCCCCAGATGGCGGGTGGCGCCAAGGTCAGCGTCGCGGGCAAGTGAGGAGCCGCCCATGCATGCCGCCGCGCCGCTGATCCGAATCCGCCAGCTGAACAAGGCCTATCGGCGCGGCGAACAGGTGATTCCGGTGCTGACGAACCTGGATCTCGAGGTTGCGCCCGGTGAGTTCGTTGCATTGATGGGCCCCAGCGGCTCGGGAAAGAGCACGCTGCTGAACCTGATCGCCGGCATCGACAAGCCCAGCGGCGGCACGATCGAAATCGGTGGTGTCGATATCGCTACGCTGAGCGAGGGCGAGCTGGCCGATTGGCGGGCCCAGAACGTGGGCTTCGTCTTTCAGTTCTACAACCTGATCCCCGTGCTCACGGCCTTCGAGAACGTGGAGCTGCCCTTGCTGCTGACCGGCTTGTCCTCGCGACAGCGGCGCGAGCGCACGGCGGCCGTGCTGGATCTGGTCGGTCTGACCGATCGCGTGGAGCATTACCCGAACGAACTCTCGGGCGGCCAGCAGCAGCGCGTCGCGATCGCCCGCGCGCTGGTCTCCGACCCGCTGCTGATCGTGGCCGACGAGCCGACCGGCGACCTGGACCGAGTCACGGGCGAGGAGGTACTTTTGTTGCTGGAGCAACTGGTGGACGAACTCGGCAAGACCATCGTCATGGTCACGCACGACCCCAAGGCCGCTTCACACGCCCATCGCATGGTGCACCTGGAGAAGGGCGTGCTGGTGGACGAGGTGCCGGCCTGATGTTCCTGCTCCGGCTGCTGCTGAAGAACGCCTTCCGGCACAAGCTGCGCACCGGCCTCACGCTGGTGGGGCTGGTGGTTGCCGTCTGCGCCTTTGGCCTGCTGCGCACCATTGTCGATGCCTGGTATGCCGGCGTCGAGGCCAGCTCGAGCACACGGCTGGTGACACGCAGCGCCACGTCGCTCACCTTTCCGCTGCCGCTGAACTACGCCCAGCGCATCCGTGGTGTCGACGGTGTGTCGGCCATCTCCTGGGCCAACTGGTTCGGCGGCATCTACATCACCGAGCGCAACTTCTTCCCGCAGTTCGCGGTCGACGCGGCGTCCTATCTGGCGCTGTATCCGGAGTACGTGCTGCCCGAGACCGAGAAGCTTGGCTTCCTGCGCGACCGGCAGGGCGCCGTCGTCGGCCGCAAGCTGGCCGACAAGTTCGGCTGGAAGGTCGGCGACCAGATCCCGTTGCGCGGCACCATCTACCCAGGCACCTGGAATTTCACGCTGCGTGGCATCTGGGACGGCGTGGACGCCAAGACCGACGAAAGTCAGATGTTGTTCCACTGGGCTTTCGTCAACGAATCCCTGCGCAAGCGCCTGAGCGGGCGTAGCGACTATGTCGGCGTGTACATCGTCGGCATCAACGAGCCCAACAATGCGGCCCTGATCTCGCAGCGTGTGGACGCGCAGTTCAAGAACTCGCTGGCGGAAACGCTGACCGAGACCGAGAAAGCCTTTCAGCTCAGTTTCGTATCGATGAGCGAGGCCATCCTGGTGGCGATCCAGGCGGTGAGCTTGATCATCATCATCATCATCATGGCGGTGATGGCCAACACGATGACGATGACAGCGCGCGAGCGATTGGCCGAATACGCCACGCTCAAGGCGCTGGGCTTTTCGCCCGGCTTCGTGGTGCAGTTGCTGTTCGGCGAGAGCCTTCTGATCGCCTTGATCGGCGGCGTGCTCGGGCTGGTGCTCACCTGGCCGATGGCGTCGGCCTTTGGGGCCGCGGCGGGCACTCTGTTCCCGGTGTTCCAGATATCCGGGCTGACCATGGCGCTGCAGGTGTTGGCGGCGGCCGTGGTGGGCGTGGTGGCGGCGGTCTGGCCCGCGTGGCGCATGAGTCGGATCGACATCGTGGCCGGCCTGAGGCACGTCGGGTGAAGGCGATCCCCTTCGCCTACATCGTGCGAAACCTGTGGGTGCGGCGCGTGACCACGCTGCTCACCGCGCTGGGCATGGCGTTGGTGGTCTATGTCTTCGCCACGGTGCTGATGATGAGCGAGGGCATCCGCGCCACGCTGGTGGCCACCGGTCAGGCCGACAACGTGATCGTGCTGCGCAAGGGCGCCGGCGCCGAGATCAACAGCGCCATCGCGCGTGCCCAGGCTGCGATCATCGAGACGCTGCCCGGCATCGCCACCGATGCGCTCGGCCGCCGTCTGGTGAGCAAGGAGCCTGTCGTGCTGAACAACCTGCCCAAGCGCGGCAGCGGCAAGCCGAGCAACGTGTCGGTGCGCGGCACCTCCGAGCTGGGATTGCAGCTGCGCCCGCAGGTGCGGCTCGTCGAAGGCCGGCTGTTTCGCCCCGGGTCGAGCGAGGTGGTTGCCGGGCGCGCCGTCGCCTCGGGCTTCCAAGGTGTGGGCCTGGGCGAGACGCTGCGTTTTGCCGGGCGTGAGTGGACGGTGGTGGGCGTGTTCGACGCCGGGCGCAGCGGCTTCGACTCGGAGATCTGGGGCGACGCCGAGCAGATGATGCAGGCCTTCCGCCGCAACGCCTATTCGAGTGTGGTATTCCGGCTGGCCGACCTGGACGGCTTCGACAACGCGCGCGCCGCGCTCGATGACGACCCGCGACTTTCGCTCGAGGCCAAGCGCGAGGTTCGCTTCTATGCCGAGCAGAGCGAGGCGCTGGCCACCTTCATCAACATCCTGGGTCTGTCGCTGTCGGTGATCTTTTCGATCGGTGCGGTGGTGGGCGCGATGATCACCATGTTCGCCGCGGTGGCCTCGCGCGTCGGCGAGATCGGCACGTTGCGTGCACTGGGCTTTCGGCGCAGCGCGGTGCTCATCGCCTTTCTTGGTGAGGCCCTGCTGCTGGCGCTGGTGGGGGGCGTCATCGGCATGGGCGCGGCCAGCCTGATGCAGACAGTGAACATCTCCACCACCAATTTCCAGACCTTCGCGGAACTGGCCTTCCAGTTCAAGCTCACGCCCCTTATCGCGGGACAGACGCTGCTGTTCGCCCTCTGTATGGGACTGGTGGGCGGCTTCATCCCTGCCTGGCGCGCGGCGCGGCTCGCGATCGTGGACTGTCTGCGTGAGGCGTGAGGCGCGCTACAGCGACTTGTGCGTACCGTCGCACAGCGGTTTCTTGGCGCTTTGCTTGCAGCCGCAAAAGTAAACGGTCTTGGTTTCGGTGGCGGAGTATTTCACGGGCGTGAATGACCCACCCTTGTGCGAACGGTCGCAGAGAGGCTGGTTCTCGCTGTTGCCGCACTGGCACCACCAGTAGTCCTTGCCCGCCTCGACGTTGACGGGGTACGGCGCCTTCTGGGCGATGGTGGGCTGAGTCATGCGGTTCCTCGCTATAGATCGGCTCGGCCGGGATTCTGGTCTGCCAATGCGAGGAAATCAGGTATCGCTGCTGGCGGGTTTGACCGCGGGCAAATGGACCGATGGGTCGGTGCAGATCAACCCCAACGGATGGCGCTGCCCGGCCTGGTGGTCGGCGACGCAACGCATCAGCAGCGGGCTGCGGTGGAGCGCGGGGCAGGCCTGAAGTTCTTGTGGCGTCAGCCACAGCGTGCGCACGATCTCGGCGTCGAGCACCCGGCCCGCTTCCGGCTCGCCGGCGGTGCCGGCGAACGCCAGGCGCAAGTAGGTCACATCTTCGCCCGTGGCTGCGCGCTGGAAGCGCGACAGATACACACCGACCAGCGCCTGCGGCACGAAGCAGCGGCCGGTTTCCTCGAGGACCTCCCGAATCACCGCTTCCAGCGGTGATTCGCCCGGCTCCAGGTGGCCAGCCGGATTGTTCAGTCGCAGGCCTTCGGGTGTGTGCTCTTCCACCAGCAGGTAGCGGCCGGCGTGCTCGATCACGGCGGCCACGGTGACGCTGGGTTTCCAACGCAGTGCATTCGGCATGTCGCGATGGTAGTGGTGCGGCGTGCCGGCTTGCGCCAAGCCAGAGTTGGCGCGGAATAACTTGTGTAAGCTTCGCTGCCCGGCGGCAAGCCGTGCGGCACGGCGCCGGTAGGGCAGAACAATGTTGGCGAGGAGGTTTTCATGTTGATTGGCATACCGCTCGAGACGGTGCCGGGAGAAACCCGCGTCGCTGTCACCCCCGAGACGGCCAAGAAACTCAAGGCACAGGGGCATACCATTCGCGTCCAATCGGGCGCCGGTGTCGCCGCCAGCGCCACCGATGCGGCCTACACGGCTGCCGGCGCCGAGATCGTCGACCGCGCGGCCGCCTTTGCCTGCGACCTGGTGCTCAAGGTGCGCACGCCGCAGCCCGACGAGCTCGGCCTGATGAAGAGCGGCACGGCGCTGGTGGGCCTGCTCAATCCGTTCGACAAGGACAACCTGGCGCGACTGGCCGGCGCGGGCCTCACCAGCTTCGCGTTGGAAGCCGCGCCGCGCACGACGCGCGCGCAGAGCATGGACGTGCTGTCGTCGCAGGCCAACATCGCCGGCTACAAGGCGGTGATGATGGCCGCCGACAAGTACCAGCGCCTGTTCCCGATGCTGATGACCGCCGCTGGCACGATCAAGGCCGCGCGGGTGGTGATCCTCGGCGTCGGTGTCGCCGGCCTGCAGGCGATCGCCACCGCCAAGCGCCTGGGCGCGGTGATCGATGCCTCCGACGTGCGGCCGAGCGTGAAGGAACAGGTCGAGAGCCTGGGCGCCAAGTTCATCGACGTGTCCTATGAGACCGCCGAGGAGAAGGAAGCCGCCGAGGGCGTAGGCGGCTATGCCAAGCCGATGCCGCAAAGCTGGCTCGACCGGCAGAAGGTCGAGGTCGCCAAGCGCGTGGCGCAGGCCGACATCGTCATCTCCACCGCGCTGATCCCCGGCCGCGCCGCGCCAGTGCTGATCACCGAGGAGATGGTCAAGTCGATGAAGCCGGGCTCGGTGATCGTCGACATGGCGGCACCGGCCGGCGGCAACTGCCCGCTCACCGAAGCCGGCAAGACGGTTGTCAAGCACGGCGTCACGATCATCGGCGAGTCCAATATCCCGGCGCTGGTGGCGGCTGACTCGTCGAGCCTCTATGCGCGCAACGTGCTCGACTTCCTGAAGCTGGTGCTGACCAAGGAAGGCACTTTCAACGTGCCGATGGACGACGACATCGTCGTCGCCTGCCTGATGACGCAGTCGGGCGAAGTGAAGAGGAAGTGACCGCCATGGAAATCATCTCCCCCACGATCACCAACCTGATCATCTTCGTGCTGGCGATCTACGTCGGCTACCACGTCGTCTGGACCGTGACGCCGGCGCTGCACACGCCGCTGATGTCGGTGACCAACGCGATCTCGGCGATCGTCGTCGTCGGTGCGATGCTCGCCGCCGCACTGACCGAAACCGGCCTGGGCAAGACCATGGGCGTGCTGGCGGTGGCGCTGGCCGCGGTGAATATCTTCGGCGGTTTTCTTGTCACGCGGCGCATGCTCGAGATGTTCAAGAAAAAGTCCGCCCCCAAGAAGGTGGAGAAGTGACATGACCTTCGACGCGGACTTTTCGGTGAAGGCTCACATGCCGAAGGCATGTGAAGCGAAGCGGGCCGAAGCCAATAAGGCGCCCATCACGAACGCCAAGGCGGTGCGGCCATGAGCATGAACCTCGTCACGCTGCTGTATCTGGTCGCCAGCGTCTGCTTCATCCAGGCCTTGAAGGGCCTGTCGCATCCGACCACATCGATCCGCGGCAACTTCTTCGGCATGGTCGGCATGGGTATCGCCGCGGTCACCACCGCGGCGCTGATCGTCAAGCTCGCTGGCGGTAGCGGTTTCGGGATGAGTTGGGTGCTGCTGGGCCTGGTGGTGGGCGGCGGCTACGGCGCCTGGCGGGCCAAGACGGTCGAGATGACCAAGATGCCCGAGCTGGTGGCCTTCTTCCACAGCATGATCGGCTTGGCTGCAGTGTTCATCGCCATCGCCGCGGTGGCCGAACCATGGGCCTTCGGCATCACCGGAAAGGACCAACCCATTCCCAGCGGCAATCGTTTCGAGCTGTTTCTCGGCGCGGCGATCGGCGCGATCACCTTCTCGGGCTCGGTCATCGCCTGGGGCAAGCTCTCGGGTACCTACAAGTTCCGCCTGTTCCAGGGCGCCCCGGTGACCTTCTCGGGCCAGCACATGATCAACCTGGTGCTGGGCCTCCTGACCATCGGCCTGGGTATCGCCTTCGCGTTTACCGAGAACTGGCCGGCCTTCTTCGCCATGCTGGCTTTGAGCTTCGTGCTGGGCGTGCTGATCATCATTCCGATCGGCGGCGCCGACATGCCGGTGGTGGTGTCGATGCTCAACAGCTATTCGGGCTGGGCGGCAGCGGGCATCGGCTTCTCGCTCAACAACAGCATGCTGATCATTGCCGGCTCGCTGGTCGGCTCATCGGGCGCGATTCTCTCGTACATCATGTGCAAGGCGATGAACCGGTCGTTCTTCAACGTCATTCTGGGCGGCTTCGGCGGCGAGGTGGCCGGCCCGCAGGGCGGCGCGCAGCAACGCAGCGTCAAGAGCGGCAGTCCGGACGACGCGGCATTCATCCTCGGCAACGCCGAGACGGTGATCATCGTGCCCGGCTATGGCCTGGCGGTGGCACGCGCGCAGCACGCGGTGAAGGAGCTGGCCGCCAAGCTCACCGCCAAGGGCGTGACGGTGAAATACGCGATCCATCCTGTGGCCGGGCGCATGCCGGGCCACATGAACGTGCTGCTGGCCGAGGCCGAGGTGCCTTACGACCAGGTCTTCGAGATGGAGGACATCAACGGCGAGTTCGGCCAGTGCGACGTGGCGGTGATCCTCGGCGCCAACGACGTCGTCAACCCGGCCGCCCACACCAAAGGCAGCGCCATCTATGGCATGCCGATCCTGGAGGCCTACCGGGCCAAGACAGTGCTGGTCAACAAGCGCTCGATGGCCTCGGGCTATGCCGGGCTGGACAACGAACTGTTCTACATGGACAAGACGATGATGGTCTTCGGCGACGCGAAGAAGGTGGTCGAGGAGATGGTCAAAGCGGTGGAGTGACGGGCCACGGCCGCCTGAAGGCCGTGGATGTGGAGCCTCTCGCCGTGCTGCGGCCCGTGCCTGGGATTCCAGGGCGCGCGGGCCGCGCGGGTGAGTTTTTCGGGTGCGGCGGTCCATGAGACCTCCAGCGATGCCGGGTTGCAGCGCGTGGCGGTTTCAGGACGCGCCCGCGTGCGCGGGCGGAACCGGAGCCCCTGTCTCGCGGCATGTCAGGCCGGTAGGTTCGGCTATCGAATCCCCTGATCTTCATCGCTAGGTGCGTCCCTCAGAATCGACGACTGAGCAGGAGCGTTCGATGGAGAAGATCTGGCTGAAGCAATACCCGGCGGGCGTGCCGGCGCAGATCAAGGTCGACCTGTATCCCTCGCTGGTGGCGTTGCTCGAGGAGAGCTTCGCCAAGTACCGCGCGCTGCCGGCCTATCGGTTTATGGGGCGGACGATTTCGTTCGGCAAGATCGATGACCTGTCGCGCGCCTTTGCAGCCTACCTGCAGTCGCTGGGCATGGACAAGGGCGACCGGGTGGCGATCATGATGCCCAACGTGCCGCAATACCCGGTGGCGGTGGCGGCGATCCTGCGTGCAGGCTATGTGGTGGTGAACGTCAACCCGCTGTACACACCGCGCGAGCTGGAACACCAGTTGAAGGATTCCGGGGCCAAGGCGATCGTCATTCTCGAGAACTTCGCCGCCACGCTGGCGCAGGTGTTCGACGCGGTGCCCGCCAAGAAGGTGGTGCTCGCGGCGATGGGAGACATGCTCGGGTTCATCAAGGGCCGGCTCGTCAACCATGTCGTGCGCAACGTCAAGAAGATGGTGCCGGAGTTCTCGCTGCCGGGTGCCGTGCGCTTCAACGACGCGTTGGCGCAAGGCCGGCACAAGACCTATACGCCGCCCAGGATCGGCCCCGACGACATCGCGGTGCTGCAGTACACCGGCGGCACCACGGGCGTCAGCAAGGGTGCGGTGCTGCTGCATCGCAATCTGGTGGCCAACCTGCTGCAGGCGGAGGCCTGGAATCAGCCCGCACTGAAGAAGATACCCGCCGGCGAGCAGATCGTGACGGTGTGCGCGCTGCCGCTGTATCACATCTTCGGCTTCAATATCAACATGATGCTCGGCATGCGGATGGGTGGCTGCAATCTGTTGATCGCCAACCCGCGCGACATCCCGGCGATGCTCAAGGAGTTGTCGCGGCATCGGTTCCACAGTCTTCCCGCGGTGAATACCCTGTTCAATGCGCTGGCCAACCATCCAGACTTCGACAAGGTCGACTGGAGCTCGCTGAAGCTTTCAGTGGGCGGTGGCATGGCGGTCCAGCAGGCCACGGCTCGGCTCTGGCTCGAGAAGACCGGCTGCCCGATCTGCGAGGGCTACGGGCTTTCGGAGACCTCGCCGTCGACGACCTGCAACGTGGTGGATGCAAGCGCCTATACCGGAAACATCGGGCTGCCGTTGCCCAACACCGAGCTGGCGTTGCTCGACGACGAAGGTCGCGAAGTGGCGATGGGCACGCCGGGCGAGATCGCGATCCGCGGCCCGCAGGTGATGGCCGGATACTGGCAGCGTCCCGATGAGACGGCGAAGGTCATGACCGCAGACGGATTCTTCCGCAGCGGCGACATCGGCGTGGTCGACGAGCGTGGGTACTTTCGCATCGTCGACCGCAAGAAGGACATGATCCTGGTCAGCGGTTTCAACGTCTACCCCAACGAAGTCGAGGACGTGATCACGCAGATGCCCGGCGTGCTCGAGTGCGCGGCGGTGGGCATCGCCGACGCCAAGGCGGGTGAGGCCGTGAAAGTGGTGATCGTCAAGAAGGATCCGTCGGTCACCGAAGCCAGTGTGCGCGCCTATTGCGAAGCGAACCTCACCGGCTACAAGCGTCCCAAGGTCGTGGAGTTCCGCAGCGAGCTGCCCAAGACGCCGGTCGGCAAGATCCTGCGGCGCGAACTGCGCGACGCATCGAAGTAGCCGGTGCCCGGCGCGGCGCAGAGATCCAGCGGCGGGCGCGCTTTGACACCCCGCCTCTTCGTCGATCAGGCGCTCGCGCCAGGCGCTGAATTCGATCTGGGCGGCCGCGCGTCGCGCCATGTTCAGGTGTTGCGTCTCCAGCCCGGCGGCGCCCTGATCCTGTTCGATGGCAACGGGGGCCAATGGGCGGCCGCCATCGTGCGCATGACGCGCGCGGGTGTCGTCGTGCGCGTCGTCGCGCACGCGGCGGTGGAGCGCGAACTGCGGCGCCCCGTGATCCTGGCGGTGGGCATGCCCGCCAACGAACGCATGGATGGCCTGATCGAAAAGGCCACCGAGTTGGGAGTTGCCGCGATCCATCCGCTGGTCTGCGAGCGTTCGGTGCTGCGGGTGGCGGGCGAACGCGCCGAGCGCAAGTCGCTCCATTGGCGCGCCGTCGCGACGGCGGCGTGCGAGCAATGCGGGCGCAACCGGGTCCCCGAGATCGCGGCGCCGATGGCCTTGCGCGAATGGCTCGGCGCCGGACCCGAGCCTGCAGATGCCGGTCGCTGGATGCTCAGTCTCGGCGCGTCGCAGGCATGGCCGCCGGCGTCGATGGGCAACGCGGCGTTCGAGGTGCTGAGCGGGCCCGAAGGGGGCCTGACCGCTGGTGAGGAGGCCGCGGCCCGGGCCGCGGGTTTCTCGGCCTACTCGTTGGGCGAGCGTGTCCTGCGGGCCGACACGGCGCCGCTGGCGGCGCTGGCCTGGCTGGCCTTGGAGCTGCGCTGAACCGGAATCTGTTGCTTCTGGCGTTGTGCCAGGGCCTGTTCTTCACGAACAACGTGACGTTCGTGGCCATCAATGGCCTGGTGGGATTGCAGTCGGCTCCACTTGGCTGGATGGCCACGCTGCCGCTGACGGCCTATGTCGGTGGCAGCGCACTGGCCGCACCGCTGGTGGCGCGCCATCAGCGCGCCTACGGACGGCGCCGCTGCTTCCAGTACGGATTGATGGTGGGCATCGCATCCGCTGCGCTGTGTGCCGCAGCGGCACTGACGCGCAACTTCTGGCTGTTGCTGGCCGCTACGACGCTGGCCGGGTACTACAGCGCGAACGCGGCGCTGTTTCGTTTCGCCGCGGTCGAACTGGTGGGCAGCGCATTCAAGGAGAAGGCCATCTCCTGGGTATTGGCCGGCGGGATCCTGGGCGCAGTGGTCGGGCCCAACCTTGCCAGCGCCACGCGCGACGCATTGCCCCAGCCGTTCGCCGGTGCGTACGTGGCACTGATGGTCGTGGCCGCGGTCTCGCTGCTGCTGATGTCACGCATCGAATTCCCGCCGTTGCAAGACGCAGCGGCCGCAGCGACACCGGGTCGATCGCTGCGCGAGCTGGCACGCCAGCCGACGTTCGTCGTGGCGATCGCGGTGGCGGCGTTGGGCTATGGCGTGATGAACCTGCTGATGGCGGCCACGCCGATTGCGATGCAGCAATGCGCGCATCCGTTCAGCGCCACCGCGTGGGTGCTGGAGGCGCATGTGCTGGCGATGTTCGTGCCGAGCTTCTTGACCGGGCATCTAATCCGAAGTTCCTCCAACCGCCGAGCGAGTTTGTCCTTGCATGACAAGCACTTGACGTGAGAACGAGGTTCGGGTTTCTGTCTACAACCGGATCTGCTGG
>Ga0209253_10000381_pt1 | contig 37372 bp, 51 predicted proteins | sample FrelakmetBRP12BR_FD_187145 | JGI IMG/M metagenome (GOLD analysis project Ga0209253, IMG submission 187145) | Freshwater lake sediment microbial communities from the University of Notre Dame, USA, for methane emissions studies - BRP12 BR (SPAdes)... | ecosystem: Environmental > Aquatic >... | reverse complement strand
ATGAGATATTTTTACAGCGGATTTCGAAATCAAGATTTGAAGAGAATTTCTGAATTAGAAATTGGTTGGGGTGATGAATCAAATCAAGCATTTAATAGAGATTTTTTATTCAAAATTGATATGTTTCTTTTAGATTTAGAGAAAATTATTCATCTGAATTACTTTTCTTTAGACTATCCCACAATAACTCCAATAGGTGAAGATAATATAGATATCCATTGGAATAATGATACTTTTCAATTATTAATAAACATAGAAAAAGACGAAGGTGGTGATTTATCCAGCACATTTTATGGGAGAATCTATAAAACTGGAATAGAATCATCATATGAAGTCCCCTTTACGATCTTAGGAGATTTAATCGAAAAATGGTTGATTTCAATAATTTAAATACTCGCCTTTTTTCTTTATATATATGACTTTCAAAATTGTAGTTGATAATCCCGAAATCATTAAACGAATTTTTGAGGGTGTGGAATCGATTGTTACTGAAACTGTTATAAATTTTACTAAAGATGGTATGAGAATAACTAATATCGACGGTGGACGAGTTGCGCTAATTGACTTGTTTTTATCATCGGAAGATTTTTCAGAATATAAATTAAAAGAGGGTTCAGAAAACTCAGAAATCGGACTAAGTCTTTCAGATCTACGAAAAATACTCGGACGATCTACAAAACAAGACAAATTAACTATGTTTCATAAAGAGGGCACAACGGATCTAATTATTCAAATGGAACGAAATGACGGAAAAAAGAGAAAGTTCACATTAAGACTAAAAGACGTTAGTATGCCCCCGATAAAGCCAGAACAATTAGAAGCTATATCGTATAATAATTCATTTGAAATAGATTGTTCAGTATTTATTGACGCTATTAAAGATTGTGATATTTATAGTGAAACCATGTCTATAATTGTAAAAGAGAATGTATTTAAAATTTCTGCATTCAGTAATGTTGGAGAGTTAGAAACAGAAATTCCAGCAGATCATGAACTGTTGCGAAACTATAAATTTTCTGAAGAAGCTAACTGTACTTATGCAAATGTTCATATAGACAATGCCATGAAAATGTATGGTCTGCCAAATGTTTCAATGGCTAAGATTTATACAAAACAAGACAATCCCATCAAAATTGAATATAATATTCTCGGAAAAAGTTTCGTAAAATATTATATTGCACCGCGAATTGACGAATTTGAGGAAGAACAATATTAAACATAATTTAAATACTCTTTCTTTTTCTCTATAATTATGAGAATACACTTAATGATTGAATACACTTTATATGAAAAATCACTTTCTTCTAATATAATTCATGAAGAAAAAAAAAGGGAAGTTTATTACGATATAAATAAAGTAGAAATCATATTAAGCAAAAACTATATTCCTCTCGGATTTCGATTAAATTATGAAGAAAAACGATATATATATCATCTGCCGGACAAATTGACTAATGGAATTGAATATTGTATTGTAGACGAAATCAGTTGCGGAGTACTCGACAACAATGGAGATTTTGTAGATGGAAACATTGTAGACACACTACTAAAAGAAATAGGATACACAAACATAGAAAACAGTGAAACTGAGGAAGACTGAGGAAGAAGAATGAAGATAAAACTCATAGACTCAGAAAGCAAAACACCGTATAAAGAGTTTGAAACTGAAGTATCACGAAAGAGATTTTTCATAACTTATGATAAGAAAACTAATGAGTTATGGTTGAAATTTGTAGATGGAAGTATGAATAGTTTTGCATATTTTCCACCAGAAGATTTCAAATGGGAAACTTAATCATTTTCAGTAAAAATAGTTAAATTTGCTTTATATGTTTTTTTTCGTTATATTGATGTGATGATCATGTGGAATATAAATAGAAATCATAAAAATTCTGAATTTGTTTCGAAAGAAATAATAGACAAAAAGAATAAATCTCAATATACTACATGTTTTCAGTGTAAACGACAGAGCTATGAAACGATTAGTATAGATAAAATTATCAAGACTAAAGTAAAGTGGAGAAACTCTGGAGAAATTACTATACATTATATTAAAGAAACAATTTATATTGAAGTGTGTTGGATCTGTGGACATATTTATCGTGAGTTACAAGAACGTGAAGTAGATGAAGATGGTAGAGAAATATAATAATTTAAATATTCTTTCTTTTTCTCTTTTTTTATGAATAATTGGAAGGACGAAATAAAATGATTGTTGCGTTTTTAGTTTTATTCGTTATCAACGTTTTGGTGTTAGTATGTTTACTGGGACTCATATTTTTAATTAAAGTTGTTGGTATTCCGATCAAGTTTCGTGGCAGAAAACGATTGAAACCAGAAAATTTATATTTTGTAGTAATTCCAGTTGCTATGCTAACTGTTATGTTTTTCTTTATGATGTTATTTGGACGACAATAAAATGAAAACATATAATCATAAGTGTATCGAGGTGAGATTTGAGGACTGTATTAATGGCATGAAATCGTTAGCAGACAAATCTTTCGATTTATGCTTGACAGATCCGCCTTATAATTTTGGATTTAATCATACTTATCAAAAAGATCGATATCAGCGTGAAAAAGGGAAAAAATATGAAGCTGATCCGAACAGATCATTATATTCTGATACAATCGAGAATTATGAACAGTTTTCGAGAGATTGGTTCAAAGAAGCTATGAGAGTTTCAAAGCAATTATTGTTTACATGCGGTCGAAAAACAGAAAATCTCAAAATGTGGTTCGATATTGAAGTTCCGTTAGATTATATTACAGTGTATAAAAAAAATTGCCAATCTCAATCTTCAATATTCTCGTTTGTTCGAACCGAGCCGATTTTAATTTATGGAAAATTTAAACATAAATTCGATTTTTTACAAGACATTATAGTGGTCGATCTAAAAAACGGATTCTTTCGAGATGGGAAATATACATATAAGCATCCGTCGCCGAAGCCAGTAGAGCTATATCAACAAATAATCGAAAAATTACAGCCCAAATCAGTATTAGATCCGTTTCTCGGAAGCTTTACGAATGTGGAAGTATGTTTGAAACTCGGCATTCTTTTATTAGGATTCGAAATTGATACTCAATGGCAAGAGGATTTAGATCATCGAATTATGGAAGGCGATAATTACAAAAAGCAATCTACGGTAGATCAATTTATTAATACATAAATTTATAAGCAACAAAAAATTAAAATATTTGATTAGATATGTCAAAAACACAAAAAACACAAAAAAAAAAATTAGCGGCCGCATATGCGTTAGGCATAATTCAACCGTATATGAAAACAAATGATCGCGGAAATTTGATTGGAGAAGCTATGATGAATCACTTTTTAGACGAACAAGCTTTAGAATTCAGAAAACGATTAGACAAATCTAAAGTTTATACATTTTATGTGCCACACGGATCTAATCCCAAAGACGGTTATTATATTTGTAGAGTTTTAGACCATGATCGTAATCATGCAGAAAAAAAGATTGCTGAAAGCGAACATATAAACATAAGTGTCATAAAAAGCTTTCCCTCAGAAGATCGTGAATTGACAGAAAAAGAAAAAAACGAATTCATGAAAAAAGAAAATTATGATAAACGTTTTAAACAGTCGTGGGTTCAAGAAGAATATAATGAATGGCATAATGGGTGGAAAAAAAGATCTAAAAAAAAGAATTAAAACCGCAATCTTTATAAAGACTCTTAAATATTTATAACTTGAAATGTCAAAATCAAACACTATCTGGTCGGTAAAAACTGAATTTGCTGTATTGAATATAAAACAGATTGATTATTTGAACGAAAATCATGTTGTTTGTAGCAAATGTGGTAATTCGATTCACGTCGGAGAGAAAGTTCAATTAATCATCTTTCACGATAAGAATTTCAACGTTAGACATTTGAATTGTCAAATAAACGATTCCGTAGAATTGTTTTTTGAAAAATAATTTTTTTTTTTAACGCATAACTTTTTAAACTGAAAAAAACGTTTCTCTACGAACGTCTAAACATCAAGGTGAAAATTAAATGGTCAAAAAAGATTCTGTGGAAAAATTCTACAAAGAAGAAACTGGCAGAAAACCCAGTTTAGCTCCTAAACGAATTGAGAAAATCAAAAATATTGTCAATAAATCTGGACTCCCATTAAAAAGCTTCAAGATTGAGCAACATAAAGACCCTTCTTGGAATAAGAGAAAAAATCGAACACCTTTAGAAAAAGAAGCTGTGCAAATCGGTTATACTAACGATAAAATGAAAGGCTATGTGAAAGACCGATTTTGGCTTATTCCTAAGCATAAAAAATAATTTTTTTTCTTTTATTTCTCCATACAATCTATCAAAATCAATTTCTTTTTTTTTACCCTTCAATCCAAATATTTAAACCCGTACATAACAAACTTCAATGCAACGCTAGATTAAGCGTGATTCAGATGGAGAAAGAACTAAATACGTTAAAATATGGATTAGAGTAGATTAATCTTTTTCTTTTTCTTTTTTTAATTCCTCAACAAATTCTAAAAATCTGTCAATCGCTACATTTATCCATTCTCTATCGTTTTTATTCTTTCTAATATCTTTAAAATATTCTTCAAAACAAAACGCAAACGGAATGTCGATATCACACTCTGGACACCATAAAAAACCATTATATTCTGAGAAATGAATCAATTTTTCTTCATTGCAGATATCATTTTCTATGTCTGGTGTAATATGACAGATCGGACACACATATCCTAATTCCCATGCAGATAGAATCGGTTGTGTTTCTTCTCTACGACGTCCCATTATCTTTTCAGCTTTTTCATTTTTTGAAAAATTATTCTTTGACATATTTTCCGCACCTCAAACAAAAATATTTATCTTTAGTATCATATTCTAATCCTACCATGTCATTTTTCTCACAATAAGAACACTTAGGAAATTTCGAATCTTTTTTTTCGTATAAATCTAAATAATTTCTGGAACACATATCGCAACATACGGTCACTCCGGCTTTATACATTTCCAAATTTTTACATAAATGTCCCATCTTAGTGCATTTTTTTTTATTTATTTTCATCTTTCGTTTCAATCTCTTTTTTATATGTCGGAAATATTGTATATGTTATTTTATTTGAACTTGTTGGTTTTTTTATTACTAATCGTTCATCGGCTTTCGGATCCATTTCGATCATGATAGCTCCGCCGATTTTCCAAACTGGATTTAAATAAACTATAGTATAAGTTGTTTTTCTTTTTAGAGCTTCTGTATATTCTGGATTGAAATCTTTCGTTTGATAGAATGTGACTGATCCTTGATTATGATAATATGCTTTAAGTGAATAGATTTTTCCATCTTTATCAATAAAATCTGGTTTTCCCGCAATTGATCCACCAACTTCTCCTCCGCCCATTTTAGATGCGAACCATTTTTCCCACAAATATCCCAATTCTTTATTTCTCCACTCTTTTATTTTTTTATTGACAGTTGATGACGAAATATTAAGATTGGCCGCAATCTGGTGCATACTCACTTCACATAATAGCTGATAAATGATTTCTCCAGTTAAACCGTCTCCAGTTTTCTCCTCAGTCACAATACGACAATATTCTGGAAACCATAGTCCGTCTTCTACTTCTATAATTTGTTGCTCAACTTCTTCAGTTTTTTGTTCTTCTAACTCTTTAATTTCTTTTTGAAGTAACATGACATCATAAGACATTAATTCAAATAATTTTTCCCATAAACTGGCGTCATGTAACTGTTGATATTTGTCTTGATAGTTTCTAAGAAAATATCCTTTCAGCATTCGTTTTGGAACTTTTTCAATTTCATGTAATTCAAATTTATCAAATATGATTCGTAAAGCTTCTTCTAGTAATTCATTATCTCGTAAAGATCGTTCTAAATCAGTATCTAATGATTCATCGACCATATTATGTGAAACTTCATCAGTAAACCATGAACATCTTTTTCGCTTATCACCGAGAATTACGCCTATTCCGACAGATTCATTCTTTTTAAGACCAAAGGCAGCTCGCAATCGTTCATATTCTGTATTATATTCATGTTCTGGTATGAATCCGAAAGCAGATGAAAGAATATATACTTTTTCTTTAGAAAGCTTAACTAAACTATTAAATTCCTCTTGAAGAAATTTATCGTTAGAACTAGAAGTTAAAAATGGCCTTGGAAGTCTTCCATAAACTACGATTTCGCATTTGTCACGCAAATCTTTAATCATTCCGGTGGTCTGAGCTGAAGCTAAAATAATTATACTTTTATGTGATGTGTATGTTAAAGCTTCTCCAAATTTTCGAGAAAGTTTCGTTAGGGCTCTCTTACCGTTAAATTTTGTCAAACCCTCATCAATATAGATAATTGAATAATTTTTTACTTCATGAAGTTTATCAGTTGTATAGACTCGATCTCCCCATCCAGAAGCTCTTGAAATCATTTCAGCTAACGGTGGAGCGTCCCATACACACAAAGTTCGTTCTGGATTTTTCATAAGAACGTCGGCTACTCCCATATTAAAAAGGGTTTTTCCGAATCGTTTTTGAGCGACACACATTAACGAAAAACATCCGTCGATATCGTTGGCTTGTGCTGGTAAAAATTCTTCATAAAACTGATTAGTTACGTCTGGATATTTTTGAAAAATGCCGAACATTCCGCTTCTTAATCTATCAACAAATCCATAAACGCCTTTTAGTTTATATTTTGTCAACAAATCCATAAACGCCTTTTAGTTTATATTCTAAAACGGTCATCATGTTTGTATCAGTTCTCCAAAAAAAAGTTCAAGGTGACGATTTTTCATGCAAAAAACAAGACAATTTTAAAGTCTTTATGTTTCTTCACCATGTCGTTTGGCTAATCTTTTTGCTCTACGATCCTTCCATGAACCTTTTTGCGGACTCTCAGCTCGACCTTGCTGTAATACGGAAGCCAATTGATTCACAGCTTGTTCCTGAACGGCAATTTGCTCTTCCAAGACTCTAACATGAGAAACAACTTTGGCGGCCGTAGCTTGCATTAATTCTTCCCATCCACCAAAGTGTCGTCCAAAACACCACAATATACCTTGTTTTACAATACCAACTTTTTTTGAAGTTAATGGTGGCCACGGATATTGTCGGTGCATATGTTTAATCAGATCGGAACATGCGTAGGTCAAATGCTCACGAGCTTTGTTATCTGCGGATAAACGACCTATCATAGTAGCCATATCTGCAAAAACCATAGGATCAAAATCCTCGACATCGTTTAATGCGAATTCCATTTGTTCATCTAAACGAGTGATATAGTTGTTTAATAGAGTTGCAGTTGCGGCCGTTTCGAAAGATTCAGCAACGTCACGATTAGACATATTTTATTCTCCTTATAATATCTTTAATTTGTTCTAACATCCATTCGATCATTTCATTAAAATGAATCGGAGAATCACTCCAAAAGTCTATTTCAGATAAAGCTTTTTTCTGATTGTCCGACATAACAGAATACAGATTTTGCATTTTATTGATTTTTACTAATGTTTCAGTATATTCGTTCATTTACAACACCGTCGCTAAAATATATGTAATACATCCGATTAATGGAACAGATAAACCCAAAACAATTGTAATAAATATCCACTTTTTGATTGTCATGATTGATTTGTCTGGAGGCACTTCTCCACCAAGCCAGTCATCAGCCGCATATTCTTTCTCTTGTAATTGATAAGAATAGAGTTTATGATATCGTTCTTTTTCTTCTTCCAATTGCTGAATCTCGATATCTGCCCGTTCGAACTTAGTTCGATAGTTATGAACCATAGATCGTAAAATTTCAATCAGTCGTAAATGAACTGGTTGTGGCTCTTGCGTGGTTTTTTTGCGTTTCATATCTAAAGTTTCAGATAATGACCACTCGACTCGCATAACTGGACGATCTGGAGCCACCCACGACTCAATATCTAAAGCTGATTGTGCGGTTCTGGCTGGAACCCACCATCCCTTATGAAACACGTCATTTTGAGCAAACTTAAATTGAGCTCCATATGGCAAATTGCAAATCAGAATTATATAATCATACGTATGATCACTTGAATCATAAAAAAAGTAATCATGGTCTAATTTACAAATATACGTATATTCTCCAGCTAATTCGCCCAATGGAACTTGCTCTTGAATTTTTTCTAAGAGTTTCTCAGATTCACTTTTTTGATGCGGTTTAGATACATCACCAACTGATTTTCCAGCAGATACAAATTCTTCAATTTGTCGAACCATGCCCTTCAATCGAGCTTCATTTTCTGGATTATTCAACTTGATATCTTTTTCTTTGCCAACAAAGTGATCGATTCTTTCTCTACGTCGATAGTATTCTGTAATCCAATTGACAGTATCTTCTTCCGACCAGTCTAATCCTTCTAACAAATCACTAAATCTGTCTAATCCCACCACGTCTGGATCTTTATATAATTTAAAATTTAATAATTCTTTATCAACGATTCCGATTCTCTCCATTTGAATGTAATCGATATCTTTAAAAACAGTAGCTTCATGCCAATCTACTCCAGCTACTTCATCTCGAACTGAAATCATTTCTTTAACCCAGATCGCTATCATGATAGATAAAAGAACTAGACTTAATCCTCCACTCAGTAACATCCACATTTTATTCTTAACAAACATCAATGTTATGAGATTAGCTACAACTGCACCTTCCATAGCAAATATAAACCACATTTGCCACCCATACTGACCTTTCCACGGATTAAAATCGTGGAGATTTGCATCCGAACCCATAGTATATAACCTTATAGTATTTAAAGTTTTAGTTTTAAAAAAATATATATAATTTAAATATTGAGTTTAAAAAAAGATATATAAATTAATGTATTACTGAAAACATAAAAAAAAGATTAATGTTGAAATAATATATTATCTGATACGTAGTCGGCAAGATAAAAAATAGAAAACTGTATCACACAAAAAATGAGAATTCCATACCACATACCGAAATTGCGTTCGAGAAATGCAAATATCTCTATAAAAATAACAATAGAAGTTAATGCTGTAATAAAGAGAGCCCTTAAGAAATATTGAGCATTCGCTTCCATGTTTGTGTGTCTAGTAATCCAATAAGAAATTCCGAACGAAATTAGTCTTATTCCAATTACTATCAATGTAATAATGCCAAACGACGTCCAGCTTTCTTCACTAAACAATGGCAGTCGTGGTAACTTTCCAATATATAAAAAGAATATCGGAATAAAAAGAAGTGTACTGAAAAAAGATCGATAGAATGTAAACATCAAATTATTGTGTCTAAAAATTCGACCGAAAATACTGTTTTCTCTTTTATATCTTTGAATTTTTCTTTTTTCTCTACGTTCTTTTCGATTTAGTTTCATTTTCGATCCCGATCTTTAGCTTGTTTAGCGCCATAAATAATTGGAGCCGCAATAATTATACCGCTTAACGCACCGACTACGCCCTCGAAAACTGCATTTCCGACGTCACCGGCTCGTAATAAAAACAATATACTGTATAGAAACGTTAAGGTTGGAATTGTTAAAAGAGCTATAAATAAAGTATCAAATTTCTCTTTATTAGACCATGTTCCTCGATTTTTTTTTCTCTTAAATAAACCCCTTAACGTTCCACGACTACGATATATAATATAAAGAGATAAAAGCGGAATCATTATACCGCTAATAATTAATGTAATCCACAATGCTTTGACAGTAGTATCCATTTCTAATCACTGAATATTTTAATCGAATAGTATTATTTTTTTTTTTTAATATATAAATTTATGCGTTAATATCGAAACGTGTATAGTCCTTTTTTGTTTCGAATTTTATTCTTATAACTGATATTTTCATAAGGCGTTTTTAACCAATATAACATAATCGAAAATATTACAGAATATGTTAATACTGAATAAAACCACAACCATGTTACGTCTGGCGTTATAATATATAATGCAAACGTGATTATAACTTCTGGAAATAAAAAAAATACTTCCCAAACTGATATATTTAAAATTGTGCTTGGATACACAATTAACATTCCCATATAAGAAATCATGATCCACAGTAAAATATTCCAAGCAAAACTTATAGATAAACTAGCAATAATATAATTCTTCGGCATTGTTTCACGAGTGTATAAAAATGCGGTAAGCATAGTTATGATTAACGATAATATGAATCCAGTGAATATGATTCCGATAAGAATTCCGATTCTTTCGGTGGGCAGTATATTCACAATTGCATCCGCTAATAAAACAGAAATCATTAAAAAAATAAGAAATGAAGAAAAAGAGCTAACTAATCCAGTACTAATGGCTCGTCCGAACTTGATTGATTCTCTCATAATCTATCATTTCTTTTAATAGTTTTTCTAAACACTCTTTACAAATATTTTTCTCACAATCCATATAGATTGTTTGCACGATCAGCCCGTAATAATTACAACATGGCTGATCGCATTTTCCCTCAATAAAACGAACATATTTTCTCATGGTCCGATCACAATAGGCGGTAACACATTAACAGTCCACAACAATATTGACATTCCGATTAAAACAAAAAATCCGAAAATCATCCATAATATTTTTTTTGCTTTTTCGACAGTCTCACCGATTTCATCAAACATCTCATTTGTTAATTCTCTACTGTTTTTCAATTGTTTCACCTTAGCTAAAACTCATTAAATAATTTATCGATACAAAGAAATTTAAAATAAAGTGTCCTAATATCATAGAAGTCAAATTAAATTTCGTGAAAAACACAAAAAATAGTCCAAATAAAGCGCCACTGAGCATTACTGCATATATCATATTTGTTCCATAATAATTTACATGAGCCAGTCCAAAAGCAACACCAGAAATCAAAGCTACTATGACTTTTCCTATAATAACTTTTGGTTGTCGATTATAAAATATTTCACTTCTAAAAACCATCCATAATACTCCATAACACATGAATCCCCTAAAGAATAATTCTTCAGTTACAGCCGAAAACACCCAATATAAAGCTTGTTCCGTAGAAGTGATTTCTAAAAGAAAGGCCGCAGTAGCAATAAGTTGAGAGAGAATCGCAATTCCAAAAACAACACCAGATTGCCATGCAACCGCAACGGGATCAATCGGTCTCATATTTTGAAATGGCAAAAATCGTCGAAATTCCATGCGTGAATTAATCATTCGAGTGACGAAATATCCTATAATGCCAAGTCCAAAGTGTAATAATGCAAATCGTCCCCAACTTGATCCGAATTCATCTACGTCTTGAAAATGTCGTAATCCCAAAACCAACATTCCGATTACAGCTATTATCGACATGATATAAGAAATAACAGTGTGTCCAGACATTTGACGATCTTCTAACTTAATCAGTGACATATTTTTTCGTTGATTTCGAACCATTTTCATTTTTTTTCACTTGTTTATTAGAGTTATTTTTTAAATATAAAAACATATGTGTTAATCTAAATTAAATTTAATATATCGACCACGTCCACCCTTTTTCTTAGCATTTTCTTTTAACTCCTCATTCGTAATGTTTAAAGTTTTTCTCATAGATTTTTCTGGTGAATTTTTGTTTTCGGCCCGAATCCACATATAAGCAAAAAATGCTATCACAATTAAACTTAAAATTCCCATAATCCAAATCGTAATATTCGAAACTTGAAGATCTGATGGCGTTGCTGGAATATCTGCCTCATAGAAACCAATATCAACTGTTTTATTAGACGGTAATGGCGTCCAATCTGTTAAAAATTCATCAGTTTCAATATTTTTTACTCGAAAGTCGATTTCATCTAATTCAGTGTTTGGAAAGATTTGCGATATCGTATCACCAGCACCGACAATAATCGAATCGATAGATCCGAGATATCTCAAATAAACTTTTACGTTTTGTTCAGCATAAGAATTTACAAAATCATACAATGCAATTTGTGTTAAATTGTCATATATATCTGTCCAATTTACAAGCTCAGAAAACACCGACATTTGTTGTATTTTTGAGAGCAATAATAACGTATATTGACTGTTTATTAAAAGTATGTCATCTCCTATGAGAGTATAATTATATGCCGAAGTAATTGTCGTTTCTTCATATTTCGTAACATTTAGACGATAGTTTCCAGCGATAAGTTTATATTCAACAATTTCGTCTGGAGCAACCCATTCTGACCAATAAGATATTGAAATCGTGGAAGTCAAATTTATATACGCATATGAATCTTGTTGATTAAAGATTTTCAAACTATAGAGTGTGATTGTTAAAGATATCCAGTTTTCTTCACGTTCTACGGTCCACACAGTACTAGTAATATAATTGTCAAATCGATCATACACTGAAACGTTTATATCTGTTCCTATTTCACGATAGAAGATCGGTTCATAGATAATTGTTCCGTTGATTTTTGTTTTATACGCAAACCAGTTCAAATAATTTCCTTGCTGATCTGAATAACTCACTAAACATTCACGAGTATAGGGCGGTGTATAAATCAAAGTAATATTACTATAAAATGTGTTCATTATAGTTCTATTTACTAAGTAGTTTCCATACATATCAGTTACTTGATACGAATAATACACATACGGATCGAGATATGTTCCGTTTCCAAATGGATTTTCGGATTCTAAAGCGTAAGAAGCTTCTGAATACGGATACGATAAATAATCTATGTTCGGCGTATATAAATAAATCTGATCTGATTGATTTCCAAAAAACACGCTTGCGTTTGCTAATTCCAGATAAAAATCGTAATCATCATACCATAATAACGAAACATTTATATCCATCAGAAATCGAATTCCGTTATTTATATATTTACGATCCATCGTTGAATTCGTAATTAAAGTAGTCGTTGTATAAATTTCTTCATGAAACGTATCTGAGCTAGTATTACTGAACCGAAACGCAATATTTACTGAATCCACTGTAACATTTGTATGATATTGATACGACATATTTGTATGAATAACCCAATCATACTCATAATCAGTAATTATTGCTGAATAATAATCCCATTTAATTTGTGCCGATATGTTATAATATTTATATTCTTCAAGCTGATTCGAATAATTCAACCACAAGCTTGCTAAATCACACTGCCATTTAATATCACAATCATATAAAGTTGAATTTGATGCGGTTCGATTGATTTCTATTCTAAAATCAGCATAATATGAACTTGAATGAATGTATTTAGTATCGTCAAATATATTACTAGTGTTTGTTATAAATGATGTTTGTGAGCTATTTATTATGAAGTCCCATGTCACTGTGTCCCAATTATACGCATAAAACGAAACATTATTAGAAACATTTGTAGCCCAATTCCAAGTTAATAAACTATCTACAAACTGTGTTCTTGATGTTATATTTCCATTAATATATAAATCTGAAAAATCAAATTCGATAAACCCATCAAGATTAATTGTCCAATTATAAGTAGGCTGATTATGATCTTCATAATGAAATTTCACAAGTATTTGATCAATATCTAACGCTAATAAGTCTGGATAATCATCTGGGTCCACTCCATGTTTCTCTTGTGCAAAATTAGCTCTATATCGAATCACATGAGTAGAATTATTTATATGATCGGCGTTCCAAGTAGTGTTTGTTAATCCGTCTGGATAACTTATTCCACCAGTTTCGGAGTGCATTAAATCCCATGTAGAGACATCCCAATCATATAATGAAAAATTCAAAACCGACGCACCACCATATATAGTAAAAATATAACACCATTTTATATAAAAAGTTTCAAAATCACTATCATCAATAACATCGCCAGAGTTAAATAAAGACGAAATATTAATATCAATATAAATATCATATTGCCAATATACGTCGGATGGACCCTCTGTGCGATTAGAATACAATCTATAAGAAATTCCATTTTTAGTTGCCATAGAACTAACTGATGACGTACTGGTACCATTTATGATTGAAACGTTTTCTGGAACAAATCCACTCGTTGTATAATTCCAAACATAATCAATCACACTTGAGTTTTCAGCATTAGAGTACATCATATAATAAGAAGAATCGATACTTTGCATATTAACAAAATTATTATTACTTGTTCCATTAAACATATAATCATAAGTCGGATAATACGTTGCTGTATCATTTCGATAATACCCTACAGCAGTCCCAGTCGGACTTAATAGTAATGCGTTGAAATCGTCATAATCTAAACATGAATAATCACTAGAGTTTTTCGTTCCAGAAAACATCGAAACTAAATCTGGCGTATTATAATATGTCACATTGTTGTAACTTGTTGTTCGATTTGATATATAAAAAATAACTGGCTCATCAGCATTATTTACTAATCGAATACAATCTATTGAAATCTCACGAACTCTCGTAAAATTTACGAAAGAGAGATCTTGATAAATTAATTCGTTGTTTTCTGCATTATACAAACGACATTTATAATGATAATTGTCAATTGTGAAGCTTCCATATGTTGTTTCATACCAACTTGTTCCGTCTGTAGTATATTCAATTCTCGTATTTTGCGTGTTGAAAAACTCAGCATTTAATGTAATAATGGGCTGTAAAGAATAAGTAACATAAGAATATCCAGAAACTTGTGATGAATTTAATGTATAGATAACTTCTTCTGATTCGTTGAAAAAGCTTATTTTTGACTCGTATCCGAGATCGTGATTATCCGAATGAATGAGATAATCTGATCTGAATTTAATCATAGTATGCACAGTTTCATTAAATGAACTGGGAGTTGGCGACATTGAAGAAATAAAAGAAGAATGTTCATTTCCGACACAATATGTGTAGTTTTCTTCGGCGTTCGGATTAATTAAACTATCAGTCATGTTATATTGAACGCTATTGTTTGTTACGGTGAAATAATAATATGTATAATATACCGGATCTTCACCAGTTGATATCGAACTATTTATTATATGATAACTTCCCACAAAATCATATCGAAATGATGTTTCTCCTCTATTTTGTCGAATTATGAGATTTTCCATATAAAAAGTTGTGTCATCGGCGGACACAAAATCTATAAATGAAAAAATCGGAACGAATATTATCATGCTTAGTATGACAATAGTTAAGATGTTTCGTTTCTTCATATTGATCCCCCCACAAACTGAACTACTTTTCCGCGTCCACTTTTTCGTGTTCTTTTATATTTTTTTGTATCATATCGATCACGATTAATTTTTTGTTTTGGATCTAATTTTTCTCGAATATAATAAGAAGTTACGACAATAATAATAATAATAATTATTATCATGACGAGAATTCCCCAAAACGTAACTGAGTTGAAATTTAAATCTTGCGGTGTTATCGGTTCCGTTATTTCTGGACTTCCAATAACTATGATATAATGTTCTAATGGCAGATTCTTCCACCCGCTAATTTTTTCACCAGTTTCTGCATTTATTACTTTATATTCGATATAATTTGTTAGATTTAGCGGTAATATTTGTTTTATTGTATTTCCAGCACTAATTATAATAGAATCTGTATCATTATCATGTCTAAATAGAACTTCAATTGTTGTTTTTGTATAAGCATTGACAAATTCATATAACTTGATTTGCGAAAGATTGTTATATACATTTGACCAATCAGTTAAATTTGAGAATATGCACATATGATAAACGTCCGAAAGCAATAATAAGTTATACTTGCTATCTACTAAGACTAATTCGTCGGCAGTGATCTCATAATCATAAACATTATTTATCGTTTCGTTATCTTCATATGTAGTTACATTCAAGCTATAATTTCCAGAAATTAGTCGAAAATCTGTAATTTCGTTAGGTGCCATCCATTCAGACCAGTAATATGCAGTCCCAGATTGAGTTAGGTTGAAATATATGAAAGATTCCTGTTGATTGTATATTTTTAGAGAGTATAATGTAATATTAATCGAAACCCAATTATCTTCACGTTGAACCGTATATGAAGTATTCGATATAAAATTATTAAATCGATCATATACTGAAATTATAACAGTATCATTTACTTCTTTGTAGAAATAAGGCTCGTAGATTGTCGTTCCGTCAATTTTTGTTTTATATTCCAGAAAGTCGAGATATTCACCGCGTTGATCTGCAAAACTTATTAAACATGTTCGCATTTGTGGGGGCGTATAATTCATTACAATATAGTTTGAAAAGCTCGGAATCACAATATTATCCGTTAAGAAGTTTCCATACACGTCCGAAACATTATATGATTGAAAAATATAAGGATCCAGAAACGTTCCAGCGCCAGAAGGATAATTTCCATACATAATATTGTTTATATAATCATAAGGCACCACATAAAGCGGATCTCTGAAGCCCCAATACATATCAAACGGATCTGATTGATTTCCAAACGTGACTGATATGTTTGTATATTCTAAGAAAATTCCCCAAGGCTCATACCAAGATAACATGCCAGAATAAGTAGATAAATGCGTATTATAAGTTGTGGCGTTTATATTCATAATCATTCGAAAACCAGTATTATTCGCATAATATATACTCTGGCTTAGATTTTCTACTAATGTGGAAGTTAAATATTGCGTGGTTGTAAAATTTGTATATTCGGTGATGTTATAATTAAAACTTATTGAAAAATCATCTAATGTGTCATTCATGTAATATTCATATCTCATATCGGTGAAATGCACCCAGTCCCAATCATAGGGAAGTGAATCATAATCAAAAATCAACTGTGCAGAAACATTCCAATCATAATATGCCTCATAATGATTTTCATATGTTACATCCATTTTCACTAGATCTAATTCTAATTTCATGGTCTGATCTTCAGATACTGTTAAATTGTTTGCTACCCAGTCCAAACTACAACTAACCGCAACTATCCAATTGTTTCCGATATATGTTTTATTGTAATCGTAATCTGCAAATGCCCATAGATCTATATAAAAAATCGTATATCCGAAAACTCCAGTGTTATTTTCAGTAATGAAATTCTGATACCCATAAATAAGTGGTGGTGGATTATTATATCCCCATGAATATACGTCCCATTCTAAACCTAAACTGCATCCATAAAAATTATATGTTGATTGATCAGCCGCACTATGCGTTCCATAATAAGAATTTCGTTCTGGAACTGTCATATTAGTTCTCCAGTACGTCGTAAAGTTTAAATACTGAATATTCGATTTTTCTGTAATGTTACCGATTGTGTATAATTCAGTTAAATTGAACTGAAAAAGATGTCCAAGGGCATGAAAAAATCTATATGTCGGCTGGTGCAAGTCTTGATATATGACATATAAATGAGAGTAATCGATATCTAATTGAATATTGCCAGTTGAAATAGTCGAATTAAACACAGTGTTGTTTGTGACAAATCGCAATCTAAATAAATGTGTCGAATCGTGTAAACAATCAAGATCAATTGAAGTTGAATTTGTTTGATAAGTTGTTTCAGTTGAATTGTGCAATAAAATCCAACTCGTAGTACTCCAATCATAACAATACCATGCAGTGTCCACTGAAATGTTAGTTTGCCAGATCCATTGTACTATGGGATCAAATTGAAATGCCGATTCACTGCTGATATTGCCATTTGTATATAAAGATGAAAGATTCCATTCTAAATATCCATCAATTTTATATGTCCAATTATACACTGGAAATTTTAAATTCTCGTAAATTATGAATAAATTCGCATAATCGATAATTAACAAAATACTACCATTTGATATAGACGAATCCTCCACAAAATTATCAGAAATAAATCGCAATCGTAACAAGTAGGATGTATCGTTAAGGTATTCAGTCCCTAACATAGAAGAATTTGTTATGAAAGACGTAGTAGTATATACATCAAAATTATCCCAAGATGAAGTATCCCAATTATAATATGTCCAATTCACTGAACTTGAGATGTTTGTTTTCCAGATCCATGTTAAGTTGAAATCAGTTTGAAATGCAGATTCGTCCGTTATATTTCCATTTGTGACTAAATCCGTTAAATCCCATTCTAAATATCCATCAATTTTATATGTCCAATTATAGATTTCCAAATTGAGATTTTCATAAGTTATATATAAATTCGCATAATCAAGACTCAATAGAATATTACCAGTAGAAGTAGTCGTGTTTTCCACAAAATTATCAGAAATAAATCGCAATCGTAACAAGTAGGATGTATCGTTCAAGTATTCAGTCCCTAACATAGAAGAATTTGTTATAAAAGATGTAGTGGTATATACATCAAAATTATCCCAAGATGAAGTATCCCAATTATAATATGTCCAATTCATTGCACTTGAAATATTTGTTTTCCAGATCCATGTTAAATTGAAATCAGTTTGAAATGCAGATTCGTCCGTTATATTTCCGTTTGTGACTAAATTCGTTAAATCCCATTCTAAGTATCCATCAATATTGTATGTCCAATTATAAACTTCTGAGTGAAGATTTTCGTAAATTGTAAATAAATTCGCATAATCAAGACTTAATAGAATGTTTCCAGTAGAAGTAGTCGTGTTTTCTACGAAATTATCAGAAATGAATCGCAATCGCAATAAATAGAATATATCATTTAAATATTCTGTTCCGAGCATAGAAGAATTTGTTATGAAAGATGTAGTAGTATATACATCAAAATTATCCCAAGATGAAGTATCCCAATTATAATATGTCCAATTCACTGAACTTGAGATATTTGTTTTCCAGATCCATGTCAAATTGAAATCAGTTTGAAATGCAGATTCGTCCGTTATATTTCCATTTGTGACTAAATCCGTTAAATCCCATTCTAAATATCCATCAATATTGTATGTCCAGTTATAATAAACTTCTGAGTGATGATTTTCATAAGTTATATTTACATACATATAATCGACAAGCAGTTGAATTCCATAGGGATCTGTGGAATTCCAACTGTGCGCTAAACTTCCAAACGTTAAACGATTTGTCCAAGCATATGTTGTTAAGTCGGTGTGTATATCATATGTTATTGTTGTTAAATTCCATGAAAGATCTGTAAATCCATCAGTCATATCAATCCAATCAATATAATAACTCGGATTTCCGTCAAAATCAACCGTTTCCCAATCTAAATAAAGATAATCTAAAATGTTTGTGGGATCACCATACGTAGCTTCAGTAACATTCATAGCCCATAAAATTCCATATTGAATTTGTATGATATCGTCATAATTTGTAATATTCCCAGCACTCACTAAATCATCTATATCAAAATTAAATCCACCGTCAATTAAATGTATCCAGTGAAACGTTGGATCCGACTGATTTTCAAACCATAAATGTAATTTTGCATGATCGATTTCTAACTGAATTCCACCATCACTAGTTGTGACGTTTGATTGAGAATATTCAGTTTTAAATTGTAGTCGAGCAGTTTCATTATCGTTCGCACCAAAACTTATATATGACACAAAATCGGGCCACCCATATGTCACAGTCGTATAATTGAACGTGCCGATCTGTGTCGAGGATGTTTGTAGATCCCACGAATATCCATCGGCTCCCAAACTCCAATTTACAGTATTTGAGATATTTGATTTCCAAATCCAGTTCCAAGTGAACCATTCAATATCGCTTTTTGCAGAAATACACGCCGGAAACAATTCATGAATACTTATCTCAAAATATCCATCAATATAATGATAAAAATCATACGTCGGCTGATTATGATCTTCATACCATCCAGAAATATCTAATTCGTCAATTGAAATTTGAATTCCACTATTTATTGTAGTGTTTTCGTCAATATGATTCGCAACAAATCGAATTCTCACAATATATGTAGATGGATTGATATGTTCCGTTCCGAGTGCAGAATAATCGCCATCAAAACTTGTTTGAATCTCTGAATCAATTTCATCCCAACTAGCACTATCCCAATCATATACATACCATGTTACCGTATCAGAAATGTTAGTTTCCCAAATCCAATCGATTTGAAGAATCTCAAAATCATCTCTGGATACGATTTCACCACTAAGATGTAAATCAGAAATATCTATATTCACATATCCATCAATATAATGATACCAATCCCAATAGGGATCTAATTTGTTTGTATAAGTGAAATTCAATAGTAATAGATCTGTATAAAATTTTATACCGTAATCTGTCGTATTCGTAACTTCATATACGATACGTAACCGTGCTTTAAGATCAGAACTCCAGTAATCTGTATCATCAAATAACGTACTGTTTGTATAGGTGGTTTGTGTTGTTTTTAATGGCATTGTGGAATTAATTAGTATCCATGATGTAGTATCCCAATTATATACATATAAATCAAATAAATCAGCATATGTGGAATTCTCCAAATAAATAAATGTTAAATAAGTATCAACCAAATCATTTTTATCCGTCATATTGCCATTTGTGATTAGATCACCCAAATCCCACTCGAAATACCCATCAATGTAATGATAATAATTTCCCGACACTTCATTCTGATTATCATACTCCAATTCTACTATTAATAAATCGAAATATGTTAAAAAATCGGTAGTTTCGGTATCGCTTTCGATTCGGAATCGGATAAGTAAACTTGCAAGATTGTTTTGGACATAGGAAGCTGATAAATCTTTATAATATTCGGTTTCTGCGGTTGGCGAACTATCACTCAATGAAGTCCATGATGTCGTATCCCAATTATATGCATAACAAGTAATATCTGTGCCAGCTACCGAACTATAAAATCGATAATTGATTCCGACGTTCTGAATATCGGATCTTGCAGTAATATTTGTTGCGGTCGCTACATCGGTATAATCAAATTGTGCATACCCGTCCAAATCGTACTGATTGCTTGATACATATTTATATTGAGCTCGCGTTCTAGTACATGAAACATAACATGTTCCACCACCTTCAAAAGGATCTGACCATGCATTAACACGAACTTGCATATTGTTATAATCTGCAATATCTTCTCCAGTATTATATGTTTTTGTAAATGATGATGTAGCGAATGAAGTGCTTGTTCCAGTATCCCCTACATAATCCCATGTCCCATCTATATAAATATAAACCGAAATTCCCACATCTATTGCAGAAGATAATTTATATCTGACGTCTACATTTACTGCGGTTAATAAATACGTTGTAGTGAGTGCTGAATCTCCCATAGCGATAGATTCATCACTTGTAGCTCCACCAGTAACGTATTTATAGACATAATCAGTGTCACTATACCATGCCTCATCCCAATCAGCATATGTACCTGTCCATGCAGTGTAGGTTCCAGCTCCCGAACCTTGATCATAACTATCCCACGCGGGTGCGGTATATATGGGTGTAGTTTTCGGATCAAAGGTTACATAATTTCCGTCGTTCGAATTAAAATTAGATAACGCACCAGAAGATGTCCCATCGGTCATGGTGATTGAACTTGCGGTTTCCGTGTAATTCCATAAACTCATTCCACCACCAGTAAATTCAGTATTACAGATAAATTCATAAAAATCTGAATCATCGGTATCTATATCGTCGGGAAATGTCCCGCTTGTAGTTCCGTTAAACATGGAAGCATAATATACATACCATTGTTCTAATCGTGTATGGTAATCTGAAATAGTTTGTTCCCATTCAGAATCTATTATATAATAATCACTGTCATCGGAATTCATGTTCGAATAAGAACCGGTTGCGGTACCGTTCACATATGCTGAACTTGTAGGATTCCACACGCCATCGTCCCATACAAAATCTACTTGAACGCTATCTGTATTAGATCGAACAATATAATAATCTGTATCATCAGCAGAAACATCAGTTAATGGATCCGATGTAGTTCCATTAGTAAAATTTACTCCGCTTGTGTATATAGTAGAAACTGGAACCCAATTGCCTTCCCACCACACATAATCAACTGCTAAAACGGTGTTTTCCGACTCGCATGATACGACATAATAATCATAATCGTCTACATTCATATAAGAATAGGGAGATGAGGATGAGCCGTCCGACCAAAACGCCTCATAGGGATTGAAAGAATCCATCGACCATTCATAATCGTTTACTACTGAAGATTCGTTCGATATAACATTATAATAATTCAAATCATCAGCATTCATATCAGAATATGAGCCCGAGGGTGAACCATATGTATAATAAGAATTTCCGACCACACGATCTTCATATGTCCATTCATAATCATTTACCGACGAATATTCATCGGACGTGACATTATAATAATATAAATCATCGACATCCATATAAGAATACGGTCCCGATGGTGTTCCGTAAATATAATAAGAATTTCCAATCCCACGATTCTCATATGATAATTCATAACCGGTTGCTATTGAAAATTCGCCAGACGTGACGTTATAATAATACAAATCGTCAACATTCATGTTAGAATACGGACCAGAAGCTGAACCGTTAGTATAATATGAATTGCCCACTAAACTGTTTTCATACGACCATTCATAATCGTTTACAACCGAAGATTGGCTTGATTTTACAGTATAAGGATCTGAATCGTTGTCATGCGTTTTAAACCAAGATGTGTATTCAGTTCCAAATGTCACATAAGAAGTTCCAGCATAATACATTTCATAGTTCCAAACATAATCTAATGGACCGAATCTATACCATTCTGGATCATAAACGTCCACTTCATCATACACTGTTCTAACATTTCCATCGACAGTTTGCATGTCCGTAACTTCACCGTCCATGGCATTATAATACTCCGTATTCGGATCATAGTAAGAATACCACGATTCAGTCACATTATCATAATATTTCGGCGTATAAGCGGGTTCTAAAAGTAGAGAATCAAAATCATCATAATCTAAACATGAATAGTCCGATGAGTTTTTTGAACCCACAAACATATTAATTAGTGTCGGCGAATTAAAATATGTTACATTATTATAAGTAGTTGTAGCGTTTGAAAGATGAAAATATACAGGCTCACCAGCATTATTTACTAATCGCACTGTCACAATCGTAATATTGCAATTTTTAGAGTAATTCGCAAATCCACCGTCTTGATAAACTACTTCATTTGAGTGTATATCAAACACTCGTAACATAAATTCTGGATCATCTAAAACGATTGTATCATAAGAGGAATCGATCCATGTAGATCCGTCCATCGAATATTGAATTCGTGTGTTAAAATTATTATAAAATTGAGAATCGAAAGAAATACTGGGTTCTAATGAATAATCAATTGTTCCGACAAAATTTTCAGTTTCAATAATGTATTGAGAATCTGGAGTCACGTTATTAGCACTCATATAATATAAAACATTAAAATCGAGTCCCGTCGGATCATATAAAAGTTTATCGGCAATACTGAAACTTGCGCTAAAATATAAATATTCTTCATCATATGAAGTAAAAAGAGAATCCATTTCAAGACTTCCACCTTCATTATCTGCCTGATAAAGAGTTTTTCGATCAACGCCGGTTAAAAATATTCCGTTTGAAATGTTTAAAATATTCCACGCTAAATCATAATCTGAAATCGTATAAAGAAGAAAATTATAAATATCGATATCAATAAAGCCGTCCGTGGGATTTGACATATATCCATTAATTTCATAATCTACGAAAGTATTTCCTCTTTTATGAGTGACATTAAAACTCGTAATGTTCATTTGATCTGGAACATCAGCTAACACTGGTGCAATCGCAATCGAAAAACATGTCAATACAACTAATAATCCGACAAAAAACTTTTTTGGCTTAGATAATGCTTTCTTTCGTAAACTTAAAAAGATCACCACAAATATAAATAAACCACAAATCATTGATAATTTTAAATCCAGATTCGCTACCATAATACTAACCTATTATAAAAACAGTAGAAAAAAAAATATTTAAATTTATGTGTTACTTATTCTTTTTGTGAATTTTTCTGCCCAAGAGAAATAGAAGCACCGAAGTGAGAATTAGAACGCAACCGATTCCTATCCATGCACTATTTAGAGTGATTTTTGATTCATCATATATATATTCTGGTGGTAATCCAGTATTATCGTTTTCTACGTCTGGAATATGATTGTCTAAATATTCATCTACGTCGAACGTTCCATCTTCAGTTCCGTCGTTATCATCCATATTTTCCATATCTGATCCGTCTGGATCTGTACTATTATTCTCTACAAGATATATTAATATTTCTTTTAATGCCGGAATCAAATACCAATGACCGTTGTAATATACGCTATTTCCATCTTCACTGACCGGAAGATATCCAGAATACAAATCAGATTCAAACCATACTAAGTCTGGAAGTGAATCGCCATCATCATTAACAATAACTGGCACATCATTTATGTCCGCGTCAACAATTGAATATGTTCTAAGTCCGACTATTCCGACTGATAATAATAGTATTCCGCATAACATCATAACGCCTCCAGCTTTTTTCAGTCCTCTTCCATCTATTTTAATGGCTTTATCACCCCGCCTTTTCTGATTGCTCTAGCTTGTTTAGCTTTTTCTCCCAATTTTGCCCCAAACGGTGTGAAAAATCGAACATAAACGATACCACCAATTCCCGCAACAATCACGACAATAATGAGAATCCATTTCAATTTTTGTCCGAAAGCGCCAGACCAAAAACTCGACCACAATCTTGCGGCCGTTGATTCAGTGAATAGTGTTGAGGCGCTTGTATCTCCCCAAATAGATATGTCCCAAAACACGTCACCGTGAATAAATTCTGGGTTACGTAATGCCTCATCAACTATACTTGGTGCGAGTTCACACGTTCCCCATACATAATATATAAAGCGAATCGTATAAACTACTTCATTATTGTCGATTTTATATCCGACAGTTCGATATGCAGTTCTTTCTACTGTAGTTGATCCAGCAAAAATATGAGCATTTGGATTTTCAACATCCGCAAAAACTTGTCCGTACGTATAAGGCATTCTTTGTGTATAAACGTTTAATTCTGGAATATTTGTAACTCGAACGCTGGTTCCATATTGACTTCTAATGTTTAAATCTGTGCTTGGTGCAAGCTGAAGGCTTTCCCATTGTAATTGTGTAGTAGTTATATCAGATAATTCATCTGTGTGTAATCCGAGATCATTATATAAGACTAAATCTCCGGTGACATCATCTGCAATACTACCGACTGCAGACCATCCGTCAAATTCTGGATTTTGATCTGCTCCGACAAAATAATCACTATAAGGTGTTGTCAAATCGTGTACTACTTCTGCATTTACGATTTTTGCCTTAGCTAATGCAATTTCTGGAATTTCAAATAATGAATCTTCATCAGTGAATGCGTCCGTAGCTAAATAGGCTGTAGGAGATTTGAATACCGTATCGATATCAAATGTGCTACGAAAACCGACACATCCGTCTATTGTATCTGTGATATCTGGTGCTCGATTCATCGTTGGTAATAATGATTTATATCCAAATGAAAATTCATCATGATACCAATTCGGATCAGTTGTTGTAACTTCACCATAGGGCCAGTCTTGTTGCCAATATAAATCTAACCAGTTTGTTTCTCTTGATTTAAAAGATTGTCCGAAGATATCTTGGGGCAGTGCATAATCTGTCCAGAATAGAAAATATACATCTACTTCTGCGGATGCTAAAAACCAAGCTTTTCCAGTGTCGTTATCATAATATTGATAACCGAGATTATAGAAATTTGTTACGCCGATTTTTTGTGAACCATGTTTAGAAAAATCATCGAAATAATCTCCATTGTATTGATTTCGTTGAGTGATCTGATAATTCAGAGAATCCGTGAAAAATACAGTATTTTCAAATTTAGTTCGAGTGCCCTCATTTCCTATTACATTAGTAGGTAGAAATACTATTCCGAGAGAAAGAAAAACTAAAAGAAAAGAAAAAAAAATTGATTTTTTGGTGATTCTCATTTTGAGATTCACCTGCTTAACGTTGTGTGTCTTTAGATGAAAATGCTCCGCTGTATCCCCATCCAACTGCAATTTGAGTTACTTCAAAGGTTGTTCCTAATCCACTACCTAATTGTAAAGCAATTTGGGTTTCTCCACCATCTAAATTGACTTGAAGTTCAAAATATAACACAGTGGATGCGGCTGCCTCAGAAACTTCATAAGTTTCTTGAATTTCACCAAAAGCGTTGGTTGCTGTAATATTGAATGTTACTGCAATTGTAGGGCATAAAAATGCTCCGATAGATGGATCATAATAATATCCATAACCTTCTAAAGAAGTAACATCTGCGGTCGGTCCCTCAGCTAAGTCTAAGCAATTAACAACAATATTCCAATCACGGTAATCAGTTCGATTGAAAGTTGTTCCACCAATTGGTGAATAAGCGCTTAATGCTAAATCTTCAGTTTCGTTGTAAACATAAATGTCATTGTCACCTAAGCTGATCAAAGGAATGTATCCCTCGAATACTCGACTGTCGGTGCATACCCATACATCTACAAGATCAGTTCCAGAGATTTTTGCTAAGTATGTATAATCTTCATCTGGATCTTTATCGTCACCAGTTCCGTCAGCACTGAAATCAGCATATACAAGATCTTCCCAATCTTGATCGTTCTCGAACGTGGAGACTTTAGCACGATACCACGCAATTGTGGCAGCACTCTCTATTTCATCATCATTTGTAGAGTCCAAAGCGTCGTGTACTACGATTGTATATTCGTCGGGTGCAACTGCTGGAGGAGCTCCAAAACTAAAAGTCCACCATCCCGCATAACGTCCTCCAAACATGAGCCCGAGTGCGGCCCCAATTATAATTAAACCAATAATTGAAGCTTTACCCCAAGCTGGCATGTGCGGAAAGAGTATTCTTCGGCCACTACCAATACGTTTGTATTTTCTCATGTAATTTTTCGCCTTTATAAATTTTTTTGATAACGTTACCAAAAAGGTAATCTAAATGATAGAGATGAATTTATAGTATTTAAATCTTTGCGTTAACCGGAGATACCTTAATATGAGTACACAGAAACACATATTTTAGAAAAAAATGAAATTTATTATCTAATTGTCTTGCTATTTGATTTGTAGAAAAACGTCAAACACGTTCAATATAATTTACCAGTTCGTGGTTCTTAGTTTTTTACCGTTTTTAGACACACTTATAATATGTTCTTTTTTAGCTTCTGGTCCGATAGATTTTTTCAGTTCCCTTTTAGCTTTTATTAAGCTCGGAGCCATGATGACTTTTTTCAATATAAAATCACCACCCCAATAAACGCCAGCATTATTTGTATATTTAAAGTTATATTTATTCTCTTTTTTCTTCATGAGTTTCACTCTCTATTTTACTTAAAATTGACTGAATATGAATCGATTCAACTATTTTTTGAGCTTTTTCTTTTTTATTTAAAAATTGATTGTGAATTGCCTTAATCATTTTTTGAATATCTTCTTTCGTCGGTGCGATTTTTACGCCATAATACTTTCTATCAGTTTCATTCATTTCTCGAATTATAATTTCATTCATGTTTTTTCCCTACTGATTTTTGGACATCGTTTCCATAAATCATGTTCAGCTTTATATGCAGAATTGTATTTCTTAATTATCGCATTGAGTTCTTCTTCCGAACTCTTACCGTCTTCATATTCTTTTTCAATTTCATACATTCTATTTGCGATTTTAATACGTTTTGTTACTGCTTGATTATATTTTCGTAGATTTTGTTTATCTCGTTTATGTTCCATTGTTGTTTCCCTTTTTTTCTTCTTTTACACGTTTCCAAAATGTATTATTTTTCCCTCTTTTTCTTTTTTTGTATCTCCAGTGTCCCTAAACAGAATGTGACTCTTAGCGCTTTTTATTTTATAAACAATATGTCCCTTATCTCGTAATACTTTCGATATTTTTTGAATATCTTCTGATTTTTTTTCTAAAATCTCGAATTTTCCCTTGGGCATGGGCGCATTCGGAAAAACTAATTCTACACCACGAGTGAAACCATGATTAGAACTCGGTTTATAATTTTTCTTAATTTCTGTTTTGTCTTGATTATACGGTACTTTTATTACTTCATAATCCTTTCTAATGTTTTCAGCATTCATAGCAAATTTATGAGCACCAACTTCAGATTTGTGTTTATGATCATATACTTTTCCCCCAGAAATAATGACAAATTTAAAAGACGAATCTTCAGATCTCGATTTTTTTGATTTTGTAGTAATAGTATAGATTATACCCGAGGCAGTTTTTTTTGTTTTATGTCCCACTTTTTTCACGTTTCTTCGTTTTGTGTATCTTATTTAACTTCCTTGCTTTACGTCTAGCTTCTTTAGCCTTCCACCGTTCTAATTGTTCTTTGTCCCAACGGTCTAGTTTATAATTCTCATGATCGACCGCGTCATCGTAACCCATATCATAAAACCAATCTAAAAATTTCGGTGTTGATTTTCGTTCAATCATATCAAGGACTTCGTCAGCTTCATCACCTTGAAAGAATACGCTACGCTTTTTTTCTAAATCGATTACTTCTGCGTAACCGTAACGCGGGTTCCATTTAATTTTCCATTTCTCAAATATATCTTCTCTTTCCATTTTTATCTACTTCTTTTTTGATCTCGTCACGACACTATAACTGTATTCGGAGAATGTACTTTTCGAACTTCCCTCGGGGGAAGTATTTCTTTGTGATGACACACGGTTCCCTTCGGAAGTCTTTTAACGTGTAAATGTTCACGCAATTTTTTCATAGCCCTCGGTTTAGTTAAGTCGAATACTGCGTAACTGTGAACAATTTTCTTTTTATCTTCATAAAGAAACAAATATGTTTTTTCGTATTTTGTCATTAATTATAAAATGAAAATTATAATATTTAAATGTTTGTGTTAAAAAAAAATGTCATTCGTTTTCAGTTTCAAACATGTCCGGAGAATCTTCGCCCTCATATTTCGGATCAGATTTGTAAACTAATTCGAATTCTTTTAAATCTTCTTCTAGTTGTTCATATAATTCATAATCATCTAATGGATAATCCTTTCGTATTTTTCTCTCTGATACGCCCGTTTTTATCGCATAATATCGAGTTAAATTCAAATAATCTTTTTCATTCATATGTTTTACCTTTTTTAGTTATTAGTTTCTAGTTAGTTCAATCGAGTATTTAAGCTTTACGAATATTAGAAAAAAAATTATAAATGTTGTTTTTTAATCTCGATAATTACTTTTTTTCGTCGAATTTGTTTTTTTGATAGAAATTTATATTTGAAATATCGACATCATTCTAAAGCTCGATAATATCTTGTACGATGCCGATATACTCCTCTGTGTGAATTTTTTGATCTGGTCATACTCACTTATTCAGCTGAGTACACTCCCTTATTCGTTTGTATGCCTTCAAACGAATCAATGCTTCTTTTTTCTAGTCCGTGCCAATTTATCTCTTTCGATATTGTTTCTCTCACACCGTCCTTCCACTTTAGTGTGTTATTTTTAAATGGTGTATAATCTACGTGGTGATGCCATCGTCTATATCTTCTAATCACTTGCACTATGTCTGGATGTTGCCTTTTAAGCGACTCAGCAAATTCTCGACGTTCATCGCCTTGATTATAGATTGTGTCTGTATTTCCACCTCTCATTATCATTGTCGTGATTTTACCGCATAAAAATATGTTAAATAGACATGTAACCCAGCCATCTTTTAATGCTCGTATTGAAAGATCTGTATCCTCGTTATATCGTCCTCTCCATCGATACGGAATTTCATTATTTATTAAAATACATGAATATATTCGAGTATTAAACGAAACTGGCGGCCTATAAGATTGTTGCGGAAACAAATAGTCGTAATTCATCCCAGCCAGCGCAACATTTTTATACCGATCTACAAACATTTCAATCAATCGAAATGGCTGACCGCATAGTATCTTAACTCTCGTATTCTGACCATAAAAATAAACGTGCTGAATATTGTCATCTAAGATCCAATGTCGTTTTTCGTTATTTTCTACGCTGTGATCCCATACCCAGTTTCGAACTGGAATACTACCTTGACCACGTTCACTGAAATTCTCTGGTAACTTGATTACTTTCGATTTATCAATCAGATTAATATATTTCTCATATTCGTTCGGCTCAACACATATAAAGTAGGGAACTCGCATAGTTTCTAGTGTAATACTAGTTAAACGAGATTCCCATCTTCCTTTACTGATGACATAAATCGCGTACTCGGGATTCATTTTCTTTCTCATCTATGTTTTTATCAATATATACAAAATCGGCTTGTGTGTTGGAAAGTAATTCCGGATACCACAACGTTCTAACATTTTCACGAATTGCGCCCGTAAAGATTTTACGATTATCATAAACATGTTTTACGAGTTTTTTCATGAACTCTTTATAATGTTTCTCTTTAGTAAATTTTACAATCAAAATGACTTCTGGTTGTTGAATATCTTCATTTGTATCGGCTGGCATATCGAGCCAGTGATCTTCAATTCTATTAATCTTTTTCAGTTCAACCGGATTACCAAAAAGATCGATTTGTTTTTTCATACTCATATTAATAGAGAAAAAGTAATACTATTTAAATTATTTTTTAAATTATTTTCGAATATTGACTTTTTTTAGTTCGTGTCATTTATGCGTTTCTTCTCAAATTAATTATTCCGATCAAAATCATGAGAAACCAAATAAAAATTGAAACAATCGCAATAAATAACATAATCATTCCTATAGTTGAAAAAACAGTTGAAAAAATATCAATATCTCCGATCATATCAATTATTTCTGAAGGCAGATCTCCTATCATTTCATTAACTTCAAATAATTGTTGATTCAGTATGATATATCCCGCAAACCCAAAAATAGCCACTATCAAATAGGGTAACGAAAACACAATTAACCAAATTCCAGCTCGATTTATCGGATGTCGTTGTTTTTGCCGTTTCATAATAATCAGTCCTATTTTTTGTTATAATATGCTCTGAGATAAAGAAAGAGCAGTCCACCGTTTGTCAATAAACTAATAACAATCGCAACAGCAAACGGAACCATGGTTGTAATGAGAGTTTGAACATGAAATGGTCTATTAAACCAGTATATAATGTCCTCATCTGCCACAATTAATCGTCCCATCACGAAAGACATAATAATTGCAGTAATGAAAGTAGTTACCGTTGCGATCAAAACAGTCATTCCTACCCTTTTTAGTCGTTTGCGTTCATCGGGTGAAATGTATCCGACTTCACCAATTGTAGAATTGCCAGTTTTCTTTCTGCCCATCCATTTCGGACGTAATGAAAATTTTTTATTACCCATGTTTATCACTATATAAATAATTAATAATCTTTCAGTATGTTATACGTTTGTTTATAAATCTTTGCAATAACTTTAAATTCATCTCTTTCTTTAGTCGAGTTTCTCATATTTGTAGATCCGACTTCGGCACGTTTCATAGCTAAATCTGTAGCGTGTAATATACGAGATCGCTTTCTATCTGTTTTTGCGTTTTTGAATTCTTTCATTAGCAGTATAGATGAATTTAAAGCTTTGTTAGAATTTTCTAAAGAAACGATTTCTGCAAGATATTTGTTTTTTGCGGGACCAAATAATGATCCTTTCTTTTTACTCATAACACTCTCATTCCTCTATGATTTAATGAATAGGCTCAACGAGTCTATTCTGAGTTACCCGCATTTGATTCTATTACATGAATCTAACGAAAAATGCTTTTCGTGAATATCTAACCATTGCCTCACCAATATCAGCATGTAGCTAATAAAGGATCATCGGCACAAGCTATGTATTCAATTTTTTTTTTTTCATTCTGAGTTTACTTCTTCCAGCTACCAAATGACAATAATAATATTAGCGGAACTAATATTCCTAAGAATAAGAATATTGTCAATATTAATACGGGAACAATTCCAATTCCAAGATAACTCAGTATTGAGATCCCGAGACCTCCGAACAAACCAACAGAAGCCATAATAGCTAACATTAATATATTCATTTGTGGTGAACTAAGTTTGTGTGATTTCATAATTTTATATTCTCCTCATTAATTTTCTTCTATCAACTTTATTCGCTTGAAGCCATAAAGATATCTTATCATAGGTCGGTGGGGGCTTTCCCGTTGTTTTTCTGTATAAGCCTCGTAGATCTTCAGTAGATATGTCCCTCTCCACCGCAACGCCAGCAGTTTTCAATCTACGTTTCATTATTTCTCGTAATCGTAGACCAGCTTCAGAATAATTTCTTCCCATATATTTTCTACTCGATATCTCTTTTTTGTTGCGCTAAGAAAGTAAATGATAGAATAGTTTATAAATTTATGTGTTAATGTTAAATTAATTTTACGAGTTTTGATTTCAAATCTGTTTTCCATCTGTCGTGATTCTCACAAAAAAATCATTTTCGTTTCCATCTATCGTAATTCTCGCAAAAATCATTTTCGTTCAGAAAATATCCATCTGCAAAAATGAGCAGAAAAGGATGATAATTGCCACCGATAACAATTATCGGATATCGGCGTGCTGATAATGCCACACCCAATTCAATTCCCGTTCCAATGCCCCTATGCTTAGAAACATCCGGAAACCAGCATATAAATGCATCTGCTTCAGAAATCCCGATCATATCCTTTAACACAATTTCTCTACTAAAATTACCAATAATATCAAATGTTTTTGAATTTTTATCTACAATAAACTGATTCACAAAATCGAGATAAGAACCTTTATATTTTTTTTCTAATTGCACTTCTGATTCATACGGATCAATAACATCATAATCCTCTTGCAGTTTTTCGAGAATCTTTTTTTTCCATATCACTCCGCATTTATCTTTCGGATGTGCAAAATAAATCGTTTTTTTTTCTTTAGTTTTATTTATTGTTTTTACTTTTTTTATTGCTATTGGCGTACTCATAGATATGCTTACCATTTATATTATTCTCCCAAAATTTGTGCTATAATGTATAAAATCAGAAAACCTATTCCGATAAACAAAAAACCGTCAACAATCCAAAGAAAAATCGCAAGTGGAAGATCCCATATCATTCGTCGTCATCTCCGAATTCGTTGCCGTCATCTAAATTAAAATCAGCATTTTCTATTGAAGATTCCATCACTTTGGGAATTTTTTCCTTGATTTCTTCACCGAGATAGCAATCAATTAAGTCATACTCAACCCGATAAATGGCAGTCACTTCAAACTTTCGTTTACATTTTGGACATTTAAGAATGACATATTCCGTTAAAACTTCTCCTTGTCGATCATCTTCTCTTTCTTCTTTTAATAACTGATCTCGTAGTAGCTCGCCTTGACATTCTTCCGTTGGACACTTCATTTTTTATCGACACTCATTCTACATTTTTCTAACCATGCAGTATATCCTTTCGTTACTTTTCCATGCCAGATAGCTTGTCGTCCAGTTTCGTTGTGATATAATTCTTCTGACCGTTCAGTATCTGATTGATTATACAAATTAATATTATTATTTCCAACTTCTAATTTAGATAAATCTTCTGATTCTTCTTTTTTTGAAAGCTTTGTTAATTTGATAAGACGTTCCATTTCTGCGATAAGTTTTGCATTATCTTCTTTATCTAATACATTAGATTCGTGTTTTTTCTTTTTCTTCTTAATTTTCTCAATAAATTTCTTTATTCCCTCTGTTTTTTTATCAAACCATTTCTTCAGAATCACTTTCCATTCTTCAACCTTTCTCGGATCTTCTTCCCATGGCGAAACTTCTTCACTTTGAAGGGACGGTCGTCTATCTTCTTCCTCATCCGAGAAATTTTCATAAACGTAAAGAAATTTACTTAATTGTTTTTCCGGATCTCTAATTTCTACACCACGAATAAATTTATTTTTTTCGTAGAAAGCAATTGCCTGCTCGTTTAATTCACTCACAATCACCCAATATGCCGGAGCATTCATTTTTGTGATGAATTTAGATATAAAATTGTCTATTTTTTTAATTTGATTGTTATGAGCAATAAGATGTTTGATTAAAATATCGCCTCTATAAACAATGCAATCTCTAGTATATTTTTTAGTTCGTTTAATTTTATCAAATATGATGATTATATTGTCCTCAAAAACGATTTTCTTATTATCTATAAAGTCTAACACATCATTACGTGAAATGTCTTTTAGTCTATCTTGCTTTCGCAATTCTATTATGCGAAAAACGTTATTAAAGTCTCCTCTTGTAGGAAAATATAATTCTTCAGAATTATTTTCAGTCATATTATAATTAGAGAAAAAAAAAGAATATTTAAATTATGTATTACTTTTACAGATCGAGTTTTAGTCCAAAAATCTTTTTAGACCAGTACTCTATAAGATTTTTTTTCTTGATTTCTTCTGATAGAGGGCTTCCATCAATAGAACGTCGATTTACCCAAGATCGTGTGTCACATTTTGGACAATCACATGCACCATAAAATCGTATTTTGTGATTTTTTTCGTTAATTTTCACGCCGTCAACAGTGAGCCCTATTATTTCATACCACGCAATAGGATTTTCGATATGCGTATGATCTTTTAAAAATCCTCTCTTCCAGAAATTTTTGCATTTTTCACATAATACCAACTGGGTTCTAAATTGTTCGTTCATTTGAATATAATTCTCCTATTTAGTCATACAATCACGTTTCAAACAATTTCGAATATATTCGTTTTCGTCTGACTTTGATGTCAATTTATTATAATTTTCTTCTAGCATTTTAGAATACTCTTGAATTTCTTTAATAATGCCTTTTTGCGTTCCGCCAAAATAATCAGTTAAAAGCATGTCCTCGATTTGATTCCATACGTTTTTTCTAAAATCATTGTTCATACTATACACCAATGAGCCATCATTTAAAAACATTTGCTTATAAAATAATCGTATATGAATCCATTTTACAGTGCGGATTTGTGCATACTAATGTCACAAATTTCACATTTTCAGTAATCACAGAGGATGGTTTTTCACATAACGGACAATAATGAATTGGATCCATGTCTTCCTCTATGGCCGCTTTTAAATTTTCAGTAAATATTTGAATTTTTTCTTTGTTCATTATAATATCTCTCCATCTATATGTTTTTCGTGTCCACCAGTCATTTTATTGGCTTCACCGCGCCAGAACTCATTGCATGTTTTACACACACATTGAAATATTTGTCGTCCGTCCATTAATTCTTCAGCAATCACGATAATGTTTTCAGAATTACAATATGGACATTTCATGCCTTTAATGATGACTTTTTTAAATATAGACATATAATTATAGATAAAAAGAAAAAGTATTTAAATTATTGAAGTTTTTTACTGATTCTCAATTTAATCTTGGAAACATATCTTCTGTTCCCTTTTTTCACTTATTTTTTCTTAAGAATTTTGGGCCTTTTCGATTCAAACGGAAAATTAGTGAAAGAGCCACCAGAGTCCCAGCGTTTGGGAATGATCTTGCCTGTCTTTTTCTCATAAAAATCACTCCATCCCTCTGGAATAGATTCTTTGAAATTGTATAAATCGTAATCGTATTGAAAATCTACTTTCAGCTTTCCGGTCTTTGGATTTATTGCATCCTCTTTCATAGCATTCATAACATCTTTAGTAAATTGTTTGTCGTATCCCAATTTTAACATAGTTTTATTAAATAGTTCAGTTCGATGTTTCATTACAAATCTTTGAACATCCTTTAGAGATGTCATAAAGAATTCTGAAGAATATTTTGTTCCGACTGATAATTTCTTACCGAGTTTATTTTCTGCTTTCTTTTTTGCATTGTTGAGATTATCAGCATTTACGATTAATTCATCTCCATCACTCATATAAAATATATACGCTTTTCTCATTAAAATTCTACTTCTTTAATTATAACATAAAAATGTTTTTAACAGTTTATAAATTTATGTGTTCTTCGGAAGTTGTTTAAAACTCGACCAAATACGACTCGGTTTCAATCGAATCTCGTTAGTTTTCTCTTTAACACGAATTTGAAATTTAGCTTCTGGCCAATATTCCTGCATTTTTTGTGCTTTCTTATATTGTTTCTCTCCGCCGAATCGTTTTTCGTCTTTATTTCCACCATATTCAATTTCAAGATTTCCACCCTTATATTTTCCAGTTGGCGCCTTAAACATGAGAATTCTATTGAAGTATAATGTAACTAAATGATCAGATAATAATTGAAGGGAATAATCTGTATCCTCAATCGTGTTCGACTTCCACCAATGTTCTTTCGTGTTTCTAAACAAACATGCAGTAAAAATTTGTTTGTTAAATCCGATCACATATGGACGAGCCCACGCATACACATAATGAGATAAACCGCATCCTCCAATATTTGTAAATAGATCGTTAAAATCTTCTACAATAGAAATACAGTTACGAGCCGAATATTTTAAATTTTTGTTATCTTTGCGTATTCCCAAAGCGACAATATTATCATCGAATTGCCAATGAAATTTATCTCCATTGTTTATTGAATGTTGTTTACAAAATCGTCTAACATATCCAATTCCTTGATCGTTTTCTTTCATTGCGATAATTCGAGATTCGTCATAATTTTCAAGATATTTTTCGTGGTCTTGAGGCTCTACGACAAGATAATATGAGATATCACAATCATCTAACATAGATGTAGTTATTTTAATATTTGAACGTGCCTTAGACGGAATATAAATCGGATAGCTGATTTTAATAAACGAATCAATTTTCTCGAATTTTTCTAAAAAAAGTTGTTCTAATTCTTCTTTCATCCATTCTTTCATAATACTAGAGAAAAAAAAACAGTATTTAAATTATATTAGATCTATTTTTCATATTTGTTGCCATATGATTGATCGCCACGATACGTTCCAGCTATTTTTCCCAAATAATATTGTTTGCCTCTCTCAGTAATGCGAAATCTGTATCCATCAAGCACTTTTAACAGTCTGAGTCTGACCAACGACATATACGTAGCAACCGACACTTCTGGATATACATCTTTAATATTATTATGTTCTCCAACATTAACTGAATTCTTTCCTTTTTTGTCGTTCTTATATGCGAAAGCTAAAGCGTCTTTTTGAAGAAAACCCAATCGAATTTTTTGACCTACATTTTCTGTTCCCAAATGCACTAACCGTTCTGGAAAATGACCACCATAAGTAAAACGATTTTTGACGATTTTCATAGCTTCTTCTTTATTGTGAGCTTTAATTGTCCATTCTTTATATCCGTTGTCATTTGCGTTCGTCCATCTTGCGGGATACGTGTATGTATAAATTCTGAGAGTCTTTTTATCAGTCATGTTTATCACTTTACTTTCATTGTTTATTAAATACTACTTGTTTTTCTATATTTATAAATGTTTGTGTTTAATCTGAATCATCCGCAATATTAAGTTTAAATTTGTTCTTTATCTCTGTTATTTCACGTTTCAACTCACAAATATCTGTAGTACAACCCTC
>Ga0209253_10000380_pt1 | contig 37435 bp, 45 predicted proteins | sample FrelakmetBRP12BR_FD_187145 | JGI IMG/M metagenome (GOLD analysis project Ga0209253, IMG submission 187145) | Freshwater lake sediment microbial communities from the University of Notre Dame, USA, for methane emissions studies - BRP12 BR (SPAdes)... | ecosystem: Environmental > Aquatic >... | reverse complement strand
AGCCGGCCGCGGTCGAGGGCGAGGCGGCGCCGAAGAAGAAGACGACGGTGAAGAAGGCGAAGGCGGCCCCTGCGAAGGCGGCCCCTGCGAAGAAGGCCCCGGCGAAGAAGGCCGCGGCGAAGAAGTCTGCGGCGAAGAAGGCTGCGGCGAAGAGCGGCAAGGGCGCGGCGGCCGAGAGGGCGAAGAAGCCGTCCAGGAAGAGGGGATAGGCGATGCCGCAACTCTACCGCACGATCGTGAAGCCGGTGGTGACCGAGAAGTCCTCGGCGGCGTACGAGAACGCCAAGGTGTACACCTTCCGAGTGCACACCAAGGCATCCAAGCCGGAGATCCGGGACGCCATCGAGCACCTGTTCGGCGTCACGGTCACCGACGTCCGCACGATGCAGATGCGCGCCAAGGCGCGGAAGGCGGGCGGGATGGGGCGCGGGCGCGAAGGGCGCCGCCCACAGTGGAAGAAGGCGATCGTCGTCCTGAAGGACGGCGACGTGATCCCGATCTTCGAGGGTTGAGGCTATGGGAATCCGGCAGTTCAGGCCCGTCACGTCGGGGCAGCGGTTCCGGGTCATCTCGGACTTCGCGGAGATCACGCGGACCGAGCCGGAGCAGTCGCTCCTCGAGCCGCTGCACTCCAGCGGCGGGCGGAACAACCAGGGGCACGTCACGACGCGCTACCGGGGCGGCGGGCACAAGCGGCGGTACCGGAAGATCGACTTCCGCCGGGACAAGTTCGGCATCCCGGGGCGGGTGACGGAGATCGAGTACGATCCGAACCGCTCGGCGCGGATCGCGCTCGTCACCTACGCGGACGGCGAGAAGCGCTACATCGTGCACCCGCGGGGCCTGCAGGTCGGCGCGACGGTGGTCTCGGGCCCGGGGGCGGACATCCGCCTCGGCAACGCCTTGCCGCTGAGCGAGATCCCGCTCGGCACCATGGTGCACAACATCGAGCTCAAGCGGGGCCGCGGCGCGCAGTTGGCCCGCTCGGCGGGCGCCGGCGCACAGGTGGTGGCGAAGGAAGGGGCCTTCGCGACGCTCAAGCTGATGAGCAGCGAGGTGCGGATGGTGCGGGGTGAGTGCCTGGCGACGATCGGCCAGGTGGGCAACGTCGAGCACGAGTTGGAGAGCATCGGGAAGGCCGGCAAGTCGCGCTGGCTGGGCCGGCGCTCGAAGGTGCGCGGCGTGGCCAAGAACCCGGTCGACCACCCGCTCGGTGGCGGCGAGGGCAAGTCGAGCGGCGGGCGCCCGCCGGTGAGCCCCTGGGGCAAGCCGGAAGGGGTGAAGACGCGCCACAAGAAGAAGGCCAGCACGAAGCTCATCATCCGTGGCCGCAAGCGCGGCAAGGCGACGCAATAATGGCACGCAGCGTCAAGAAAGGGCCGTTCGTCGACGCGCGCCTCCTCGCTCGCGTCGGGGAGATGAACCGGAAGAACGAGAAGCGGGTGCTCAAGACGTGGTCGCGGTCGTCCACAGTCACGCCGGACTTCGTCGGGCACACGCTGGCCGTGCACAACGGCAACAAGTTCGTCCCGGTCTACGTGAGCGAGAACATGGTCGGGCACAAGCTCGGCGAGTTCGCGCCGACCCGGCTGTTCCGCGGTCACAGCGGCAGGCTGTCGGCGGACAGGAAGGCCAAGCTCGAAGAGGGCGCGCCGGCCCCGGCACCGGCGCCGGCCGCGAAGGCGTAAGCGATGGAAGCACACGCGATCCAACGGACGGTGCGCCAGTCCCCGCGCAAGATGCGGCTGGTCGTGGACCTCATCCGCGGCAAGCCGGTCGGGGAGGCGTTCAGCATCCTCAAGTTCAGCAAGAAGGGCGCGGCGAAGTCGGTGTCGAAGGTGCTGCTGTCGGCGGTGAGCAACGCCCGGCAGAAGGCGCTGGCGGCGTCGGAGCGGCTGGACGAGGACGACCTGGTGGTGAAGGCGGTGACCGTCGACGAGGGCCCGACGCTGAAGCGCATGCAGCCGGCGGCCATGGGACGGGGGATGCCCCTCAAGAAGCGGACGAGCCACGTGAGGATCCTCGTGGCGACGAAGGAGCACTGAGCGTGGGACAGAAGACGCATCCGCACGGGTTCCGCCTCGGCATCGTGAAGCCGTGGCGCTCGCGCTGGTTCGCGAGCAAGGAATTCCCGACGCTGCTCAAGGAAGACGAGTTGATCCGCACCTACCTGCGGACGCGGCTGCAGCACGCGGCGATCTCCGACGTGCACATCGACCGGAAGCCGGGGAAGGTGCTGGTGACGGTGTTCACCGGCCGGCCGGGCGTGGTGATCGGCAAGCGCGGCGCGGAGGTGGACAAGCTCCGTGACGAGCTGGCGCAGCTGACGGGCAAGGAGGTCGGGATCAACGTCGAGGAGATCAAGCGGCCGGAGCTCGACGCCCAGCTCGTGGGCGACAACGTGGCGCACCAGCTCGCGCAGCGCATCAGCTTCCGCCGCGCGATGAAGCGGGCGGTTCAGTCGGCGATGCGGATGGGGGCGCAGGGGATCAAGATCAAGTGCGGCGGCCGGCTCGGTGGCGCGGAGATCGCGCGGGTCGAGGGCTACCACGAGGGGCGGGTGCCGCTCCACACGCTGCGGGCCGACGTGGACTACGCGACCTCGACGGCGAAGACGACCTACGGCACCATCGGCGTGAAGGTCTGGATCTTCAAGGGTGAGATCGTCGAGGATGGCCGCGGCCGCACCTACAGCACGGGGGCGTGACCGATGCTCGCGCCGAAGCGGGTCAAGTTCCGCAAGATGATGAAGGGCCGCATGCGCGGCGTGGCCACCCGCGGCCAGACGGTGGCGTTCGGCCACTTCGGGCTGCAGGCGACGGAGGCCGGCTGGGTCTCCAACCGCCAGATCGAGGCGGCGCGCGTGGCGCTGACGCGGCACATGAAGCGCGGCGGCAAGCTGTGGATCCGGATCTTCCCGGACAAGCCGATCACCAAGAAGCCGGCCGAGACGCGGATGGGGAAGGGGAAGGGCAACCCGGAGGGGTGGGTGGCGGTGGTGAAGGCCGGCCGGGTGCTGTTCGAGATCGAGGGCGTCCCGGAGCAACTGGCGCGCGACGCGCTGGCGCTGGCGTCGGCGAAGCTGCCGATCGGCACCCGCTTCGTGGTGCGGGAGGACTAGGGCGATGGCGCTGGAGCAGCTGAAGCTGAGCATGATCCGCGAGATGACCGACGTGGAGATCCGCGCCAAGATCGCGGAGTACCAGAAGGAGGGCTTCGGGATGCGCTTCAAGCAGGCCACCGAGGTCCTCGCCAACCCCAACGAACTCAGGATCGCCCGGCGGACGGTGGCCCGGCTCCAGACGGTGCTGGCCGAGCGCGCGGCGAAGGCGAAGTCGGCATGAGCGAACAGCAGACGCGCGCGCGGCGCAAGGTCCGCGTCGGGACGGTGGTGAGCGCGAAGATGCAGAAGTCGGTGGTCGTCGTGCTCCGGCGGCGCATCGCGCACCCCCTGTACGGCAAGCAGGCGACGCGGTCGAAGCGCATCGCGGCGCACGATGAACGCAACGAGGCCCGCGTGGGCGATGTCGTCCGCGTGATGGAGACCCGCCCCCTCTCGAAGACGAAGCGCTGGAGAGTGGTCGGGATCGTCGAGCGGGCGGAGTAGGGAGGGGCCGTGGTCCAGCAGGAAACGATCGTCAAGATCGCCGACAACTCCGGGGCCAAGCGGGCGCTGGTGATCCGCGTGCTGGGCGGGTCGAAGCGCCGGTACGCCGGTCTCGGCGACGTCGTCATCGTCGCGATCAAGGATGCCCTGCCCACCGGCACCGTGAAGAAGGGCGAAGTCGCCCGCGCGGTGGTGGTGCGCACGGCCAAGGAGACGCGCCGCAAGGATGGCAGCTACATCCGGTTCGACGAGAACGCGGCGGTCATCATCAATGAGCAGAACGAGCCCCGCGCGACCCGCATCTTCGGGCCCGTGGGCCGAGAGCTGCGCGAGAAGAAGTTCATGAAGATCGTGAGCCTCGCGCCGGAGGTGCTCTAGATGCGGATACTGGTCAAGCGCGCCAAGCCCACGGTGCCGCGCCGGCCGCGGCCCAAGCTGCACATCACCAAGGGGGACACCGTCGTGGTGCTCTCGGGTGACGACAAGGGCAAGCGGGGCAAGGTGCTGAAGGTGCTGCCGAAGAAGGGCCGCGTGGTGGTGGAGGGCGTGGCCATCGCCAAGCGCCACCGCAAGGCGCGGCAGCAGGGCGAGGAGAGCCAGATCGTCGAGTTCCCGGCGCCCATCGCGGCGTCGAAGGTGATGCTGATCGACCCGAAGGAGGACCGCCCGACGCGCGTCCGCCGGCGGGTCGACGAGGACGGGACGGTGGAGCGGATCGCAGTGCGGTCCGGCGAGCCGATCCCGCGGAACCGGTAGGAGCCATGGCCGAGACGAAGCAGCAGCAGAAGAAGGCGAAGGGCGGCAAGGGCGGCGCGGGCGCTCCCGAGGCGGCGGCCCAGGCGGCGCCGCCCGAGCCGGCCGAGCCGACCCCCGTGCCGCGGTTGCGGGTGCACTATGCCGAGCGGGTGCGGCCGGCCTTGGCGCGCCAGTTCGGGTTGTCGAACCCGCACCAGATCCCGCGGGTCGTGAAGATCGTGCTCAACGTCGGCTTCGGCGAGGGCCCCAAGGTGCCCAAGGCGCTCGAGGCCATCGTGGCGGAGCTGGGCGCGATCAGCGGCCAGAAGCCGGTCGTCACGCGGGCCAAGAAGGCGATCTCGAACTTCTCGCTGCGGGCGGGGATGGCGATCGGCGCGGCCGTGACACTGCGGGGCGTGCGGATGTACGAGTTCCTGGACCGCTTCATCGGCATCGCGGTACCCCGCATCCGCGACTTCCGCGGGCTGCCGACCAACAGCTTCGACGGCCGGGGCAACTTCAGCTTCGGCGTGAAGGAACAGATGATCTTCCCGGAGATCGAGTACGACAAGGTCGAACGGATCCACGGGATGGACATCACGATCGTGACGAACGCGGGCCGCGATGACCTGGCCCTGGCCCTGCTCCGCGAGATGGGCATGCCCTTCCGGGGCGAGTCGCCCGTCGTCGTCGGCTGAACCACATCGAGGAACCGATGGCCAAGAAGTGCTGGACGGAGAGGGTCAAGCGGAAGCCGAAGTTCTCGACGCGGGCGTACACGCGCTGTCAGCGGTGCGGGCGGTCGCGGGCGGTGCTGCGGAAGTTCGGCCTGTGCCGGATCTGCTTCCGTGACCTGGCCCTGCGGGGCGAGATCCCGGGCGTGCGCAAGGCCAGCTGGTAGGCGAGGAGCGACACATACCTATGAGCATGAGCGATCCCGTCGCGGACATGCTGGTACGCATCCGCAACGCGTGCCAGGCGAAGCACCGTCGGGTGGATATCCCGGTCTCCAAGCTGAAGGTGGAGATGGCCCGGTTGCTGCGCGACAACAACTACCTCCATGACTTCCAGGTCCTGGACGACGGCCGCCACGGCCTGCTGCGCCTGTACCTGCGCTACCACCAGGGCGACCAGCCGGTGATCCGCGAGTTGCGGCGCGTCTCCTCGCCCGGCCTGCGACGGTACGTCGGCGTGCGGGAGATCCCGCACGTGCGCAACGGTCTCGGCATGGCCATCCTCTCGACGCCCAAGGGGCTGATGACCGACCGCGAAGCGCGCAAGGCGCATCTCGGCGGCGAGCTCCTGGCGGTGGTCTGGTAGGAGACCGTCCATGTCGCGCATCGGCAAGAAGCCCGTCCCCCTGCCCGCCGGCGTCACCGCGTCGGCGTCGGGGCACGTCGTCACCGTGAAGGGACCGAAGGGCGAACTGACCCGCCGGCTGCACCCCGAGCTCACCGTGCGGGTGGAGGGGGACGCGGTGCTCGTCGAACGGCCGTCGGATGCCGCCAAGCACAAGGCGCTCCACGGCCTCTCCCGGACGCTCGTCGCCAATATGGTCGAGGGCGTCACGAAGGGCTACGAGAAGCAGTTGGAGATCGTCGGCGTCGGCTACCGCGCCGAGGCGAAGCCCTTCGGGCTGACCCTCTACGTAGGGCTCTCGCACCCGGTGGACATCAAGGCGCCGCCGGGCATCAAGCTGTCCGCGGACCAGCCGACGGTCGTGAAGATCGCGGGCAGCGACAAGGAACTCGTCGGCCAGCTCGCCGCCGAGATCCGCGGCATCCGGCCGCCCGAGCCGTACAAGGGCAAAGGCATCCGCTACGCGGGCGAACAGGTGCGGCGCAAGGCCGGCAAGACGGGGGCGAAGTAACGTGAGGCCCATTCGGAAGCCGCGCACGGCGGAGGAGCGGCGCAAGCGCCGCCACTTCCGCGTGCGCAAGACGATCAGTGGAACGCCGGAACGGCCGCGTCTCGTGGTGTTCCGCTCCCTCAAGCACATCTACGCGCAGCTGGTCGACGACCAGCGCGGCACGGTCCTCTTCGGCGTGGCCGACCGGTCCGAGGGCGTGACCAAGACCGACGGCGGCAAAGTCGCCAAGGGCTTCGCCGTCGGGGCGGCGCTCGCCGAGAAGGCCAAGGCGCAGGGGATCACCCGGATCGTGTTCGACCGGGCCGGGTACGCGTATCACGGGCGCGTCAAGGCGGTGGCCGACGGCGCGCGCAAAGGCGGACTGGAGTTCTAGCGGATGGCGAGAGAGCAGCAGCGGGACCAGCGGCGCGGCCGCGAACGCGAGCGGGAGCGCGAGAGTGAGTTCATCGAGAACGTGGTCAGCATCAACCGCGTGGCCAAGGTAGTGAAGGGCGGCCGGCGGTTCTCGTTCAACGCGCTCGTCGCCGTCGGGGACGGCAACGGGCACGTCGGCGTGGCGACTGGTAAGGCGAAGGAGGTCAGCGAGGCCGTCCGGAAGGCCGTCGAGGCTGCACGGAAAGAGATGATCGAGGTCCCGCGGACGGGCGCCACGATCCCGCACGAGGTGCTGGGCAGGCACGGGGCGGGGAAGGTGCTCCTCAAGCCGGCGGCGCCCGGTACCGGCGTGATCGCCGGCGGCCCGGTGCGCGCCGTGCTCGCGTGCGCGGGTGTCCAGGACATCCTGACCAAGAGTCTCGGCAGCAATAATCCGCACAACGTGGTACGCGCGACGATGGACGGGCTTGTGAGCCTGGTGACGGTCGAGCGCATCGCGCGCGAGCGCGGCGTCGAGGTCTCGTCGCTGGGGTACAAGCCGCGGCAGGAGGCGGCGGATGCCCGATAATGAGAAGGCCCCGGCGGGCCGGCTGCGCGTGAAGCAGGTGAAGAGCGGCATCGGTGCGCCGGCCGTGCACAAGCGCACGCTGCGCGCCATCGGGTTGCGGCACCACCAGGCCGTGATCGAGGTCGCCGACACCCCCTCGATGCGCGGCATGCTCTTCCAGGTGCGTCACCTCGTCCAGGTGACGCCGGTCGCGGAGGCGCGATGAGCAGCGAGAAGACCGACAGCCGCGTGTCGCTGTCGTCCCTGCGGCCCCCGAAGGGCTCGACGCACGCGCCCAAGCGGCTCGGTCGCGGCCCCGGCTCGGGCCACGGCAAGACGGCGGGCAAGGGCCACAAGGGCCAGAAGGCGCGCTCGGGCGGGCACGTCCGGCCCGGCTTCGAAGGCGGCCAGATGCCCCTCATCCGCCGCGTGCCGAAGCGCGGGTTCACCAATCCGTTCAAGGTGCGCTGGCAGATCGTCAGCCTCGAGAAGCTCGGCGCGTTCGCCGGCCGCGAGGTGACGGTGGCGGCGCTCGCCGAGGCGGGGATCGTGGACCGGACCGACGTGGGCGTGAAGCTGCTGGCCGACGGCGACGCCCCGCAGGGGCTGGTCGTCAAGGGAGTGGCCCTGTCGGCGTCCGCGCGCCGCAAGATCGAGGCGGCCGGCGGGCGAGTGGAGGAGTAGCCGGTGACCGCGCCCCGGATCCCCAACGTCTTCAAGATCCCGGAGCTCAAGGAGAAGATCCTCTTCACGCTTCTCTGCCTGTTCCTGTACCGGCTCGGGGCCCACATCACCGTGCCGGGCATCGATGCGCGGGCTCTCACCGACTTCTTCCGCAACCAGAACAGCCAGACGCTCTTCGGCCTGTACGACATGTTCACGGGCGGGGCTCTGTCGCGCGCGACGGTGTTCGGCCTCGGCATCATGCCGTACATCTCCTCGAGCATCTTCTTCCAGTTGGTCGGCGCCGTCATCCCGACGGTCGAGAAGCTCCAGAAGGACGAGGATGGGCGGAAGCGCATCACGCAGTGGACCCGCTATCTGACGGTGGTGCTCGCCGCGGGGCAGGCGTGGGGCTACACGATGTTCCTCGAGGGGATGCAGGGCGCCGTCGGGCACCCCGGCTGGGGCTTCCGCATCATCTCGGTTCTCACGCTCACCACGGGCGGCGTGTTCGTGATGTGGCTCGGCGAGCAGATCACCGAGCGCGGCCTCGGCAACGGGATGAGCCTGCTCATCTTCTTCTCCATCGTCGAGCGCGGCCTGCCGGCGCTGGTGCAGACGATGGAGTTCCTGCGGACCGGTGCGCTCACCTGGCCGCGCATGATCCTCCTTCTGGGCGTGATGGTCGCCGTCGTGTGGTTCACCGTCGCGATGATGGTGGCCGCGCGCCGCATCCCCATCCAGATCCCGCGCAAGGTGATGGGCCGCGGGCGCATCCGCGAGGGCCAGAAGTCCTTCATCCCGCTCCGGCTCAACTCCGCCGGCGTGATGCCCATCGTGTTCGCGCAGTCCATCATCATCGTGCCGGGCACGCTGGCGCAGTTCTCCAACGTGTCCTGGCTCCGCGACGTGGCCAACGAATTCCAGCCCGGCTCGTGGGTCTACTACGTGTCCAACGTAGTGCTGATCATGTTCTTCACCTACTTCTACACCGCGATCATCTTCAACCCGATGGACCTGTCGGAGAACCTCAAGAAGCAGGGCGGGTTCATCCCGGGCGTGAAGCCCGGCAGCCGCACGGCCGAGTACATCGACCAGGTGCTCTCGCGCGTCACGCTCCCGGGCTCGCTCTTCCTCGTGGCCATCGCGATGCTGCCGTACATCGTGTTCGACGTGGCGAACGTTCCCTTCCGCTTCGGCGGCACTTCGCTCCTCATCGTCGTGGGCGTTGCCCTGGACACGGTGCAGCAGATGCAGCAGCACATGATCCTGCGCCAGTACGACGGGTTCATGAAGCAGGGGCGGATCCGGTTCCGTGGACGGCAGAGGTTCATGTAGACAAGGTGATGGGTGATACGTGATAGGTGATGGGTGAGAGGGACAGGTGACGGTGAGCGTCTCCTGTCCCTCGTGCCATCCGCGACGCAACGAAGGAGCTAGGGCGCGATGTACGTCATGATCCTTGGAGCACCCGGTTCGGGGAAGGGCACGCAGGGGAAGATCCTCGCGGGCCACCTGGGCATCCCGCAGGTGTCCACCGGCGACCTGCTGCGCGCCGCCGTGAAGGCCGGCACGCCCCTCGGCAAGCAGGCGCAGGGCTATATGGACAAGGGGCTCCTCGTCCCCGACGAGGTCATCATCGGGCTCATCCGGGAGATCCTCGACTCCGACACGGGACGGGGCGGCGTGCTGATGGACGGCTTCCCGCGCACCGTCGCGCAGGCCGAGGCGGTGGACCGCATCCTCGGGGAGAAGGGGAATCGCGTGGATCACGTGGCCCTCCTCGAGGTCGACGAGCAGGAGCTCGTGCAGCGCCTCCTCGCCCGCGCCGCGAAGGAAGGGCGCAGCGACGACAACCTCGAGTCCATCGAGCGGCGGCTGCGCGTCTTCCACGAACAGACGGAGCCGCTCCTCGCCTACTACGAGACGCAGGGTGTCGTGCGTCGCGTGGCCGGGATGGGCGACATCGACGCCATCCAGCAGCGCCTCCGGGTCGCCGTCGCCGGGTGATCACCGTCAAGTCGGCTCGCGAGCTGGACCTGATGGCGCGCGCTGGCCGCATCGTCGGAGCGACGCTCGCGCTCGTCGCCGAGCGGACGCGCTCGGGGATGAGCACGCTCGACCTCGACCTCATCGCCGAGGAGTTCATCCGCTCCCACGACGGCGCCACACCGTCCTTCAAGGGGCTCTACGGATTCCCCGCTACGCTGTGCACCTCGCTGAACGACGAGGTGGTGCACGGCATCCCCTCCAGGCGGCGCGTGCTGGAGGAGGGCGACATCCTCAGCGTGGACGTGGGCGTGTGCGTCGGCGGTTTCCACGCCGACAGCGCCGTCACCGTGCCCGTCGGCCGCATCAGCCCCGAGGCCGATGGCCTCCTCCGCACCACGCAGGAGGCCCTCGCCGCGGGGATCGCCGCGGTGCGAGCCGGCGCGCACGTGGGCGACGTCGGCCACGCCGTCCAGCAGGTGGCCGAAGCGGCGGGCCACAGCGTCGTCCGCGAGCTCGTGGGGCACGGCATCGGGTCCTCCTTCCACGAGGAGCCGCAGGTCCCCAACTACGGCTCTCCGCGAAAGGGCCCTCGCCTGGTGGCTGGGATGACCATCGCCATCGAGCCGATGATCAACAGTGGCCGCCGCGAGGTGCGCACCCTGCCCGACAAGTGGACCGTGGTGACGGTGGACGGGTCCCTCTCCGCGCATTTCGAGCACACCGTGGTCGTGGCCGAGAACGACGCGCGCATCCTGACCGGGCGCCCGGTTCCGCAGGGCTGATACTCCGCAAGATCCAGTTTGCCGTTCGCTTTGCGGATCTCCTCCACCCGGGCCTGAGCCCTGGCCCGGCTGTCAGCCGCCGATCGCCGCTTCCACGGCGGCCGCGGCCCGCGCCGCGTCCCGCCGGGCTCCCTCGAGCAGCGTCGCGGCCTCCGCGACGAGTGGCGCGCCGGCGGCCCTGTCCGGCATCGCCACCACGTTGATGCGCACGTTGTAGGCGGCCCCCGTGGCCGCCGCCTCGGCCAGCAGGCCCGCCACTCCGGCGTCGGACACGGCGTTGCGGTTGCCCGCCTCGGCGGCGCGGGCCGCCAGCGCCGCGACGGCGCGCGCGGCGCGCAGCGTCTCCAGCGGGACCCGGGTGGCCTGGAGGAGCGCCGCCTGGATGGCGGCGGACCGCCCGGCCTCCTCGGCCTTCGGGATGCCGTACGCAGCGCTCACCGCGTCGTACGCGGCCGCGTCCTCGTCACCGAGCCGCACGAGTCGCGCCCGCAACTCCTCCGCACGCTCGATGAGCGCCCGGAACTCGGTGTCCACCTCCGCGTATTTCTTCCGGCCGAGGGTGAGCCGCCCGACCATCGCGGCGAGCGCCGCCGCGATCCCGCCTGCGACGGCCGAGACGGTGCCGCCTCCCGGGGACGGATTCGACGACGCCACGCGATCCAGCCACTCCGAGAGGCCCGGGCCGGCGGACTTCCGGACATTCGCCTCGAGGACGTGACCCGCCATCGGGTCCTGCAGCCTGAGGTGCGCCGCCGCCGCGGCGTGCACCGCGCGCTCCGGCACGAGTCCCACGATCTCGCTGCGCGCCACGTCCGCACCCGCGGCCCGCGCCGCGGCGGCGACGGCGTCGTACGCGACGTGCAGCGGCGTGGCGTCCATGTCGAGGAGGTTCATCGAGACCTGCGGCTCGCCCTCCACCTCGAAACCGCGGGCCTGCACCGCAGGGAGACCGCCGTCGGAGCTCCGCACGGCCTTCGCGATCGCCCTGGCGAGCGCGACGCCGCCGCCCGAGAGATAGACGTTGTACGCGACGAGGAACGGCCGCGCGCCGATGGCGGTCGCGCCGGCGGTCGGGTGGATGCGGGCCGGACCGAGATCCGGCGCGCGCGCGGGATCGGTCCCGATGGCGTCGCGCAGGGCCTCGAACTCGCCGCGGCGCACGTCCGGGAGCCGCTCGCGTTCGGGGCGCGTCGCCGCGCGGGCGTAGAGGAAGACCGGGATCTCCAGCTCCCTCCCGACGCGCTCGCCGAGCCGCCTCGCGAGCTGGACGCAGTCGTCCATCGTCACGTCCTCGAGGGGGATGAATGGCACCACGTCCGTGGCGCCCATCCGCGGGTGCTCGCCCGTATGCCGGGTGAGATCGATGCGCTCCCGCGCCGTGCGGATGGCGCGGAACGCGGCCTCCACGGCGGCATCCGGCGGGGCCACGAAGGTGAACACCGAACGGTGGTGGCTGGCGTCGGCTTGGACATCGAGCAGGCGGACGCCCGGCACCGAGGTGAGCGCGGTGCGCAGCGCGTCCAGGGTCACGGGGTCGCGCCCCTCGCTGAAGTTGGGGACGCACTCGACGAGAGCGGTCATTGGCAGAGGCTCCGGGTGTCAGGTGTCCGGTGTCGGGTCCCAGGTCGCGGCGAGAAGGTCGCGCAGCCACGCGTGGATGGCGGGGTTCCCCGCGACGACGCTGCCGCGGCGGGTGGTGACGTCCGTACTGCCGGCGTGGTCGGTGACGACGCCGCCAGCCTCGCGCACGAGGAGCGCTCCGGCGGCCACGTCCCACGGTGAGAGGGCGAGCTCCCAGAAGCCGTCGAAGCGACCGGCAGCCACGTCGCAGAGGTCGAGGGCCGCGGAGCCGGGGCGGCGCACGCCGCCGGAGCCGCGCACGACCGCGGCGAACTGGCGCTGGTAGAGTGGGAGCCGCTCCAGCTCGCTGTATGGGAAGCCGGTGCCCACGAGGGCGAGCCGCGGTTCCCGCACCGCCGACACGGCGATCCGGCTGCCATCCTGCCACGCGCCGCCGCCGCGCACCGCGTGGTACCGGATGCCGGCAGGTACGTGGACGACCACGCCGGCCAGAAGCTCGCGGTCCCGCACCGCCGCGATCGACACGGCGTACATCGGGAAGCGGTGCAGGAAGTTCGTGGTGCCGTCGAGGGGGTCCACGATCCACGTGAGCCCCTCGCGCGCGCCGTCGGGGGTGAGTTCCTCGCCGACCACCCGGCTGCCGGGGACCTCGTGCACGAGCACGTCCGCGATGAGCCGCTCGGCCGCCAGGTCCACCTCGGTGACGAAGTCGGAGGGGCGCTTCTCCGACCACGACTCCGGTCCGAGTCGGCCCTCCTGCTCGCGCAGGAAGGCGGCGGCGCGGTCGGCCGCAAGTTGCGCTGCGGCCAGGAGTTGAGCGAGGTCGGATTTCACTTGCCAGGCCCCCCGGGGCGTCTTAGCTTCGGCGGATGCACCGCATCTTCAGCGGCATCCAGCCCTCCGGCGAACTGCACATCGGAAACTACCTCGGTGCCATCAGGAACTGGGTCGCGCTCCAGGCACAGCACGAGTGCATCTACTGCATAGTGGATCTGCACGCGATCACTCAGCCCTACGACACCGCAACCCTCGCGCCACGGACGGTCGAGATGGCCGTCGGTCTGCTCGCGGCGGGCATCGATCCGTCGCGTTCCATGCTCTTCGTGCAGTCCCACGTCCCGCAGCACGCCGAGCTGATGTGGGCCCTGAACACGGTCACGCCGCTGGGCGAGCTGGAGCGGATGACGCAGTTCAAGGAGAAGTCCGCCCGCCAGGAGAGCGTGCCCGCCGGGCTGCTCAACTACCCCATCCTCCAGGCGGCCGACATCCTCCTCTACAAGGCCGACGGAGTGCCGGTGGGCGAGGACCAGCTCCAGCACCTCGAGCTGGTGCGGGAGATCGCGCGGCGCTGGAACACGCGCTTCGGCGTGAAGACGTTCCCGGAGCCGCAGCCGCTCTTCTCGCAGGCGCGCCGGATCATGGGGCTCGACGGACAGTCGAAGATGTCGAAGAGCCTCGGCAACACCGTCGGCGTACTCGACCCGCCGGAGGCGGTCTGGGAGAAGCTGCGCCCCGCAGTCACCGACCCGGCGCGCAAGACCCGCAAGGACCCGGGCAACCCCGAGGTCTGCAACCTCTTCACGATGCACCGCGCGTTGTCCACGGCGGAGCAGGTGGCGCACGTGGACGGACAGTGCCGCACGGCCGGCTGGGGGTGCCTCGACTGCAAGCGCCTGCTGGCGGACAATATGATAGCCGAGCTGGCGCCGGTCCGGGAGCGTGCGGCGGAGTTGCGGGCTCACCCGGAGCGGGTGCGCGAGGTGCTCGCAGCGGGCGCCGGGCGGTGCCGGGCGATTGCCGCGGCGACGATGGCGGAGGTCCGCGACGTGATGGGCCTCGCCGCGCCCTGAGCCACCGATGCCGCGCCGGCTGGTGGTGGACCTCGCGGCGACGCGCCCCATCTGGTGCGCGCCCGAGAGCTTCGTCGCCGCGCTGCGGTCGGCGGGCCCTCCGGACTGGGAGGTAGTGCCGGTCTCGGCGGCGGTGAGCAGCGACGGCGACGGGAGCGGCGGCTCGGCGGAGGCGGTGGCTGTGGCGGGCGGTGCCGAGGTGTACATTGGATACGGCCTCCCGCCGGCGATCCTGGACGCGGCACGCGGCACGCTCCGCTGGGCGCACAGCGCAGCGGCAGGCGTGAGCGCGAGCCTCGGGGCGCTCCTGGGCTCCTCCGGCGTGGTCTTCACCAATTCGGCGGGCGTGCACGCCGAGCCGATGGCCGAATGGGCCGTGGGCGCGGTGCTGCACTTCTTCCGGGGCTTCGACCGCGTGGTCCGGGCGCAGGCCGAGGCCCGCTGGGCGAAGGACGAGCTGACGGCGCTGCCGACGCTGATGCGCGAGGTGGCGGGCGCCACGGCGGTGGTGTTCGGACTTGGCGGTATCGGGACCGCGGTCGCGCGGCGCCTCGTGGCGCTCGGCGCGAGGGTGCGGGGCGTGCGGCGGCGGCCGGAGCTCGGCGCGCCGGCCGGCGTGACACTCTACGGTCCGGACCGGTGCGCGGACGCGCTGGCCGGGGCCGACGTCCTGGTAGTGGCCGCGCCGCTGACGGACGGCACGCGCGGCGTGCTGGGGACCGCCGAACTGACGGGGCTCGCGCCCGGTGCGGTGGTGGTGCACCTCTCGCGAGGCAAGGTGCTCGACGAGGCTGTGCTGCTCGCCGCGCTCGCCTCCGGCCGGGTGGGCGCCGCGGCCCTCGACGTCTACGCCGAAGAGCCGTTGCCCGCGGGGCACCCGTTCTGGACGCACCCGCGGGTGCTGGTCTGTCCGCACGTCTCGGGGGTGTCGCCGCGGTTCTGGGAGCGGGAACAGGAGCTGGTGCTGGACAACTGGACACGCTACCGCGCGGGGCGGGAGCTGCGGAACCGGGTGGACCTGGTCGCGGGGTACTGACGGATGGAGAAGATCATCAAGGCGGCAGTGGATCGCGGCGCCTCCGACCTGCACATCAAGGCGGGCGACGTCTTCCGCGCGCGCATCGACGGCAAGCTCGTACCGCTGACGAAGCAGCGCCTCACCCCGGAGCAGACGAAGGCGATCGCCCTGCGGTTCATCCCGAGCGAAGAGGACCGCGCGCGGATCGACAGGATCCTGGACTTCGACTGCTCGTGGGGCGCGCCGGGCATCGGGCGGTTCCGCGTCAACATCCTGCGGCAGCGCTCGTCGTTCATGATCGTCATGCGCGTCATCCCGTTCGAGGTGCCGACGCTGGAGCAGCTGCAGCTGCCATCCGTCCTCCAGACGGTCGCATCCGGGGAGCGCGGGATGATCCTGGTCACCGGCGTCACGGGGAGCGGCAAGAGCTCCACGATGGCGGCGATGATCGACCACATCAACCGCACGACGCAGAAGCACATCGTCACCCTCGAGAACCCCATCGAGTTCCTGCACCGCGACGTGAACTGCTCGCTCACGCAGCGCGAGATCGGCACCGACACCGAGAGCTTCCGCACCGGCCTGCGGGCGGCGCTGCGGCAGGACCCCAACGTCATCCTCATCGGCGAGATGCGCGACGCGGAGACGGTGGACACGGCGATGAAGGCGGCGGAGACCGGCCACCTGCTCATCTCCACCCTCCACACGCCGGATGCGACGACGACTATCTCCCGCATCATCGGGATGTTCCCGCCGGAAGAACAGGAGGTCGTGCGGGTCCGGCTCGCCGATTCCCTCCACGCGGTCGTGTCGCAGCGGCTGCTGCGGCGGAAGGACGGGCACGGCCGGGTCGCTGCGCTCGAGGTCCTCATCGTCACGCCGACCATCCGCGACCTCATCCTGGACCAGAACCGGACGGCGGAGATCCGCGAGTTCATCTCCGAGGGCCACGATCAGTACGGGATGCAGACGTTCGACCAGCACCTGATGGACCTGGTGATCCAGGGGGCGGTCGACTACGAGACGGCGGTCGCCAACGCGTCGAACCCGTCGGACTTCGAGCTCCAGATGCGGACCTTCCGCCGGAAGAGCCGGACGTCCACGGCGCACTCTGCCGCGCCGCCCGCAGCGGAGCCCGCCAAGCCGGCGGAGAACGCCGGGCCCGACGACCTGATGAGCGACTTCTCGAGCCTGCTGCCTTCGTGAGGCCCGCGGCCCTCAGCGGGGTCCTCGCGCCCCTCACGACGCCATTCGACACCGAGACCGGCGACGTCGCGCCGCTGCTCCTCCGCCAGGAGGCGCGCGAGCTGCTCGCCTGCGGCCTCGATGGGGTCTTGGTCGCTGGTTCCACCGGCGAGGCGGCGCTCCTCGACGACGCCGAGAAGGTCCGGGCCGTGGAGTGGCTCCGGGACGTCGTGCCCGAGGACCGCTGGCTCGTGGCGGGGACCGGCGCGGAATCCACGCGCGCCGCGATGCGCCTCGCGCGGGACGCCGGCGCGGCGGGCGCCGACGCGGTGCTGGTGGCCCCGCCTTCGTACTTCGGCGCGCTCCTCTCCCCCGCCGCGTTCTCCGACCACTACCGCCGCGTGGCGGACGCGAGCCCGGTGCCGGTGATCGTCTACAACATCCCGAAGTACACGCACGTGATGCTGCAGGACAGCACCCTCCGGGCGCTGGCCGACCACGAGCGCATCATCGGATTCAAGGACTCGTCGGGCGACCTCAAGGTCTTCGCCAACTTCAAGGCCGCCCTGCCGCGGGCCGCTGCGCTCATGGGCGCGGGCTCGCTCTTCTACCCGGCGCTGGAACTCGGGGCCGCGGGCGGCGTGCTCGGGATGGCGTGCTTCGCGCCCAGGGTCTCCGCCAAGCTCTACGCTGCCTACCGTGCGGGCGACCACGAGACCGCGGGGGCCCTGCAGGAACGCCTCACGCCGTTGGCCCGCGAGATCGTCGGCGCCCTGGGCCCCGCGGGAATCAAGGCGGCGATGGAGATCGTCGGCCTGCCCGGCGGGCCCGTCCGTCCGCCGCTGGCCCCTGTGGATGCCAAGCAGCGCGCGCGGGTGGCGGAGGTCCTGGCGGCCTCCGCCATCGCAGCGGCCTGAGGGGGAGCGGTGTTCCGGGACGGCGTGCGGTGCGTGGTGGTCGTCGGCGTACAGTGGGGCGACGAGGGGAAGGGCAAGGTCGTCGACGCCCTCGCCGAGCGCGCGGCGCTGGTGGTGCGCTACCAGGGCGGCGCGAACGCGGGCCACACGGTGGATGCGCCGGACGGCGAGTTCGTGCTCCACCAGGTCCCCGCTGGCATCCTCCACCCCGGGACGCGGTGCGTCATCGGGAACGGGGTCGTCCTCGACGCCGAGACGCTGTTCCACGAGATCGACGCGATCGTGGCGCGCGGGGTTGCCGTCGCAGGGCGGCTCGTGGTGAGCGACCGCGCACACCTGGTGCTCCCCTTCCACAAGCTCCTCGACGCCGCGAGCCCGCGCAGCCGCGAGATCGGCACGACGAGCCGCGGCATCGGCCCCGCTTACGAGGACAAGGTCGGCCGCCGGGGCGTGCGCGTCGGCGATCTCCGTGACGCCGGCCTCACCGACACTCTGGTGCGGGCCGGGTGCGAGCGCGCCAACGCCGTGCTCCAGCAGTGGGGCGCGCCGGAACGCTGCGATCCCGAAAGCGTCACCGCCGGCCTGGCGCAGCTCGCCCCCCGACTGCTGCCGTTCGTGGCGGACGCGGGTAAGGTCGTCTGGACGGCGTTGCGGGACGGCGAGAACGTTCTCCTCGAGGGAGCGCAGGGCGCGCTCCTCGACGTGGACCACGGGACGTACCCCTTCGTGACCTCCTCGAACACGACCGCGGGCGGCGCGGTGGTGGGCGCGGGGATCGGCCCGCTGTCGGTGCACGCGGTCCTCGGCATCGTCAAGGCGTACACCACGCGGGTCGGCAACGGCCCGCTGCCCAGCGAGGCGGCTCCGGAGGAAGGGGACCGGCTCCGGTCGCTAGGCGACGAGTTCGGGGCGACCACGGGCCGGCCGCGGCGCTGCGGCTGGTTCGACGCCGTCGTGGTGCGCTATTCGGCGCGGGTCAACGGCCTCACCGACCTCGCCGTGACGAAGCTCGACATCCTCGACTCCATCGACCCCATCCCGGTGTGCACGCACTACCTGCTCGACGGCAGGAGGGTCGACGACATTCCCGACACCGTGCCCGAGCTCGAGCGCGTGCGCCCCGTGTACGAGCAGCTGCCGGGCTGGAACCGCTCGACGGCCGACGCGCGCAGGGTGGAGGACCTGCCTGCGGCGGCGCGCCGGTACATCGAGCGGATCGAGGCGCTGGCCGGAACGCGCGTGCGGTACGTCGGGGTGGGGACGCGCCGTGAGCAACTGATCGAGGTTCCATGAGGATCCTGAGGAAGGTCCTGCTCGCGGTGGTGGCGGCCGGGGCGGTCCTGGCCGCCATCGTCGTATTCGTGCTCGCGCGCTCGGTGGCGCCGCGCAGCGGCAGGGAGCCGCTGCCCGGGCTGAGCGACACCGTCACGGTCGTCTTCGACAGTCTCGCCGTCCCGCACATCACCGCCGGTGCCGATCTCGACGCATTCGCGGCGCTCGGCTACCTGCACGCTCGGGAGCGGCTCTGGCAGATGGAGTTCTTCCGCCGGGCCGCGGAGGGACGCTTGGCCGAGGTCCTTGGGCCGGCGGCAGTCGCGAGTGACCGGTTCCTGCGGAGCCTCGACATCCCGCTCGCCGCCGAGCGCAGCCTCGCGCTGCAGCCGCCCGAGACCCGCGCCGTGCTCGACGCCTACGTGCGAGGCGTGAACCGGTGGATCGTGGGACGCCCGCGCCCGCTGCCCCCCGAGTTCCAGATCCTCCGCTTCACGCCGGAGCCGTGGACGGCGCGGCGGTCGCTCGAGGTCGCGCGGCTGATGGCGTGGGACCTGGTGAACGCCGATTTCGAGCTGAGCCTGGCGCGGGAGGCGGCGAAGGTCGGGTCCGTGCGGGTGCGCGACCTCGTCCCGTCGTACCCGGACGACGCGCCCGTCATCCTTCCCGAAGGTGCGGGGCACTGGGACACGCTGGCGGCGGACCGGGCGGCGCTGCGGCGGGGGGCCAGGCCACGCAAGTCCGCGGGCGGCGCCGCGGCGGGCGCGAGCGGCCCTGCCGCCCGGGCCGCGGTCCCCGGCGCGCTCCTGGCGGCGGAGGACGTTCCGGCCATCCCGCCGCTCGCCGCCGGGATCCTCGATGCGGCGGCGATGTCGCGCGCCTCGAACTCGTGGGTGCTCGGCCCGTCCCGGAGCCGCTCCGGCAAACCGATCCTCGCCAACGACCCGCACCTCGCCCTGCGGGTGCCGTCGCTCTGGTATCTCGCGGGCATCTCCAGCCCCGGCTACAGCGTGGTGGGCGCGACGATCCCCGGGCTGCCCGCCGTCATCCTCGGCCACAACGCGCGCATCGCCTGGGGCCTCACGAACGTCGGTGTGGACGATGTGGACTTCGTGATCGAGCGCATCACCGACGATTCCGCGAACGTCCTCACCGCGACGGGGTGGGTGCCGACCGACGTGGTGCGGGACTCGATCCACGTGCGCGGTCGTCCGGCGGTGCCCTTCACGCTGGTGCGCACGCCGCACGGGCCCCTCGTGGACCGCGACGTGCCCACCCGCGATCCCCACACGGCCGTCGCCATGCGGTGGACCGCCCACGACCCGAGCGACGAGTTGACGGCGATCCTCGCCGTGAATCGCGCGAGCGACTGGGCCGGCTTCTCGCAAGCGCTCCGGGGCTTCCTCGTCCCCGAGCAGAACTGGATCTACGCCGATGTGGACGGGAACATCGGCTACCGGCTGGCCGGCCGGGTGCCGGTGCGCCGGAGCGGCGACGGCGCCCTGCCGACGCCGGGCTGGACGGACGAGGGACGGTGGGAACGGTACCTCTCCTTCGAGGAACTGCCGTGGGCGCTGAACCCGCCGGAGGGGTTCATCGTGACGGCCAACAACCGCGTCGCGGGTCCGGCATACCCGCACCTGATCACGCAGAACGGGGAACTTCCGTGGCGTGCCGCGCGCATCCGCGAGATGGTGCAGGCCGGCGGTCCGTTCACGGCCGACGACGTCCGGCGGATGCAGATGGACACCGTGGACCTCTTCGCTCGGTGGGCGAAGGAGCCTGCGGCACGCGCCGCCGAGGCGGCGGGCAGGCCCGACCTGGCGCGGATGCTGCGCGCCTGGGACGGCACGGCCGGGGCGGATCGCGTGGAGCCTAGCCTGTTCTACGCGTGGTACCGGGCGCTGCAGCGTCTGACTCTGGAGGACGAGACCGGCGGGATCGCGGTGAGCGCGGTGCTGCAGCGGTGGATGCGGGCGGGAGCGAGTCCCTGGTTCGACGACGTGCGCACTGCGGAGCGCGAGGATTTCGCGGCCATCGCGGCGCGCGCGATGCGCGAGGCCATCCCGCAGGCGGAGGGCATGAAGTGGGGGCGCCTCCACCGCACGCTGTCGGCGCACGCGCTCGGCGAGGTGCCACTCCTCGCCCGGCTCCTGGGGCTGAACATCGGGCCGGCGCCGCGTGCCGGGTCACCTTATACGGTGAACGTCGCCTCGTTCGGAGCGCGACCGCCGTTCCTCAATACCTTCGCGGCCTCGTTCCGCCACGTGGTGGATCTCGGGGACATCGGCAGGTCGGGGATGATCCTGACCACAGGGGAGTCCGGGAACCCGGTCTCCCGCCACTACCGCGATCAGGTGGCGCGCTGGTGGAACGGCGAGCTGTGGACCGTGCCGCTCGCCCTGAGCGAAGAGGCCGGCGCCAGCACGCTGCGGCTGACGCCGGCCCGCTAAGGAGGTCCCTGACCGCGGGTCAGGGGTTCGGGGTCAGGCTAGCGAAGAACTGCGCTACGTTGAAGCCCACCGGGTCGATCTCGTAGTAGCGGTTCCGGTAGAAGCGCCCCGTCGTCGGGAAGTACGGAGGCGGCGTCTGGAAGGCGCACTGGTCGTACGAGTACCGCTTGAGGTACCCCGTGCCGCCGGTGGTGCCGACCGCGCCGCGCGTCGCCTGGATGATGCCGCCGGTGAGATACAGACAGCCCCGGCCCCACGATGTCGAGCCGCACGGCTGGGCGGAGGTGGCCCCGGCATCGTGGTTCTCCGCCGTGAAGATATTGAGCGTGAGCGCCACGGCCTGCAAGTACTCCTCGTTCGTGTCGTCGTAGCTCCGGTAGGCGCTGCTCGAGCCCCAAGGCGCCGGCGCGTTCAGCGTGTTGTCCGCCATGTAGATGGTTGCGGGCGAGAGCAGCCCGAACATGTTCGACGCCAGGCACGGGGAAGCCCCGGGGGCGATGGCGTAGCGCACGTCGTCGCCGATGATGATGTTGTCCGACGCCGCTAGGGTCACGCGGCCGTTCACCACGCCGCTCACCACCACTTTCCCGGCCACGTAGATCACGCCCTTGCTGTTCGGGTTGTACTGGCGCGAGAGCGGCCAGAGATACTGCGCCTGCAGTTGGCGGTTGGCCAGGCTCGTGTCCACGGCTGCCGACGCCGTGTTCTTCAGCCCCGCGACGACCGCTGCGTCCGGGGTGGTGGTCCAGCGCACCCAGCGTCCGAGCGTGTCGGACGCCACGAAGGTGTTGCGCGGCGACGGCCCGCCGCCGGCGGTCGTGGTGAAAAGGCGGTCGTCGCCGCCCAGGTAGCAGCGGGAGCCGGACGTGCGCAGCGACTCGGTCGCGTTGGTCTGGCGTCCCGTCGACGTGTAGGTGGCGGGGCTGCCACTGGTGGCGCCGGTGTGCCCGGAGGACCACAGCGCCGTCGCGTTGAGATGGTAGGCCGCCGAGTAGAAGACCGAGTTGTGGAAGTCGCCACAGTTGCGCGACTGGTTGGCGGTCGAAGGCCGCGAGGCGGTGACGTAGTCGGCCTGCGTGACGCCGGTGTCCTGGTAGATCCGGAAGAACCCCTCGTTCGGGCCCGTGACGCGGCCGTCGCCGTCGAGGTCGAGGGCGAGGAACTCGATCCGCATCCGCGCCTGCGCGCCGCCGCCGCCGGTGAGCGTGGTGAACGACATCCCGCCCTGGGTTGCGTAGGTGTTCAGCCTCGTGAGGTCGGCAATCGTCGGCAGCGGGATTGTCGCCCCGCGCTCGGTGTATCCCATGTCGAAGGTCCCGTAGCTCTTGCCCGTGATCGTGCCGGAGACCTCGACGACGTTCCGGAAGCGTGCGGTGCTGCTGTAGATGCACATGTCGTCGTTGGTGTGCAGCGGGCCGAAGATCTGGTCGCCGCCGCCGAAGCAGATGCTGGTACCCTCGGAATCCGTGTAGTAGGCGAACCTGGCGAAGGACTCCTGCGCCAGCTCGCCGCGGCGCACCACGACCGCGCCGGTGCGGTCCTGGATCACCGAGAGGACGCTGCCGAAGATGCCGTACTGGCCCGTCGAGGACCCGGTCGGCCCGTAGTAGATGCTGCGCGTCACCCCCGCGATCACGTTGCCGCTGGCATCGGTCACCGGCTGGTTCTGCTGCAGGGCCAGGTAGCCCGTGTCCGGGAAGAGGGCGGGGTTGCCGTTGAGCGCCGAACGGCCCAGCTCGATCCCGGCGTCGGCGGCATTGCGCATGTCCTCCTCGCGCTCCTGGCCGCGGGAGATCAGCGACGCGCTGCTGCTGAGGAAGATCGCGGCGGCGGCGAGCGCTGCCACGCCCACGGTGAGCAGCATGACCAGCACGAGGGCCATGCCCCGGGGGTTGTGGGGAGAAGCGGAGCGATGCCTCATGGTCGATGTCCTCACGGAGCGGGCGGAATGGTGATGGCGGTCGTCAGCGAGGTCGCGGACTCGAGCGGCGTGCAGTCGAGCGCGGTGACGCCGTATACGTAGGTGCTGTCGTTCAGCACCGCGGCGTCGTGGAAGGTGTAGTTGGCCTGGCCCCCCGGGATGGACTGGAGCGCATCGTCGAACCCCGAGGCGCCCGACGAACGGCGGTAGATGACGTAGCGCTCGATGTCCCGCTCGCCGCCCGTCTCGTCCACGGCGGCGGTCCACGTCAACTGCACCACGGGGGATTCGGCGGTCCCGGTGAACGCCACGGTCACGGTGCGGGAGAAGATCGGCGCGTCCCCGCAGGAGCGCTGCTTGGTCAGGCCGGCGTTCGGGATCCGGACGGTCGTGACCAGGGCCCGCCGGATCTCCCGCGTGCCGGTCTGGCCGTTGGTCGCGTACACGTTGACCCGGACGGCACGGATCGAGTCGATGTACGCCCCGAACCGCGTCGTGTCGGCGAGGGTGCCGTGGATGGGAGTCACGTGCCGCCAGGGCAACGCCGGGTACACGCCGGATCCCGCAACGGCGACCTGCACGAGGTTGCCCGCCGAATCGGTCCGCAGCCACTCGAAGAACGCGCGCCCGGGGTAGGCGAGCAGGTTGCGGGCGACGACCTCCGCCGAGAGGTTGTTGATCTGCCGCATCAGCGCGTAGTCGTCGGTGCGCGCCGTGGAGGTATCGCTCGCGAACCAGTACGTGACGGTCTCCGCTGGCGACATCTGGCCGCCGGCGGTGCGAAACGTGGTGTCCGGGTACTGGACGGCGGACGTCGGGATCGTGAACCGCTCGCTGTACGCCAACGCGTTCGCCGCGTTGGTGTCGGCGTCCGGGTTGTAGTACACCGCCGTCGGGGAGTTCGGGATCCGGCTCACGAGGTCCGCGTTGTAGGTCACGACGGACGTCCCGATGTACACGAGCGTGGGCTGTATCTCGACCGTGCCGGCCCCGGCCACCCGGACCTCGCGGTCCAGCGTCTGGACCGCGTAGCGCAGGTTCTGCAACGCGTCCATCCGGTCCACGGTGCCCATCACCGACGTGTTCATCGACCGGAAGAAGCGGATGGCGCTGGCCATGACAACGCCGAGGATGACCAGGGCCATCAGGATCTCGATCATGGTGAAGCCGCGAATCCGTTTCATGGGACCGCCACGACGATGGTCTTCCGGATCGGCGCGGTGAGACCGGGGCCGGTCACGGCGACTGTCGCCACTTTGTAGTCGTTGGTGTAGGTGGGCCGCGGCCCGCCCACGTGAGTGATGGTCGTGGACCGCGTGTAGCCCAGGAACCCGGCGATGGACGTCTCGGTGGTCGCGAAGTTCGTCTCGAGGCCCGAGTAGTTCGGGGACGCCCGGATCTCCGAGAGCCGCTGTGCCGCGAGGTTGACCGCGACCGTCCGGCTCTCCGACTTCCGCACGGTGCGCGAGAAATCCACCATGTAGCGGCCCATCCCGAGCAGGACGACCGTCAGGATGACCATCGCGATCATGATCTCGATGAGGGAAAGGCCCCGTGGGCTGTGGGCAGGCAGGCTCGGTCTCATCAGAGGGCCCTCTTCCAGGCGGAACCGTCGTAGCGATACCACTCGGCGCGACCGGTGGCGCGCACCACCTCGACGGACCGGGCGTCCTTCGGCGTGTCGGTGCGAGCCGCCCGCGTCGTGGTCAGGTAGAGCCCGCCGGACTCCGAGGCGCTGCCGTCGCGGCGGAAGATCAGTTCGGGCATCCCGCTGAGCCGCCGCGTGAAGCTCACCTTGTCGACGCCGTACAGGCGGGTCGGGGCGCCGCCCCGACCGAACTCGACGCCCTCGCCGACCGGATAGCTCCGCGTGCGCTCTCCACTGTCGATGATGTTGTCGTTGTCCGCGTCCTCGTGGATCGTGATCTGCTGCGTGTTGGTGTTGAACACGACGTTCACGTTGTTCTGGAGCGTTATGGCGGTGCGCTGCGCTAGGGCGAGCAGCCCGGCCACGCCACGGACGGCGCCGTTCACGCGAAACCGTGAGAAATCGAGGCGCGGCAGCGCGAACGCCGCGATCAGTCCGACGAGCGCCATCACCATCACGGTCTCGATGAGCGTGAAACCGGCAGTCGGCCGAGTACCTCTGAACTCCATCACCCCTCCGAAGCTGAATACGTCTTCCTGGGCCATTATCAAGCAAGCCAAGTGCCAGCGTCTCGCTTGGCCACGGGTATATGTATGTCCTGTAATCACAAGCGCTTGCGGAATGGCCTGGGCCGAGGGTAGGAAGGCGGTAGATGCAAAACCCCGCCGGGCAGTGCAATTCTCTGCGCGGTGGGGTAGTCTGCGCCGATGATCTGCTATACCAGGTCGGCGATGCGGTTCCGCAGGTTCGCGATCGGGCCGCGCGAGGACTTCCGGCCGCCGCGGTAGTCGTAGTAGTAGTAGTACCGGTCGGCGCTCCGCTCGACACCGTTCAAGACCACGCCCGCCACGCGTGCCTGGACCCGGCGCAACTGCTCGAGCGCACGCTGGGCTGCCGCCTCTTCCGTCTCGCCGGCCCGCACCACGAGAATCACCGCGTCCGCCGAGGCGCTGAGGACCGACGCGTCGGTGACCGCCAGCGTCGGCGGCGAATCGAATATCACCGTCTCGTACCCCGCGCGCAGCTCCTCGAGCAGCCGGTGCATCGAGGCGGAGCCGAGCAGCTCCGAGGGATTCGGCGGCAGCGCGCCCGCGGGCAGCACGTCGAGGTTGGGCACCACGTTCGGCCGGGCCGCCTCCCGCAGCGTAGCCGTCCCCACGAGGATGTCGGTGAGGCCGGGCTCCTGCCCGAGGTTGAACGCCTTGTGGACCAGCGGACGTCGCAGGTCGGCGTCCACGAGCAGCGTGCGCGAGCCCTGCTGCGCCATGGTGATCGCCAGGTTGGCGGCCGTGGTGCTCTTGCCTTCGCCCGGGCCGGGGCTCGTGACGCAGATCAGCCGGAGCGCGCGCTCCTCGGCGTTGACGAAGGTGACGTTGGTGCGCAGCGCACGGTACGCTTCCGCACTCGGGTCATCGGGGCTGGCCAGCGAGACGAGCGGGATCGCTCCGCGGCGGCGTCCATCGCGCTGCCGGCCGTTCGTGGGGTGCGCGCCGGCCGGGATGAGGCCCAGCACCGGCACTTCCAGCGCCCGCTCGATGTCCTTCGAGCTCTTGATGGTCTGGTCGAGGTACTCGAGGAAGAACGCCGCCACCACGCCGAGGAACAGCCCGACCAGCAGGCCGATCATCAACCTCTGTCGCGTACCGATGCCCACCCGCCGCGCGACCGTCGCCGCGTCCATGATCTCGATGTAGGCTCGAATCGTCGCGGAGCTGATCTGCGCGGCCTGGTACTGCGTGAGCAGGTACCTGTACGTGTCGTTGACCAGGTCCGCCTCGAGGCTGAGCTGGGCGAACTGGGTCTCCTTGCCGGGGAAGGTCTGAAGGCGGTTCCGGAGCTCGACGACGCTCCGCTCGATGGCGGCGACCTCCTGGTCCATCCCCCGCATCGTGGCTTGGGCGGCGTCCCGCAGCGCGGTGGCCGCCTGCGTGATGCGCTGGCCCAGCGCGCCGACCTGCGGGTTGCCCTCGCGGAGGCCCAGCGCGCCGGCGGTCAGGGTGCGGCGCTCATCGTACAGCCTCAACAGGTTCTGGATCTGGAAGGCGAGAGACGAGTTGCCGGACAGCGACGGGATCGCCGCGAGGCGGTTCACGGTCTCGATGGTGACGTCGTCGTTCCCAGTGATGACGTCGCGCAGGGACGCGAGATCGAGGAGCCTCTGCTGCCTCTCGTGCTCGAAGTCCTGGATCGAGTTGATGGTCGAGACCTCTTCCGCCGTGAGGTCGGTCATCCCCTGGCGTTCCTTGTACAGCTGCATCTCGGCGAGAGCCTGGCGGTAGCGCTCCTGCGCCCCTTCCACCTGGCCGCGGATGTAAGCGAGGCGCTGATTCGCCATCTCCCGGGTCCGGTTGGCGCCGAACTCCTTCAGGGAGATGGCCGCGGCGTTGAGGATCTCCGGCACCTGGGTCGGATCGGTCCCGGTGTAGGTGATCGCGACGGCGTTGGTCGTGCTCTGGATGGTGTAGGAGAGCCCGCCGCTCACCATTGCCGCCGCGGACACGCGCGGGATGATCGCGAACCGCGCCGTGTACGGCTCACCCTCGTAGGCGCGGACCTTGAAGCTGAACCCGGGCCCGAGGGCTGGCGTGTCGTAGCCGCCGGAGGCAACGAGGCGGCGGCTCAGGTCGCGCACCTCGTAGCCCGCGGGCCCCTTGAGCTGGAGGACGAAGCTGTCGGGCCGCGCCAGGGTGTCGACCTGCACGTCGTAGACGGCCTGGTCGCGCCACACCTCGTGGTCCTGGAACTGCAGGCGAAGCCCGAGATTGTCCACGACCGACAGGGCGAGGCGCTGGGTAGAGAGGACGAGCGCCTCGGACAGGACGGGGTCCGTCTTGAGGGCGAGCTCGTCCACATCGATGTCGTCCATCCGCGCGAAGACCTGCTTCTTCGAGTTGACCTGGACGGACAACTCGGACTGGTAGCGCGGGATGGTGCGGCGGCTGGACGTGTAGGCGCCGAAGACGACGAGCAAGGCGAGGAACACGACCACGCGCCAATGCGTCACCAGCACCTGCAGGATGTCCCGCAGATGCAGCTGCCGCTCGGCGCCCAGGCTCCCGTAGCGTCCCTTAGCGTAATCGCTCAGGGTTGTCTCCTGTCGTCGAACTCCCGCAACCGGTCATACAATCCGCGCGTGGCCTGCGTGCGCTCGCGGAGCCGCCGGGCGTCGGGCGAGAGCTGGTTGCTGCTGCCGTACGGGCTCCGCGACCTTCCGCCGAAGAGCGAATCGGCCCGGCTTCCGAACGGCGACCGCCCGAAGGGCGAGGCGAACGGATCGGTGCTTTCCGTCGCCGCCCGCCGCCGGCGCAGGACGGAGTAGAGGTCCTGCGTCGAACTCGCGCCGCCGGACGACCCGCCCGCGCCGAACCGGGATGCGCCGGTGGTCGGCTGGAATGCCGGAGCCCCCCCCGGCGCAGTGCAGTACGGCGGACCCAGGCACGGCTCGCACTGGCAGTTCAGGATCTGGCTCATCGTGCAGGCCCGGCACCTGCCGCCGGTCTTCTTCGTGCACGGCGGGCACGAGGCAGCCGCATGTGCCGCGCGTGCGCCGAGCGAGAGCGTGAGGACGGTCGGCACCGACCAGCGCGCCACCGCCGCCACCAGCTCCCGGCGGGTCATCCCTCCGATGTCGGATGCCGCCCGGCGCTCGTCGTCGTCAGTCATCGGGCCACCTCCTCGATCAGATCCGCCAAGGCGGAAGGCCGGGTTCCGCGGGCGTGGAACGCCGCCGCAGCACCGAGGCTCTCCAGCAGCTTCAGGCTCGCTTCCATGCGCGCCTCGGCCCCTGGGCCATACTCCGCTCCGAGCATGCTCTGCAGTAGGCGCACCGCCGCTTCCCCTTCACTGTACCGCTCCAGCATAGCCGAGCCGCGGTGGGGCGCCGGTTCCAGCACCACCACTCCCCACGGACTCCCCGGCGGCGACTCCCAGGCCGGGCAAAGTGCTACAGGGCTCACGTAATGACAGCCAGCAGCAAGAAGCGTTCCGACGGACGACAGCGCCTTGGTTCGTGTCTCTAAGGTTAGCAAATGAAAGGCATTAGCGTCAAGCTTCAGCGACCGAGGTACTGCCGAGAACACCCCTTCCGACGGCGCGAACCGCAACACGTCGTCACCAAGTGCAGGGTGCCCCCGTGCCAGCAGAAGGGCGGTGAGCGTGGACTTCCCGCTGCCCGACGGTCCGACCAGCAGAAGGAGACGACCGCCGATGCGCACGCCGCCGGCGTGGACGAAGACGGCCTGTGGTCCGGGATCGTTCAGGACGTCCTCGATGGCGCGCCACTCGACGAACGCCCAGGCGTCGCCGAAGCTCGCCGGCCCGAACGGCGGTCGGGACGGGCTCGTGGCGACGTAGGCATCGTCGCCGATCCTGATGAGCGTGTAGCGGAGGGTCGGCGGGGCGCTCGTCACCGGGGCGGCGTGATAGAGGGCGTTGAGGGCCGGGACGGCGGCGGCGTCGTCGCTCGAGAACTCGAGCACGTGCGGCGGCACGGCCACCCGTCGCGCGGCTATTGCAGGAGCCCTTCGGCCGCGAAGCGCCGGAGGACGTCCTCGACGTCGCGGCGAATCGCGGCTGGTTCCGCAGCTGGGATGCCTTCGGCGATGGCCTCGGCCATGGCGTCGGGCTCGTGCGCGCCGTCGCAGTACTTCCACACGACCGCGGCGGTGAGGTTGAGCACGTGCGCGCGGTCCCGGGCAGCATCGAAGAGGACCCACTCGGACCCGACGCGGCGGAGCGCCACGTCCGGCCTGGCATGCGGTTTCGCGGGAATCGCGGACACCGGCATCGTCCCAACGTACAGAAGTCGGGGTCTGGCGGGCAAGCGTCGGAGCCGGAACCGGTCACCCACGCGGCCAGTTCCTCCGGAGGCAGCCGGCCCGCCCTCCGGCCCGCGACGGCCCATCGCGGACCCGCGCTGCTTGCCCGGCCCCCGGCCCGCCGGGTAATTTCCCGCGCCTCGCACAGGCGCCACTTCCTCCTCACAGCAGGGCTCATGGCGGACGCCGATCGCATGGAGAAGCTCGTGTCGCTCTGCAAGCGGCGCGGATTCGTCTTCCAGTCCTCGGAGATCTACGGCGGCCTCGGCTCGGTCTGGGACTACGGGCCGTTGGGCGTCGAGCTCAAGAAGAACCTCAAGGACCGCTGGTGGCGGGCGATGGTGCACTCCCGCGACGACATCGAGGGCCTCGACGCCGGCATCCTCATGCACCCCCGCGTCTGGGAAGCATCGGGGCACGTGGCGGGCTTCACCGACCCGCTCGTGGACTGCAAGCAGTGCAAGCAGCGCTTCCGCGGCGACGATCCGCGCATCAAGGGCACGCCGGGCCAGCCGGACGCGCGGTGCCCGGTCTGCGGCACCCGAGGCACGCTCACGGCCCCGCGGATGTTCAATCTGATGTTCAAGACGTTCATGGGGCCGGTCGAGGAGGATGCGGCGCTCGTCTACATGCGTCCGGAGACGGCGCAGGGCATCTACGTCAACTACCTGAACGTGCAGCAGGCGTCGCGGCAGAAGATCCCCTTCGGCATCGCGCAGATCGGGAAGGCGTTCCGCAACGAGATCACCCCGGGGAACTTCATATTCCGGACGCGCGAGTTCGAGCAGATGGAGATGCAGTTCTTCGTGCGGCCGGGCACCGACGAGGAGTGGTTCGAGTTCTGGCGGCACGAGCGGATGCAGTGGCACCTGGCCCTCGGAATACGTGCCGAGCGGATGCGGTTCCACGCGCACGGGGCGGACGAACTCGCCCACTACGCCAAGGCCGCGTACGACATCGAGTACGAGTTCCCGTTCGGCTGGAACGAGTTCGAGGGCATCCACAACCGGACCGACTTCGACCTCTCCCGGCACCAGCAGTTCTCGGGGAAGAAGCTCGAGTACTTCGACCAGGAGCGGAACGAGCGCTACCTGCCCTACGTCGTCGAGACGTCGGTCGGGGCGGACCGCACGGCGCTCGCGCTGCTGTGCGATGCGTACCACGAAGAGGAGGTCGCCGGCGAGACCCGGGTGGTGCTCCGCTTCCTTCCCTCGCTGGCGCCCATCAAGGCGGCCGTGCTCCCGCTCGTGAACCGGGACGGGATGCCGGAGGTCGCCAAGCGCATCCACGACGACCTGCGCGGACGCTTCACCGTGTTCTACGACGACGGCGGCTCCATCGGCCGGCGCTACCGCCGGCAGGACGAGGCGGGCACGCCGTTCGCGATCACGGTGGACGGGCAGACCACGCAGGATGGCACGGTGACGGTCCGGCACCGCGACACCCTCGCGCAGGACCGGATCGACGCGGGAGCCATCGCGGGCTATCTGACCGAGCGCGTGGCGCCGGACTGAGGCCGCGTTGCGCCGGCGCGACTTCGAGGCGATGGTCCGCCGGATGGCGGCGGAGATGCCGCCGGAGTTCACGGAGGGCATCGTCGCGATCGCGGTGACCGGCAAGACCATCCCGCACCCCGTGCGCGAGGGCGTCTACACCCTCGGCGAGTGCATCCCCCACGAGTTCGGCGAGCCCGGCGAGGGCGACTCCGGCATCCGCTCGACGGTGGAGCTCCACTACGGCTCGTTCGCGGCGCTGGCGCGCGAGCACCCCGACTTCGATTGGCGCGAAGAGGCGTTCGAGACGCTGGCGCACGAGGTGCGGCACCACCTCGAGTGGCGTGCTCGCGTGCCGGAACTGGAGCGGCTGGACGACGCCGCGGAGGCGAACTACGCGCGGCACGACGGCGAGCCCTTCCCTCCGCAGTTCTATCGCGACGGCGAGCGGGTGGCGGACGGCGTCTTCACGGTGGAGGACGACGTGTTCGTGGAGGTGGTGCTGGACCGGCGCGCGTGGGCCGCGGCCGCGGGGCGGCCGCTGGGGTTCACGTGGCACGGGCGGTCCTTCGAGGTGCCGCTGCCAGCGGAGCTCCCCGACATCCTCTTCGTGACGGCGGAGGCCCTCGATCCCGCGCCGCCCGGCGACGTCGTCGTGGTCCTGCGGCGCAAGCCGGGGGCGCGGGACGCGGTGCGGCGACCGACGGTCGGCCGCCACGCTGCGCGGGTTGCTTCTTCCGGACCTCGACGCTGATTCGACGGGTAGCAGCTATATCTATTGGCGCAGGGTCCCTCGGGAGGGGAGTCGCCGATGACGCACGAGACCGTGACCACGCTCGCGCCGGAAGAGGTGCTGCGGCGCGCGCGGGAGTTCTTCCTCCGCCGGGTCCCGGCGACCGGCGCCTTCGTGGAGACCGAGTCGCCGCGGCACATCGTGTTGCGCGGCCAGGGCGGCGAGGAGCTGGCGATCGCCGCGGCCCCGCGGCCGGGCGGGAGCGCGGTACGCGGGTCCACGCCGCTGTTCGACCAGCAGGTGAAGCGCTTCTTCTCCACGCTGCCGCCGGCCGATGCGGTGGAGGGGGCGGCGTGAGCCCCGGCGGCGCGGACGACCCGCTCAGCCTGCGCGTGACGGTGAGCGACAGCTGGCGCGTGGTACCCGTGACGCTCCCGCCCGGCTCGCCGGTCGCCGAGCTGAAGCGGCGGGCGCTGGAGGGTGCGGCCATCAGCCAGCGGCACGCGTCCGGGTATGAGGTCAAGTTCGGCGGCGCCCTCGTCGTCGACGAGACCCAGCGGCTCGACGCCGTCGGCATCCCGGACGGCGCGGGTCTCGTGGTGCTCCCGCGGCGGCGTCGCCCGGTCCGATGACGGCGCGCGGTCGCGGTCGGATCGTGTTCGGCATCGCGTTCGTGGTGCTCCTGGTGGATGGCGCCGCCTCGATCTGGCTCGGGCAGGTATCGGGTCGCGGGGTGTTCGTCGGATTCGGCCTCGTGCTGGTGGCCGCGGCGGCGGGGCTCGGCCTGGTGTACCGGCGCTGGCGGGCGGCGCTGGACGAGGTGGATGCGGCGCGCCGTGCGATGCGCGTCGAGGTCGAGGCGCTGCGCCGGGCCGTGCACGACGCTCGCGCCGGGGGCGGCGGCCCCGGCTAGTGCTGACCCTCATCGCGCATCCGGCGTGCCGGCTGCACACGAACGGGCCCGGTCATCCGGAATCGCCGCACCGTCTGGAAGCCGTCGAAACACGCCTGGAGCGGGACCTCGTGGCGCGCGGCGCCGCGCGCTGGCTCGAGGCCCCGGCCGTGTCCGATGAGGACCTCCTGCGTGTGCACACGAGCGCGCACCTGGCGCGCCTGGAGCGCTTGGACCGCGCGGGCGGCGGGGCGCTCGACCACGACACGGCGATGGGTCCGGGCTCGATGCAGGCGGCACGGCGGGCCGCGGGCGCAGCCGTGCTGGCCGCGGAGCGGGCGATGCGCGGGGAAGGGCCGTCGTTCTGCTCGATCCGGCCGCCCGGGCACCACGCCACCCCCTCGCAGGCGATGGGCTTCTGTCTCTTCAACAACGCCGCGCTCGCCGCGCGCACCGCGCTCGATCGCCTCGGCGCCGAGCGGGTGCTGATCGTGGACTGGGACGTGCACCACGGCAACGGCACGGCGGATGCGTTCCGCCGCGAGCCGCGCGTGCGCTATGTGTCGATCCACCAGTGGCCCTGGTATCCGGGCACCGGCGATCGCCGGGACGTCGGGGTCGGCAACCTCTTTCACGTGCCGCGGCCCCCCGGCTTGCCGGCCGCGGCCTACACCCGCGACCTCCTGGAGGAGGTGGACCGCGCGCTGGCCGGGTTCGCGCCGTCGCTCATCGTCTTCTCCGCAGGATTCGACTCGCTCCGCGACGACCCCCTCGGCGGCTTCACCTGGGAGCCGGAGGACTACGCCGCGCTGACGCTGGCGATCCGCGACCGCGCGCCGGCCGCAGCGACGATGTCGGTGCTCGAGGGCGGCTACGACCCGCCGCGCCTCGCGGAGGCGGCGGCGCTCCACGCGGCCGCGCTTGCCGAGTGAGGCGGGCGCTGTAAGTTCCGCTCCTATGACCGCCGCGCCGGCCCCGGACCGGGGCGTTCCCTACAGCGTGTATCTCTCCCTCGACGGCGCCGTCGAGTGGAACCTCCGTCCCGCCCGGCTTCTCGAAGCAATGCATGAGGGCGGCCAGCTGTGGGTGGACGTCGACGCCAACGACGTCCACCAGCACGCGCTCCTCGAGAAGGTCTTCCATTTCCACCACCTCGCGATCGAGGACACCCTAAGCCCCCAGACGCGCGTCAAGCTCGAGGAGTACCCGGACCAGCTCTTCCTCGTGGTCCGCGGCGTGCGCTTCGACTCCACCACGAGCGATCCGTACGACCTCGAGACGGCGAACCTGTACTCGTTCCTGGGCGGCAACACGCTGGTCACGGTGCACAGCCAGCCCTCGCGCGCCATCGACGAGGTGAAGCACCGCATCGAGCGAGGCCCCGACCTGCTGCACCGCGGCATCGAGATGATCCTCCACGGCGTGGTGGACACGACCGTCGACCAGTACCTGCCGATGGTGGACCAGGTGGACGACATCGTGGACGACCTGGAGCAGCGGATCTTCGACCAGTACGACGACTCGGCGATCCACGAGATCTTCCGGGTGAAGCGCCTGGTGGTGCAGCTGCGCCGGCACCTCGGGCCGCTGCGCGAGGTGCTGAACGTCCTCACCAACCGGCCGCACGCCTGCATCAACCCCGCTTCGCAGATCTACTTCCGCGACGTCTACGACCACACGATCCGGATCGTGGAGTCGGTGGAATCCACGCGCGACCTGCTGACCTCGGTGCTCGACTCCTATCTCTCCCAGGCGTCGAACCGGATGAACAAGGTGATGAAGTCGCTGAGCGTGGTGGCCACCATCTCGCTGCCCCTGGTGGCGATCGGCGGGATGTTCGGGATGAACTTCGCGCACATCCCCCTCAGCAACCATCCGCTCGGGTTCTTCTGGGCGGTCGGGATGATGGCGCTCTGCGCCGGCGCGATGGTCTGGTTCCTCCGCAAGCAGGGATGGGTCTGACGATGGCACTCCGCCTTTCCCACGAGATTCTGGATATCGAGACCGCGTACCCGTTCGGCATCGCGCGCGGCACGGTGCAGGCCTACCGGCGCGTGTGGGTGCGCCTGACCGACGACGACGGTGTGGAGGGGTGGGGCGAGGCGGACCCGTCGTACTACTACGGCGAGACGGCGGACACCGTGGTCGCGGCGCTCGCGACGCTCGGCACGGCGCTCCCGGCGGACCCGTTCGACCTCGAGGCCGCGGAGGCCCGGCTCGCGAAGACGCTCAAGTACAACCCGGCCGCGCGGTCTGCGCTCTCGGCGGCGCTGCACGACCTCGTGGGGAAGCGGCTGGGCGTGCCACTGTGGAAACTCTGGGGGCTGGACCCGGCGGCGGCGCCGCCGTCGGACTTCACCATCGGGCTCGACACGCTCGACGTGATACGGCGGAAGGTGCGCGAGGCGGCGGCCTATCCCATCCTGAAGATCAAGGTCGGCACGCCGGATGATCGCGCCGTGCTGCAGGTGGTGCGCGAGGAGACCGACAAGAAGATCCGGGTGGACGCCAACGCCGGCTGGACCCTCAAGGAGGCGATGCAGCGCCTGCCCCTGCTCGAGGAGATGGGCGTCGAGCTGATCGAACAGCCGCTCGCCCCGGACGACCTCGAGGGGCTGCGCGTGCTGCGCTCGGCGACGCGGCTGCCGATCATCGCCGACGAGTCGTGCAAGACGGCGGCGGACATCCCGCGGCTCGTCGGCGCCGTGGACGGCATCAACATCAAGCTGGCGAAGTGCGGTTCGCTGCGCGAAGCGCTGCGGATGATCGCGGTCGCGCGGGCCCACCAGATGAGCGTGATGATCGGCTGCATGATGGAGTCGTCGCTCGGCATCACCGCGGCGGCGCACCTCACGCCGCTTGTCGACTACGTGGACCTCGACGGCGCGGCGCTCCTCAAGCACGACCCGTTCCTGGGCGCGAGCATCGAAGGCGGCCGGGTCACCCTGCCAACGCTCCCGGGGCTCGGCGTCACGAAGCGATGAGCGACGCGTTCGTCGCGGTCGCCCTTCCGCTCGCCCTCCGACAGACCCTCACGTACGCGGTACCCGACGACCTCGCGGGATCGCCGCGCCCCGGCGCACGGGTCGTGGTGCCCGTGCGGCAGCGCGAGATGGTCGGGATCGTGACCGCTCTCGACGCGCCCGCGCCGGCGGGCCCGGCGCGGAGCGTGATCGCCGTCCCCGACGCCGAGCCGGTCCTCGACGAGCCGCTCCTGGCGCTCGCGGGTCACGTGGCGCGGTACTACGCGGCGCCTCCCGGCCTCGTCCTTCGCGCGATGCTGCCACCGCCGCTCTTCTCCGTGGGCCAGCCTGTCGTGGAGTTGGACGATCCGGGCGTCCTGCCTGCGGGTGGCGCCGGGCCGGCGCTCGCGCGGCTCCTGGGCCGTCGGGCGGGCGGCGTGCCGCTGCGGCTGGTGCGGCGCGAGGCCGGGAGCGCGGGTCTGAACCTCGTCCACCGACTCGTGGCGGAGGGCGCGGCGCGTGTCGTCACCGTGCCGCCGCGGACCGCGGCCCCGGAGCAGCGCGAGCGGGTGCTGGAGCTGACGGAGCGGCTCGACAGTCTGCTGGAGCGCGAGCGCCGGTTTGCCCGCGCGCCGCGCCGGCGGCAGGCCTACGAGGCACTGGAGCAGCTCGGCGGCCGCGCGGCGGCCAGCCAGCTGGACGCACTTGGCGTGTCGGCGGCGGCGCTCCGGGCGCTGGTCGCACAAGGTGTGGTGCGCGCAGTCGAGGAGCGGCGCATCCGGGACCCGTTCGCAGAGCTGCCGGTGAGCCTGCCTCCGGGCGAGCCCACCCCGGCGCAGGTGGACGCGATTGCGGCACTACGCGGTTTGGCGCCCGGCGGCGCTGCGCTGCTCTGGGGCGTGACCGGGAGCGGCAAGACGCTCGTCTACCTCGAGTACCTCCGGCACGTGCTAGCGGAGGGCCGCGGGGCGATCGTGCTCGTGCCGGAGATCAGCCTCACGCCGCAGACGGTGGCCCGCTTCCGGGGCGTCTTCGGCGACCAGGTAGCGGTGCTGCACAGCGCGCTGTCCGACGGCGAGCGCTACGACGCCTGGCGGGCGCTGCGCGAGGGGACGCGCCGCGTGGCCATCGGGCCGCGGTCTGCCGTCTTCGCGCCGGTGCCGAGGCTCGGCGCCATCGTCGTGGACGAGGAGCACGACACCTCGTACAAGCAGGGCGAGACACCGCGGTACCACGCCGTGGAGGTGGCGCAGGCCCGGGCGGCACGCGCCGGCGCCACGGTCGTGCTGGGGAGCGCCACCCCGGCGCTGGAGTCGTGGGCGGCGGTGGAACGCGGCGCCGTGAGGCTGGTGGCCCTGCCGGAGCGGATCGGGTCGCGGCCGCTCCCGTCGGTGGAGGTGGTGGACCTGCGCACGGCCCCGCTGACGGCGGGGTCGGGCGGGGTGCCGTGGAGCGAGGCGCTGGACGCCGCGGTGGCGGGGGCGCTGGAGCGCGGCGAGCAGGCGATGGTGCTCCTCAACCGGCGCGGCTACAGCACCTTCGTCCAGTGCCCCTCGTGCGGGGAAGTGTGGACGTGCCCCGCGTGCAGCATCACCCTCACCTTCCACCAGGTGCCGCCGGTGCTGCGTTGCCACCACTGCGACCACCGGGAGCCGCCGCCGGCTTCCTGCCGCCAGTGCGGGTCCGCGACGCAGCGGTACCGGGGCGTCGGGACGCAACAGGTGGAGGCATTCCTGGCCCGCCGCTTCCCCCGGGCGCGCATCGCCCGGATGGACGTGGACACCACCGGCGCGAAGTGGTCGCACCACCGCATCCTCGACGCTGTGGGACGGGGCGAGGTGGACCTGCTCGTGGGCACGCAGATGATCGCCAAGGGGCTCGACTTCCCGCGTGTCACGGTAGTGGGTGTGGTGGACGCCGACGTCGCGCTCAACCTGCCCGACTTCCGCTCGGCCGAGCGCACCTTCGACCTCCTCACTCAGGTGGCGGGCCGCGCGGGGCGCGGTCCCCTCGGCGGGCGGGTGATCGTCCAGACGCGCCAGGCGCGCCATCCGGCCGTCTCCCACGCGGCGCGGCACGACGTGCGCGGGTTCGCCCTGGCGGAGCTCGCGGAGCGGCGGG
>Ga0209253_10000379_pt1 | contig 37440 bp, 33 predicted proteins | sample FrelakmetBRP12BR_FD_187145 | JGI IMG/M metagenome (GOLD analysis project Ga0209253, IMG submission 187145) | Freshwater lake sediment microbial communities from the University of Notre Dame, USA, for methane emissions studies - BRP12 BR (SPAdes)... | ecosystem: Environmental > Aquatic >... | reverse complement strand
TGAAATAAAAGAATTGAAAAGCGAAATAGCAGATTTTGATCAATCTTCTTAGATTAAAGATTGATAATATGTTTTAATACAACCTGTTATAAATTACATCTTTCAATATACCAGTTATACGCTGGTATTATACTGATATTTTTCGAATATTGAATTGCTTGACAAATATAGATAGAAAATATCTTTTTGACACTATTTCATTGCCCTAGCTGTCCATAAAAATTTGTATATCACGAGCTATTATTGTTCACCCGGATTTTTAATTTGACATTCATTCATGTAATCCAGAGAGCGGAGCTGTATCTAATAAAGGAAGGCCTTTGCATAATTACCCGCGGGTCATCGCGAGGAGTGGAACGACGTGGCGAACTCATTAAGTACCATTTGGGTATTAGATTGCCTCGCTTCACTGGAATTGAATGTTTGGATTACGCAATGCTTTCCAGTTTTTGATGAAAGGTTTATTATATGGTGACCTTTGAAAAACTACACCTCGTGTCATTGTGAGGAGCGAAGCGACGTGACAATCTTATTATTTATAAGCGGTTTGCAAGATTTCTCCCTTCGGTCGAAATGACAAAACGGGAATTTTTCAAAGGTCTCATATGGTGAATCAGGAAGAAAAATACACGGTTGATTCCAAGGTTGATAATTTCGACAGAGTCAATGATGTGTTTTGATAAACACCCTGTTATATGAACTATAAAAACAGCCAACAGTTTTGGAAAAATCTCCCATCGCATGGGACGATATGGACAGCTGCGGTTGCAGCGGGTGTCTATGGTATCATCGTTGTTTTACTTGATCTCGCGATTGCACATCGCTTCGGAACTGGGCAGCAAGCCGCCACGTTTCAAGCGTCATTTTTTGTTTTGACGTTTCTAACTAGCGTTATATCGGGCGGGGCTGTATTCGGTGCTTTCGTTCCGATTTACGTCCGGTTGGCCAAAAATAGCAAATCTAACGATGCACGCACGTTCAGCACCCATGCCGGTCTACGTCTTGGCCTCTGGCTGATGGTCGCAGCCATGATCGTGGGTGCAACGAGCCCGATACTCTTCAAGATTATTGCATCAGGCTTTACCGGACGGCACCAGGATGAGCTTGTTCTTGTGACACGCTTGATGCTCCCTATGCTAATAGGACATGGGCTGGCTTCAGTTCTCGTCGCGGTACTGCTTTCCATCGGACGAGTCGGGCTGGCTCAACTCTCTCCGGCACTGTTACCACTCTGCGCGTTGGCTGGGTATCCCCTCTGGAACGAACACGTCGGTGCGAGGATCTTAGCAATAGGTTTTGTTGCTGGCGCCCTATTGCAGACCGTGTTGCTCTATGCAGCCCTGCGGCGGTGGCATGCCGAGCCGCTCTGGGCGCGCCGAGATGCAGCGATTTCAGCGTGTGTGCGGGAGTTCTTTCATGCCTATTCCATAACTGCTGTGGCTCACGTATTGTCGTCATGCATCTTCCTGGCAAACCAGGCAATCGCGGGGGCTCTGTCAGCAAAGGATTGGTCGGTATTCTCGTACGCTACAAGACTACCGATGCTGGCAATGGCCTTCTTGACCACGGTCGCTGTGAACCTCTTATTACCCTATTTTTCAGTATTGGTGCAGGAGGGGGGGCTGAGGGGGGCATGGCACAAAGTGATTTATATTGGCAAGTGGATTATGATTGTGCTGATTCCGATTGCGCTTTTATGGGCAGGCTCTGCTGATTGGTTGGTAAAAATACTTTATGTTCACGGTGCCTTTTCATTAGACGATGCCGCCATTGTAGCAAATGTGCAGCGGTTGTTCGTTCTGCAGATTCCTTTAAACATGTTTGGGATTGTCTGCTGGAGAATGCACAATGCTCTCGAACGCGGCCGGCCGCTCGTTTTTGCGTCTCTTGGGGCTCTGGCAATCGATCTTGTCGTGGCGTTACCGGCCAGCCAAGTAATGGGTGTGCCGGGTATAGCTATGGCTCACACTATCGCGATCGCCGTTTGGGCAGCCGCGTTGTTCGTTGGGCTGTGGGCGCAAAAAGGGAAAGCGCTTCCTGGAGTATAGAGAGAAGGTTTGATCTCATATGAATCGCCATAAGGAAGCCGCCCGGAAAGAAAATCGAGCCTCGATTACTGGGATGACAATTGACGGCGATCTCGCGCTATTAGTTTTGCTGGTCTGCTTGGTAGGAATGAATGTTACGTCTATCGTCGCATCGATCAATACTTTGCTAATTTCCTGGTATCTCCTGGTAGCGATCTTGATGCTTGTTGCCTTGATTCTGCGGGAGAACCCTAATCTGGAGGGTTAAACGGTATGTGTGGTATTGCCGGAATACTATCATGTATTGGCGACAGTACCCTATCGGAGATTGTTGCGCACATGGCCGATGCCCTTGTTCATCGCGGTCCGGATGATGCCGGCGTATGGGTGGATGAGGCGGCAGGCATAGCGCTTGCGCATCGGCGGCTTTCAATCCTCGATCTAAGCCCCGCCGGGCATCAGCCCATGGTGTCGGCTTCGGGGCGATATGTGATCGTCTTCAATGGAGAGATTTACAACCATCAGGACTTACGGCATGAGTTAGCTATGCAGGGAAAGGCGCCGGCCTGGCGTGGGCATTCAGATACTGAAACCTTACTGGCTTGTTATTCGGCTTGGGGTGTCGAGCGCACCCTACGGGCCATCGTGGGCATGTTTGCCCTTGCCCTGTGGGACCGGAGAGACAGAGTATTGACTCTGGTCCGTGACCGCTTGGGTGAGAAACCCCTGTATTACGGCTGGCAAGGTAGCACTCTGCTGTTCGGATCTGAACTTAAGGCCCTGAAAGCTCACCCGGGCTTCCGAGCCGAGGTGAATCGTGCTGCGGTGACGCTATTGCTGCGGCATAACTGTATTCCCGCGCCGTACAGCATCTATCAAGGTATTCACAAACTGATGCCGGGGCATTATTTGAGTATTCCACTTCCGGCCGTTCGCGCCGTACGGTCGGTCAGTCCGCAAGCTTGGTGGCGTTACAACGACGTGGTGACCAATGGATTGGCACAGCCCTTTGACGGCTCCGATACCGAAGCCATAGATGCGCTGGAAGCCCAACTTTCTGTCAGCGTGAAGGGCCAGATGCAGGCGGATGTTCCGTTGGGGGCACTTCTCAGCGGTGGAATCGATAGCAGCACCATCGTCTCGCTGATGCAGGCGCAGAGCAGCCGGCCGGTGCATACTTTTACCATTGGCATCCACACAGCAGACAACGAAGCCGAAAGCGCAAAAGCTGTAGCCCGACACCTGGGTACTGAGCATACCGAACTTTATGTTACTTCTGAAGATGCGCTGGCTGTCATTCCGAAATTGCCGACCATGTACTGTGAGCCTTTCAGTGATAGCTCACAGATACCTACCTTTCTGGTATGCCAAATGGCCAGCCAGCATGTGAAGGTGGCCTTGAGCGGTGATGCCGGGGATGAAATCTTCTGTGGTTATAACCGCTACCTGAAGGCTCGCCGGGTCTGGCGCAAGATGAGCAGTTTGCCGCTGCAGGTCCGCCGCGCCGCCACTGCCGCCTTGTGTGCATTCACACCGGCCACCTGGGATAAGTTGTTCTCCTATATCAGTTCCATAGTGCCCAAGAGTTTGCGCATTGGTACGCCAGGCGACAAAGCACACAAGCTGGCTGAAGTATTGGCCCTAAGTGATGGTCAGGCGTTTTACCGGCAACTCACCAGCCATTGGTATGACACTGCTGCAGTGGTCATTGGTGCGCAGGAACCTCAAACATTGTTGACCAATCCGGCCGCATGGCCACAAACCGACAGCTTTGAACACTGGATGATGGCCATGGATGCACAGACCTACCTGACCGACGACATTCTGGTAAAGGTCGACCGCGCCGCCATGGCCAACAGCCTCGAGACTCGCGTACCAATCCTGGATCATCGGGTGATCGAGTTGGCTTGGCGCATGCCCCTGCACCAAAAAATCCGCAAGGGGGAGGGCAAATGGCTGCTGAGGCAGGTGCTGTATAAATATGTTCCCAGGGAATTGATCGAACGACCGAAGAGCGGCTTCGGCGTGCCCATAGACAGTTGGCTGCGGGCTGAGTTGCGTGATTGGGCCGAAAGCCTGCTTGATGAAAGGCGCTTGAAGGAAGAAGGTTATTTCGATCCTAAGCCGATCCGACAGAAATGGGAAGAGCACCTCTCAGGCACGCGCAACTGGCAGTATCATCTCTGGGACATTCTGATGTTTCAGGCCTGGTTTGAGCAGAATCCCTGACTTTAATTTCATTGCAACTGGTTATTCACCTCGATATAAATTGAAAGAAAAAAAATTGAAAATTCTTTTGCTTGTTACAGAAGATTGGTATTTTCTCTCGCATCGACTGCCTATTGCTTGCGCTGCCCGGGATGCCGGTTTTGATGTAATAATAGCAACACATGTTCAGGATTATGGGGAGACAATAATCAGAGAAGGATTTAAATTAATCTCAATTGGATTAAGGCGCACTATTAGAAATCCCCTCAAGGAATTGTTTTCTATAATAGAGTTAATAAAATTATACAGAGCAGAACGTCCGGATATCGTACATCATGTGGCTATGAAACCAGTTTTGTATGGCACGATGGCTGCGCGTATTGCTAATATACCGATTATTATAAATGCTCTAGGAGGTCTGGGGTATGTATTCATTTCTAATCAATGGCATACGAAAATATTACGAATTTTCATAAGTGCTGCTTTTAAATTAATCTTAAATTGTCAGAATAGCAGAATAATCATTCAGAATGCGGATGATATTGAATTGCTTGTAACCTCAGGCATTGTTAATCGCGAGAATATCATTTTGATAAAAGGCTCTGGTGTTAATACAGACGAGTTTATACCTGCATCGGAACATAATGGGAAACCCGTTGTTGTTCTGATTTCCCGGATGTTATGGGATAAGGGTGTAAAAGAATTCGTAGATGCTGCAAAATTATTAAGAAAGGATGGAACAAAAGCACGATTTGTTCTGATTGGAAAAAACGACCCTGACAATCCGACATCCATTCCCACATCAACTCTCGAATCATGGAATAATCAGGGTTTTATTGAATGGTGGGGTTATAGAGACAATATATCGTCTGTTATCCATAATGCTCATGTTGTTTGTCTTCCTTCCTATCGTGAAGGATTACCAAAAGTATTGATTGAAGCAGCCGCCTGCGGACGACCCATTGTTACTTCAGACACGCCTGGTTGCAGGGAAATTGTCAGAGATGGTGAAAATGGATTCCTTGTTCCAATACGTGATGTTAAGGCATTGGCAAGTGCGATACGCAGACTCATTGAAAATCCTGTGCTACGAAAAGAAATGGGAAAGAGAGGGCGCGATATTGCGGTAAAAGAGTTTTCAGTAAATAAAGTCATTTCTGAAACATTATCTTTATACAATAAATTACTATTTGAAAAATCGCATAGATAAGACCTGTGTAAATTCATTTATGTGTTCTCAGCCGCTTGTTCTGGTGACGGGAGCGACCGGTGCTGTCGGGCCGCGTGTGGTTGAAGAGCTGTGCCATTCTGGTTGCCGCATCCGGACTTTGTCACTTGATCCATTGCCAAAAGGGCTATGGCCTGATAGTGTCGAGGTGCGCATTGGCGACGTGACTAACACATATGACGTGCAGGCCGCCATGGAGGGCATAGAATCGGTTATCCACCTCGCGGCCTTGCTTCACATTGTGAATCCCCCGCCCTCATTATGCGGGATGTACGAAAGGGTTAATGTGGGGGGTACGGCGACAGTGGTCAATGCGGCTGTTGAAGCGGGTGCCAGGCGTGTCGTTTTTTTCAGCACAATTGCCGTATACGGAGATTCAGAGGGCCGGATACTGACAGAGGATTCGCCACCACACCCTGAAACATTTTATGCCCAGACGAAACATACTGCGGAACAGATTGTGTTGAATGCCAGGCGGTCGGATGGACAACCTCTTGGAACAGTATTGCGCATTGGAGCAGCATATGGGGCGCGGATCAAGGGCAATTATCAGAAACTACTTCAGGCACTGGCAAAGGGTAGGTTTATTCCTCTTGGCAACGGGAAAAACCGGCGTACCCTAATTTATCATAAAGATATTGTGAAAGCAGTAGTCTTGGTTATGTCTCATCCATTGGCACCAGGACAGATTTATAATCTCTCAGACGGTCATTTCCATACGATGAACGAGATTATTGAGACGATGTGTGGGGCACTGGAGAGACCAGTTCCCCGTTTTGCTCTCCCGAGTGGTACGGTCCGATTTGCTGCGGGCATACTGGAGGATAGTGCAAAAATACTTGGCCTTAAGTCGCCCATTGTCCGGGCTACGATAGATAAATACACAGAAGATATTGCAGTAGACAGTAGCCGAATCCAGTCACAATTAGGTTTTGTGCCCCAGTACGATTTGGATCATGGGTGGCGGGAGACGATTGAACATATGCGGCTTATGGGCGATCTGTGACGGTATGAAACGCCTTTTTGATGTAGTATTGTCGGTTTTGCTTTTGCTCCTTTCCAGTATCCCGATTCTTCTGATTGCTTTGCTTGTGAAGCTGACATCTGAGGGTCCTGTCCTTGCCTGTGAAGGTAGAATTTGATGAGTACTACCTGAGAAATAAATCCTTCCTTTTTGACTTAAGGATATTGTGGATGACCATGGTTAAGGTTTTAAAGCAGGAAGGTGTTCAACACTGATTGAAAGAAGTTCTTCTTTATGCGACGACAGCTTAGAAATCCACGCTTTTATTTAATGATCGCATGTGATGTCACTATCTTCATGCTCTCTCTCGTCGTGTCCTATCTTGCTCGATTTGATTTTATATTGGGCCCGACTGAAATGGGGCAGATAAAGATTTTGCTCGTGTGGATAGTGCCCTTAAAATTGTCTGTCTTTTTCGTTTTTGGCCTCTACCGGGGCATGTGGCGCTACACCAGTGTCAGAGACTTCTGGCGTCTCGCCCATGTCTGTATATTATCCACACTCCTGGTTATGGCTGCGGTGCTCATAATTTATAGATTTGAGGGCTTCTCCCGCGCCGTTTTCCTGCTGGATGGAGGATTTACATTTCTTCTCGTGGGAGGCCTTCGGATGGCTATTCGATCCTATTTTGCGCGGCAGGAACGCGTGCAGGCAGGCCTTACGTATCCTCTTCAACCGAAACACCGCAAGCGCGTGCTCATTATCGGGGCGGGTGCGGCCGGTGAAAAGATGCTTCGGGAGATATTTGATAATTACCAGCTTCACTATGATGTTGTGGGTCTTATTGATGATGATCCAAACAAGATGGGACGGTCAATACACGGGATATCAGTGCTGGGTTCCGTTGAAGATCTACCCGAAATCGTCGAAAGTAAAAACATCGAAGAGGTGCTTATATCCATACCTTCGGCAAGCGGTGAACAAATGCGGCATATTGTGGATATATGCAAGAGCTGCAATATATTTTACAAGACACTGCCCGGAATGGGAGAGATTATTGATGGCCGCGTAACTATCAAAGCACTGCGGGATGTAAAATATGAGGATTTACTGGGCCGTCCACAAGTTCATTTAGATATCGCAGGAATAAAGAATTACATAGGTGGACGTGTGGTATTGATTACGGGCTGTGGTGGTTCCATTGGGTCGGAACTATGCCGTCAGGTAATTAAGTTCCATCCTTGTCAGCTTATCTTGCTTGATGCGAGCGAAGCCAATCTTTTTCACATTCAGATGGAACTTCACCATGAACTTAATTACCATGACTACCGTGCCATACTGGGTCGTGTGGAAGCTAAAACACTTATGCAATCTATCTTTCATGAATTCAATCCGCACATAATATTTCACGCCGCAGCCTATAAACATGTTCCTCTTCTGGAAAAGAATCCCTGGGAGGCAGTCAAAAACAATGTTGTTGGGAGTAAGGTCCTTATGGACCTCGCTGTCGAATATAAAGTTGAGCGGTTCGTATTGGTTTCTACCGACAAGGCGGTACGACCCACCAACGTCATGGGTGCGAGCAAACGTGTTACCGAGCTCATTATGCAATCACAGCAGGGAGAGGGCACGCGGTTTATGGCTGTTCGGTTTGGTAATGTGGTTGGTTCATCAGGCTCCGTAATCCCCTTATTCCGGCGGCAGATAGAGCAAGGGGGACCGGTCACCGTAACCCATCCAGAGGTGAATCGCTTTTTTATGACCATACCTGAGGCAGCTCAGATGATCATCCAGGCAGGAGCGATGGGAAAGGGTGGTGAGATTTTCATCTTGAGAATGGGAACACCTGTGAAGATTGTAGACATGGCGAGAGACCTCATCCGGCTTTCCGGCAAGGAGCCGGACAAGGATATTAAGATCGTCTTTACGGGTCTACGCGACGGGGAAAAACTATACGAAGAGCTTATTACTGTGGGGGAAGGTATTGTGCCGACAGAACATGAGAAGATCATGGTGCTCCGGTCCGATGGGTTTTTAAATGGTTTAAAGAAGACTTCGGAAATACGGGAGTTTCTCAATTCTGAGCTACAACAACTCTATGATGCGGCGCATCGCTATGATTCAATAACTATTAAAAGGATACTTCAGAAGATTGTCCCTGAGTATACCCCCCAAGACGATACGGGCAGCATTCTCAGCAAATAGAAACAGTTTCTCCCTTGTGGGTTGATCGATCCACCACAACCCATGCAAATGCCCTGATGAAGAGAGACCTTTGAAAAATTGCATAAAACCAGCCGTTTTGTCATTTCGACCGAAGGGAGAAATCTTGTAAGCCGCTTATAAATAATAAGATTGTCACGTCGCTGGCGCTCCTCGCAATGACATAATAATAGTTGTGCAAACGTTTCTGAATATGGTACTAAATCTCCTCACGGTTGATCCCTCCTTATGGATTTAAAATTTGGCAAAATATTTCTCTACCAAATCAGGGCTCAACTTTCCTTTATTCAAAATATGAATTTAGACAACTATGAGTGTACTGCATAGTGTGTGCAATAAGGAATATTTCCCCCTGATGTAAGTCAGAGGGCGGAGCTATATCTAAATTATGGGGGTAAAGTAAATAACAACATGTGTAGTAAGAGGAGAGGAAAAGAAAAACGCCGGCAGGGGGGATTCACCCTGATTGAGATTCTCATTGTCGTATTAATAATCGGACTCTTGGCATCATTTGTTGCGCCGAATCTGATTGGACGATACGAGAGGTCAAAGGAGGAAATAGCCAAGGCCCAGGTCGAGATGCTCTCTTCAGGGGTGTTATCATTTAAACTTGATCTCGGCAGGTATCCGAACAGCATGGACGAGTTGCTGAAATCCACGGATACAAAGTGGAGGGGACCGTACCTTTCCAAGCAGAGTCTGCCGAAAGATCCCTGGGGAAGAGATTATCAGTACAAGGTTCCAGGTGATCATGGTCCCTTTGATCTTTACTCACTGGGTCCTGACGGGACACTCAATGAGAGATCCGCAACGAACTGGTAGGTATGTCTTTAGGACAGATTCTCAAGGATAGCTACGGGCTGAAAGAGGAAGACCTCAGCAAGGCCCTTAAGCTGCAGAAGGACCTTGGCGGAGATATAGGTCAGATCCTCGTCCAAACAGGTTCGATTACCGAAAGCCAGCGTATGGAAGCCTTGTCCCTCTTCTTGAACATACCTCTATTCCAGGGTGAGCCGAGGGAAGATGATACGCTCGTCGCTTACCTTCGCGAGAGGCTGAATTACGACTTTCTCATAAAAAACAGCTTTCTCCCCGTCAAAATTGACCATGACGGAAAGACACTCTATGCCGTAAGCAGCGACCCCTTTAACTATACGGTTTCCGACTATGTGGTAAAGGCGCTCGGATATACCGTGCAATTGTCTCTCGCCACGGAACAGACAATCAAGGATCTGTCGAGGGACTACATCTATGACAATGGCATAAACTTCGTTTCTCTCACCATCGAAGAAGATGCTGAAAAACTGAAGGAGATGGCCTTTGAGGCGCCGGTCATTAAGTTCCTCAATAATTTTCTGAGTAAGGCCGTTGAGCTCAGAGCTTCAGACATCCACATCGAATCTTCAGAGAAGAAATACAAAGTCAGATTAAGAATTGACGGCATCCTTAATGATATGGATACCCTGGAAGAGCCATTTTATCTGGCCACGGTATCGAGAATAAAACTTCTTTCCGGACTCGATATCGCTGAGAAGAGATTACCTCAGGATGGAAAATTCACGACAAAGATCGCCTCGCTTTTCCTCGACATCAGGGTTTCCACGATACCGACCGTAAGCGGTGAAGGTGTGGTCATGAGGCTCCTGTACAGGGAGAAGCTCTCCTTCGATCTGGAATATCTGGGACTCGAAGCGGATCACAGGGATATCGTATTAAATATCATCTCCCGGCCATACGGCATACTGCTCGTGACAGGACCGACGGGATCAGGCAAAACGACAACCCTCTATTCCATGCTGTCACGATTAAACAGTAATGAGAGGAAAATTATCACTATCGAAGACCCCGTCGAATATCAGGTAGAAGGAATAAACCAGATCCAGGTCAAAAGCGAGATAGGTTTGACCTTCGCGAATGCACTGCGGTCAATTTTGAGACATGACCCGGACATCATCATGGTGGGCGAGATCAGGGACAGAGAAACAGCCGCAATATCGATTCAGTCTGCACTTACAGGGCATCTTGTCTTTTCCACCCTGCATACCAATGACGCGCCGAGCAGCCTCTTCAGACTCATCGAGATGGGAGTGGAGGATTATCTCATCAACGCCGCCGTGATAGGATTGATGGCGCAACGCATCGTGAGGCAGAACTGTCCCTTTTGCAGCCATCCTGATAACCCATCGGAATATCTTTTAAAAGAGTATGGTGTTGGGGAAATTGCGGAAAAATATCGTCATATGATCAATGGAGATATACATTTTATGAAGGGTGGTGGATGTCCCAAGTGCACAGGAACCGGCTATCGAGGAAGAACCGCCGTCTTCGAACTGTTCGACTACACAGACGAGCTCAAAGAGGTCTTTCTGAAGAGAATGTCCCTTGAGTCGCTGAGGACTTTTTTGAAGGAGACTGGCAGGTTCCGTACTCTTAGGGAAGACGGAATGCTCAAAGTGGCAAAGGGACTGACCACAATCGAAGAAGTGCTGAGGGTATGTTGAGCGAGTTTGCTTACACCTGCATAGATTCTTCCGGGCAGGACAGCAGGGGGGTTTTATCTGCAACAAATAGAGTAGATGCCATGTCGCAGTTAAGGGCCCGTGGACTTACGGTTGTTGAGCTTGTTGAAAAGGAAACGAAACAAAGGGGGAAATTTTTTCTCAGGAAACGTTTCAACGATCAGGACGTATACAACATGGCCAGAGAATTGAGCACGCTCCAGCGGTCAGGTATACGGATAGATAAGGCCTTTGAACTACTGATACGATCAACCGCAAAACAGGACCTGAAAGATATTCTTTCACTGGCACTGGCGGATATCAAGGCGGGCAGAGGCGTAGCCCAGTCGTTTGATGATACCGGCCGCTTTAACCCGTTTGTGATAAGTATGATACATGTCGGTGAAGCCGTAGGAGACCTTCGGTCTGCCTTTGAAAACGTCGCCCAATACATGAGGTTCCAGATACAGTTCAAGGCCGAGATAAGAAATGCCATGACCTATCCCGTATTTCTCATCTTCGCAAGTATAGTAACCGTTATTTTCATTTTTAACTTCATCGTACCCAGATTTTTCAGCATCTTTGGCGCCAATACGGGTACGCTGCCCCTTCCGGCAAAGATTCTCTATACCATGAGCGGATGGTTTACCTTCACCAATCTTGGTATTTTAATCGGACTCACTATTGCCATCTTCGTTGCGAAGAAGCGTTATCCCTCGAAGGTCAAGCTGCCCAATCTCAATGACTATCTCATCCATGTCCCGGTTATAGGATCGCTCATACTCCACCTTGAACTTTCGAGATTTTCCTACTCGATGTATTCCATGCTTCAGAGCGGTGTGGAGTTTATCAAGGCCTTGAAAATGTCTGCCTCTGTCATTCAGAACGAGCGTTTCCGGAGACCTATGGCATCCCTTGTCGGGCAGATCAAGGAGGGGAAAAAGATCGCGGATGTCTTTTCGCAGGTGCAGTTTCTGCCTGAAATCGTCCCCAATATGCTGAGGGTAGGTGAAGAAAGCGGGAGTCTTAAAGAGATATATTTTGAGCTCTATCAGATATTTGATGAGAAGTTTAAAAACAGTATCAAAAGAGTGCTTACTTTGCTGGAGCCGATCATCATCATTGTCATGGGGCTTATTGTAGGATTCATCGTGATTACACTTATCCTCACCGTTATGAGTGTGAGCAGTATAAAGCTATAACCTCAATCATATTATGAGTATTTTTCAAAGATCTCAACAAGGCTTCACCCTGATCGAGCTTCTTACTGTTGTGGCTATTATCGGCATTATGCTGTCCGTAAGTCTCCCTATGTCATACAACATGTATGAAAGCTACAAGGCGTCCATAAAGGCACAGGAGGTGATGATCTTCGTTTCCAGCCTGCGGAGAGACTCCTTTCTCTATAGTGAAGGGAAGGTATTATCCTCCGAAAACGATGTGATCACTGTAGACGGGAAAGAAAAAGTCTTTGCGGATACCCGCCTCCGGATCGATTCCCCAATACGGTTCTACAAAAACGGAACCACCTCCGGCGGTCTAATTAAAATTTATGTCGGTGACCAGGCCTATTCATTAACTATAAGGGCGCCCCTGGGAGACCTGTTTCTTGAGAGAAACGATTCAGCATGAAACGTGGGCACCAGAAGGGTTTCCTGGTACTCGAAATACTCATTGCCGGTCTTATACTTACTGCGAGTATCGCGGCGACGATGTATCTTTTCCGGATGGGTTATGACTATTTAGAGAAGGTTAACCAGTCCAACGTCCTGTCGGCAAAGCTTTTACACGCGTCTGGACTTTTGAGAACGCTGGAGATGGAAAAGAAATCCGGGGTTGAGGACATGGGTGGTGACGTCACCATGAAATGGGAGGCACGATTGTTAGGTTCAGCGAAGCCAATAAAAGGGGGAGGCGAATTCGCGGTGACATCCATCCATGAGCTTTTTATCTACAGGGTGGATTTCAGCCTTGCCTATCAGAACACGAGCAGGGAATACCAGATTAATGTGTTCAAATACAAACCGTTATATTCTACGGGAATCACCAGTCCCTAAGGGCTACACCCTCATAGAGGTGCTCGTGGCTATGTTGATCTTCACGGCCATGTTGATGCTTGCCGGTGTAGCCCTCAATCAGGGACTTACGCAGTATCATGGCCTCGTTGAGAAGGGACTGAATTTCTGGGATTATGCAAAAAATATCTGGATTGACAAGAGCTTCAATGCGGCGACGGACTATTATGTCTATACCAGAAGCGATGGCTGGTTCCCGTATTTCAAGGGTAGTCGGGACGGCATTTCCTATGTTTCTCTGGCGCCCTTTGCCGGCGAACTTCCCGTGGTCGTGTGGATAAAGAGCGAGGATGAGGAGAGCGGAAAGCGTTCCCTGATGTACTACGAGACCCCGGTTTACACGAAGACCTACGAGGAGATCGACAGGGATTTCGTATTCGGTGATTACAAGAAGGGAAAATCGTTTAAGCTCCTCGACGGAGCGGAGGGCATAGAATTCAGTTTCTACGGCTATGACGTTGAGAAGAGGGTGTATCAGTGGTACGGCAGTTTTGACGGAAACAAAATGAAGGAGCTGCCCTCACTTGTAAAAATTTCTTATAGACGTGATTCCGGCCGGGGAGACCTTACCTTCGGCATCAATGTGAATTCCCCGGCGAAAAGGGTATACAATGAAGAGTACCCGAGGTAACGGTGGCTCAGCGACCATCCTGATGACGCTGATCGCCGCCGTCATTGTTACGGTGGGGCTCGGGTTTAACTGGCTCGTGAGGGAGCATATCCAGGCCTCAGAGGGATTAAAGAACAAGGCGGAGGCGATACTCAAGGCCAGATCGGCATTCGATACGGTCATATATCTCCTTTTGAACGGACAGATTTCCTGGAAGGAAGTCATTCTTGTCGGGGGAACGGATATTACGGAGTTGAAAACGCTTCCACTGGACGGACAAAAAGTTTCTTTTTCAGAAGATCTCTCCGTGCAGATCCAGGAAAGTAACGGTATGTTGTCCCTATCCAGCCTGAATGTGGTTGCATTGGAGAGGCTGATTAGAAAGGTGACCGGGCTGGATAACGTATCAGGCCCCATAAACAGTCTCTTGGACTGGATAGATGTCGATAACCTTTCGAGAATAAATGGTGCTGAAGAGTTTTACTACAAGGGACAGGGATTACCCTATGTCCCCAGGAACTACGCCCTGCAGTACAAAGAAGAGGTCGGATTCATCAAGGGGTTTGAAAATGGCCTCTATGGCAAGCTCCAGCCCTACCTGACCATGCTTCCTTCTTCCGGCTTCAACCCGAATACCGCCAGTGATGCAGTGCTTCTGGCCTACCTGGATATTAACGAGGAATCTCTCAAGACGCTGAAGGAGTTTATGTCTAAAAAAGCCATTGCCTCGGATATAGAGCTCTTTGCCCTCACCGGGCGCTGGCTTGGCGGTGAGGACAATTTTTACCCGTCCACCTTTATGGAAGTAACTGTGCGGGCAGGAGCGCCGAAGAGCATCTATAGTATAAGAGCCGGTCTGCGTGTAACCCAGAATATATACTCTCCATACAGCGTGATCTACTGGAGCGAGGAATAGGCTGATGAAGGACACAATGGTGGCCTACTGGCATAAGGATGGCCTTGAGGTCTACCGGATTTCGGAGAAAAAGCCGGTGAAATGCGCCTCCGGCAGCCTTGAGAAACTCGAACCCGTCAAGAGCGGTCTGGGGAAAAAAGTGCTGATTGTGGGCAGGGAACTCCTTCTTCATGCCAGAAAGAAATATCCCCCTGCCACGGAAGAGAAACTGTTCAAGGCAATAGCGCTGGAGATTGGTGATGTGTTCCCCATCTCCAACCCTGCCTTTTACTGCCGCGTCTTTCAGTCCTCCAGTTCTTATACCATCGTTGATATATGGGCATGGGAGAGTGATCTCTACGCCCGGATCAAAGAGATCTTCCCTTTCGACTGCGTCGTTCCTGAGGATCTCACATTTACCGCTTCGGTTCCCGAGGTGATCGTATTTCAGTACCGGGGAATGACCGTTATGCTGGCCCTCGCCGACGGGAAGTATCTGGCCGGCGCCTCATGTCCCGACTCCGGTTTTGATCGGGAAGACGTGGAGAGATTTCTGCACAGCCAGGAACAGTTCGGTGCGGAAATCAAGAAGATAAAAATATACGGAGAACTGCCCGTAACATGTGAGGACATTAAAGACATTCCGGAGATATCGAGGGTGGGTAAAATGGATTACCCCCCCTGCCTGGATGAAATCGATGCTCTGGACCTTACCAAATTTAAAGTGAAAGGAAACTATGCCTGGCTCTGGGAAAAGAAAGACCTTGTATTCAGGGTTGCCATATACCTCATTTTCGGCTACATAGTGATGCAGTACCTGACGTTGGGGAATTATGACCGGACGGCAGATGAGATAGGACAAAAGCTGGCTCTCATGGACAGGACGACGGCAAGCCTGAGTACCGGGCAGAAAGGCGAGGATTACTCAACTGTCATCAAGGAAGTCAATGAGAGGTTGAATGCAACGCATTCACCGCTTAAGGTGATGAATATGCTCGCCCGCAGAATTCCTGAGGGGAGCTTCATAAACAAAGTCGTGTTGCATGAGAATAACCTGGAGGTGTCGGTGTCATCAGGAGACCCTATTTCCATCGTCAAGGCCCTGGGAGACGCCAAAGAAATCAAGAAGGTGAGCCTCAAAGGGGCGCCGGTTAAGGACCGTGTGAATAATTCATATAATTTCGTTATCACGATGGAACTCTCACAGTAGATTTTATGGCGGACCTGAATAGAAAAAAAACTTTGCGTATCGTCGGTCTCTATATCCTGGTTATTCTTGCCCTGGCAAGATTTCTGATATACCCCATGAATGCCGCCGTGGCAGGAAAAAAAGTCAGCCTTGATGAGCAGTATGAAAGCTATACGCTCAAATACCGGCTTCTGGAGCGGCAGAAGGGGGATCAGAGCGACGGGGCCAAGGTGGACAAAACGCTTCTCTTTCCACACCTGTATGAGAAAAGCATTAATTATTCCCGCATACAGACGGATATTCTGGAAAAGGTTATAAAGTTCGCCGAAAAGAAAAAAATGATCTTATACAACTTTGAAATGCCGGAACCCGCAATAGGAAAAAGCGTCAGTGAGGTTCCTGTGATTGTCAGATTTCAGGGCAAACCTTTGGACTTTATGGAAACCCTCGAGATGCTTGAAAAAGACACTATGATTTTGAGAATAAAATCCACGGAGATAAGCAAGATAGGGAAGGATTTCAATTATTTGCTTACTATATGTGCGTTTCGTGTTGAAAAATGACCAATAGATTAGAGAAGTTTAAAAAATTGAAAGACAAGTCATTGCGCGTGCCGTGGCTTGGCAAACTCTTTGATTTTTCGAAGACACGGCGATTGTTTCACGTTCCCCACGCCACGCCCGGCGTCTCAGTTCACCGCCGCGGCATAACAGGCGTTCTTCAAAGCTTTCCATACAAGCCGGATATCTTGTGTATCCTCCTGGTGATCGGCATGGCGTTTCTCTTTGCCGGCAAACCCGTCATAGACCTGAATTCGCCTCCTTCCGCGAGTGATACAGCCCTTGCTGTAAAGCATGCGGAAACAGGGAAGGAAGGGCATGGCCTCGCGAAAAAAATCGAGCAGCTTCAAGAGATCAAGGCAAGAAACATATTCGCCGCCACCGGGATCTATGCCGATACCGATGCGGCAAATCGGCCTTTACCGGATAAACCGTACACCCTGATCGGTGTACTGTATGGGAAAGAGATGAAGGCGGTCTTTGCGGAGTATACGGGCGCCGTGGTGACCATGACCGTGGGAAAGAAGATGATCGATGGCTTCGTGATAACCAAAATCGGCAGCACCTCCGTGAAACTCAAGAGAGGGGAAGAGGGAAAAGAACTGAGGACATTTAACGTTCTGGACCGTGAAAATACCATTGCAAAGAAGATGACCGATGGGTCCGTCATAATAATCAATACCGGCAGCGTCCCGGAGAAACTCGGGGGAAGTGCAGCGGAAGAGAAGAGAGAACGAAGGGCAGTTGATGTCTCGCCTCGTGGAACGACAGCAGGGCAGAAGACGGGCGATAGATCTGTTCAAGAGAGAACCTCGGGGAAACTCAGGAAAGCGGATGATGAAGTGGATGCTCAAGAGGAAAGAAAAGGGAGGGAACGGAATGGCCCAATGCGTCAACAGCCAAGCCCTCGAAAACCATAGCACATTGGCTGTTATTGTCACCCGGATTTTGTTGTTTGCCTTGTTTATTGTTTTCGGGTCCGCTACGGCGATGGCCGACGTGTATATGTTCAGAGATGACGGGGGTGGTGTGTACTTTACGAACATACCGGGCGAGGGCCGTTTTAAAGTGCGCCTGCCTCTGAAACAAACAAAGGCAGAGGTAAAAAAAGAAGGGAAAACAATGCGCATCGCCTCTGCTCTCAAGAGTGAAAGTTTCGAGCCCTTTATTAGCACTGCCGGAGAGCGTTTCTCCGTCGATCCCGATCTTATCCGGGCGGTCATCAGGGCGGAGTCGAACTTCAATCCCTTGGCGGTTTCACCCAAAGGAGCGACAGGCTTGATGCAGCTCATGCCCGGCACGGCAGAGGATCTGGGTGTAGCCGATCCCTTAGATCCCGCAGAGAACATCCTCGGGGGCGCGAAATATTTGAGCCGGCTCCTGGATATACTGAACGGTAATCTCCCCCTCGCCTTAGCTGCGTATAATGCCGGTCCGTTGAGGGTTATCGGGCAAAACAGGATTCCACCAATTAAAGAAACCCACGATTACGTGGCGAGGGTCTTAAGATACTATAAAAAATTTAATAACGATGAATTTTAATAGAGTGAGACCTTTGAAAAACTACACCTCGTGTCATTGTGAGGACTGCAGCGACGCGACAATCTTTTTATTTATAAACGGGTTACAAGATTTCTCCCTTCGGAGACTGTGTCGTAATACTAAAATATGCGTGTTTTGTCATTCTGAGCAACGCGAAGAATCTAAGAATTACAGCATGTTAAAACAATAGATTCTTCGGCTGACGCCTCAGAATGACAATACGACACAGTCTCTCGGTCGAAATGACAAAACGAGAGCTTTTCAAAGGTCTCAGATTGGTATGGAAAAAATGAAAAATCCTGTGCTTCGCTTTATGCTGATGCTTCTGATCTTTATCAGTGTTGGCTGTACGCAACTGATGACTTTTCCCAAGCCGGTTACCGTTGAGCGGACTGCCGAGGAAACACAAACCATTACTTCCCGACGAACCGCGTTACCGGAAAAGAAAGGGCCCGACTATGAGCCTTTACAGACCCCCGTATTTAAAAAAACCGAGCCAGCCAGGGCGCTTCCTCCCAGGACTGCCATAGATCCCAAGCTCATCACCATGTTCCAGGGGCCGGTGACGATAAATGTAGAAAATCTGCCGCTTTCGGACTTCATCATCTATGCCCTCGGTGAGACGCTGAAGGTTTCCTTCGTCATGGATGAAAAGGTCATGAAAAGCAAAAAGCCCATATCCATGCGGATGCCCCAGGCCATGACAGCGAACAAGGCCTTGGAGCTATTGATCAGCCTGTTTGAAAAAAACAAGCTCTATGTGGAGGAGAAGGCCGGCGCGCTTTACATCCTCAGCGAGCCGCCTTCTGAAGGCAAACAACTCTTTGACATTAGAATTGGCCGTGATACGGCAGACAGCTCGGCCTATATCCTTCAGGTCATGCCGCTGAGGCATGTCAAGCCCAATGATATAATGCCGCTTATAAAAGATATAATAAAGACAGATGTGCAGATCCAGACATCCAGCAGGGAGAATGTCCTTCTCCTGTATGGACAGGCATCCAGGGTGAAGCAGATTGTCGGAATGGTGGAGACCTTCGATGCGCCCTATCTTCAGGGGAAGAATCTCTATCTCCTCAGGCTTACCTATTGGCAGCCGGAGGAGTTCATCAAAGAACTCACGAAGATTTTAAAAGGACTCGGGTTCAGCATTGCCAGTGCCTCCAATGAACCCGGGCCACTTTTCATGCCCATCAAGCAGTTAAATTGTATCCTTGTCGTTGCTCCTGATGATGTGACGGCGAAGTATATCCTGGAGTGGAAGGAGAAGCTGGATGCGCCGGAAGCCGCCGGCGATGCAGAGACGGCATTCAGCTACCGTCCCAAATATACGCGGGCATCAGATCTTGTGGAATCAATAAGAAGGCTGTATAGTCTTACGACGACGACCACCCCGACAGCGACTGCCGCTTCTCCCGACGCGAGACCCGATCCCGCCAGGACTGCGGCAGCGAGGAGTGCCACTCTATCAGGCGCTCAGGTCCTGGGTCTGCCTGGCCTCAAGATGTCTGCCGACGACAGCAAAAACATCATAATCATCATTGGTTCTCCTTCCGCGTACAAGATCATTCTCAGCCTCCTTGAAGGACTTGATACACCTGCCAGGCAGGTCCTTATCGAGGCGACCATCGCTGAGCTGTCCCTCACCGATGAATTAAAATACGGCCTGGAGTGGTATGTAGCGAACACCTTTCAGGGGGATGCATATAAGCTGGGTACTTTTGGTGCGTTAGGCGCGACACCCCTGGGGCTGTCTCTGCAATTCCTCAGTGATACCGGGAAGGTGAAGGCACTCGTCACTGCGCTGGCCACGGCAAACAAGGCCAATATCCTTTCCACTCCCCGGCTGACGGTGCTCGACAACAAAGAGGCGACGATTCAGGTAGGCGAGGATATTCCGACGGTGACGGGACAGGTTACCTCCTCCGATATTACCACCGGTGGTACGACGCCGAGTGTCTTACAGAATATACAATATCGGACCACAGGCGTTATTTTGAAGGTGAAGCCCACGATCAATTCCGGGGGGCTCCTGACGCTTGACATATCGCAGGAGGTTTCGCAGCCGGGAGCGACCGGAGCTGCCGGTTCTCCCATAATTCTGACGAGGAAAATAACTACCTCCGTTGTGGTTGCCCACGGTCAGACCCTCGCCCTGGGAGGTCTGATGAAAGAAAACGAGAGCGTGGCAGAAAGCAAGGTTCCTTTCCTCGGGGACATACCGTTGCTCGGAAACTTGTTCAAATACACTACCAAGACAAAAGAAAAGACGGAGCTTCTGGTGTTGGTGACGCCGACAATCCTGGTCAGCACCGATGACGCGAGTAAAATAACGGACGAACTGAAAAAAGAATTAAAGTGGATAAAATAAGCAACAAAAAATGCGCACGGCGCAAAAAAATAATTGACACGGCATTTTTTTTCTGTTTAGTTATCGAAGAAATTAAAGATTATTCGTCGTGAATTGATGATTGAACGGAGCATATCACCCATTCCCCGCGATGACACTGGGTATACATAGTTACACGTATCGAGAATGTAGAGAATTGGTGAAAATCACCGGTTTTTACCGGCAAACGGGGGAAAATAAACATGATGGGGCGGTTCTCGTCTCCATGTGATCCCGCATAATGATGCGGAATTAAATCTGATTTCAGATAATGTGTACGAGAGGGCTCGTGTGGTATATTAATTGCTGTAATGTATCCAGATGTCATACGGCAGCCCCGTTTCTTTCTATTGATGCAGTGGATTTGTTATATAAAAAATTGATTAATGCTGAATAAAAAAAGTTGACTCTGGAAAATTCACATGATAATGTTCCATGTAAAAATAGGCTAAAAAAGTATGATAAAAAAAAAGAGGGGGGGGATGGGACTAACAACATTGCGTGCAAAGGTAGGCATTTAAGGGCAAGTAACCATGGTCGAATCAAGGTATTCTAAAGCAATAAGTAGATAGGCACTAATTCAAACAGAGGAGGAAAGAAATGAAGAAGATTTCAGGTTTTCTAATAGTTGCGATGATCGCATTTACCATGATGGGGGGTGTGGCGTTCGCAGGAACACTCGTGTTAGACCCGGCAGGATCTCTTAGCTATCCGGCAGAGGCGGCCGTGAGGAGTAACATCCAGATTAATCTGAACGATGGCGCGCCCGCAAACGTCCCGGCAGGCGTTGTCCCTAACTCGGGGTCCGCGATAAGACAAATTATATATACACCGACTACGGACCTGCCCGGTACCGTCCGTATAGTCTTTACTCTCACCAACGCCAGATTTGTAACGGGTGTATCGTATTATCTGCTCAATGGAGCCGCGACGGCGGCATCGACTGACGATGTGCAGGGTAATTCGCTGACCTTCGTCGTCGGCGACGCGATGATTCCCGCCAATACGGCGCTTGTTTTAAGCAGGACCCAAGTAACACCAACGAACCCCACGATCATCCTGGGCAGCTCGACGGCTACCCCCACGGCGCTGGCAACACCGAACACGTCGGTAACGCTTCAGGTGACCGGCTGTTTTGACGCCGTAGGGACCATCAACGGCGGTCTGACCAATGCGGTCACCGTCCTTAGTTCGTACCAGCAGTACTCTTTCTATGTTGATCCGGTGACGGCAACGATCGACGTGGAGCCGGAAAGCTTCAGGCGGTGGTTTGTTGAGGGTACCGATAACGTGTATGCCAATATTGGATTGATCAACGCGGCGGGCTCTAGTAGTAGTCAAACGTGGCGCATCAGCCTGAATTCCATGGCGGACGGTGCGGCAACCCTCAAGTGGACCCTCACGGGCGCCCAGCTGAACAAACTGGATACCTTGCAATTTAATGCAAACAATGGTGGTGGTGACTGGAATTTCAACATCAGTTCCGACGCCCTGGCGACGCTAAACATTGATGCCAACGATGACTGGACGATCCATGACACCTATTATGATCAGTTGTGGATGAGCGTAAATCAGGTCAACGTACTGAACACGCAGACATTCAACCTCGCGGGCATGTTGGATTTTGCCAACAACAGCGACTTTACCGATGTGACCCGGTCCGCTTACTTGGCAGTTACCTGGGACATCAACGGCTGGCAGGGGACGGTCCCCTACATGTACGCGACATCCGTCGCAGCGGAAGACACATTCATCAAGATATTCAACAACAGCACGATCGATGCCGAAGTCTACGCAGACATTACACCTGACGCGGGTGGGACTGTGCCGAATGTCACCGTTGGCAATATCCCCGCCGGTACGGTCGGTCTTTTCTGGGCAAGGGATATGGCCACCGCGGCCGGTCTCACGATGCCAGGCAGCTTCGCGGCCGTATTTACCGTCAATGCGCCGAAGAGCTTCGTGTCGGCCATGGCGAACCAGAAACGCCCCGGTGGTGTGGACAGAGTGATTCCTGTTTATACAGGCCCAGAAAGGTTCTACCAATACAAGCACTGGTAGGCAAGGTTCTGTTTTTCTGGTAATGTGTTTCGCATGAAGCAAGACCCCGGATCTTTCCCCGGAAAGATCTGGGGTTCTCTTTTCTTACGGTTGACGCAGAGGCGTATACTTTTCCATCCCCCGGTCATTAGCGACGTAGTAATCCCTTGTTAAAAATTTCACCGTGTGTCATCCTGAGCGTAAAGGGAGTCATCCTGAACGCAGCAGGCGTCATCCTCAAACGCAAGAGGTGTCATCCTGAGCGTAGCGAAGGATCTCATGGTAATATCGAAGGATCCTTCGGCAGGCGTCATAAGCGTATTTGACTGGTATGAAAGAGACCCTTCGTTACACTCAGGGTGACAAACGCGGTGAGTGTAGCGAGCGTCGTCCTAATTGCAGAGAGTGTCATCCTCACAGGGCAAGGTGTCATCCTGAACGCAGCAGGCATCATCCTCAAGCACGAGGCGTGTCATCCTGAGCGTAGCGAAGGATCTCATGTTAAATATCGGAGGATCCTTCGGCAGGCGTCTTTAAATGGCATTGTGACACGGTCTCTACGCCCAGGGGGCTTTTGATTCACATCGCTCAGAATTACACACTGCGGGTTTTTTTCAAAGGGCTCATAGTATGATCGTCAGCATCTGGAACTATAGAAAATTCATCTGGCAGAGCGCCTGGCGCGATTTGCGGCACCGCTACGCGGGTTCGTCCATGGGTTTCCTGTGGAATGTGATCAATCCTCTCTTCCAGATCGCCCTTTACACCCTGGTCTTTTCACAGTTGATGGTCATCAGAATAGCCAGCCTGCCGTCAGGCTTTGGTTTCGCCATCTATCTCTGCGCGGGCCTCATACCCTGGATCGGTTTCAGTGAAACCGTGAGCCGCTGCACCAATTCATTTGTCGACAATGCCAATTATTTACGGAAACTGGCCATCCCGGAGCAGGTGTTTGTGGCCCAGAACGCCGGGAGCAGTTTTTTAAGCCTCATGATCGGCATGACCATGCTGGTGGGCATCTGCTGCCTTTTGGGTCATTACCCGGCATGGTCATGGCTGTGTTTGCCTGCTGTCCTGATTCTGCTCCAGGGATTTGGTTTTGGCCTCGGCCTCTTTCTGGGCGTGTTGAACACATTCTTCCGGGATATCAGCCAGGTCATCGGACTTTTTCTCCAGCTGTGGTTCTGGGCTACCCCCATCGTGTACACGGAGAATATCCTGCCGTCATGGTTTATGAAATGGCTGCTTTTGAATCCCGCCTACCCCTTCATCCATTCCCTGCACGCGGTTATTGTCGACAAAGCATGGCCTGCCGCGGGTACATGGATGGGTATGCTGTTCTTAGCTTTCGGCTTGCCTCTGCTGGGCTACCTCGTCCTCAGAAAGCTCAGGCCCGAACTCCGCGATGTCCTTTAGGATGTCTTATGGTCAATGATAAGGGTCAATAACCTTTCCAAAAAATTCAAGATTTACGCAAATCCCTGGAGCCGAGGCCTGGAATGGGCGACGTGTGGGCGAAAGAAACTTCATCAGGAATTCTGGGCCTTGCGGAATATATCTTTCGAGGTGAGCCTGGGGGAGTGCCTGGGTATTATCGGCCCGAATGGCGCGGGGAAGAGCACCCTGCTGAAAATTCTGACCCGGGCGCTCTATCCGACTGCGGGCACATTTGCCATCCGGGGAAGAGTGCTGTCTCTGCTGGAGCTGGGAACGGGATTCAATCCCGAGCTGACAGGCCGTCAGAATCTCTACAACAGTGTCCACCTCCTGGGATTGCCGAAAGAATATCTGGAGGATCGCATCGGCGATATCGAGGTCTTTGCCGGCCTGGGTGATTTCTTTGACCGGCCTGTCAAGATTTACTCTTCCGGCATGCATATCCGCCTCGCATTTTCCCTGTTCACTTTTCTCAAGCCGGAGGTGCTGATTATCGATGAGACCCTGAGCGTAGGCGATGTTTTTTTCCAGCAGAAGTCCTTTGCCAAGATGCGGGAAATAATATCCGGCGGGACAACGTGCCTTTTCGTGTCCCACGATACGGCGGCGGTGCAAAACCTCTGCCGACAGGCGATACTCCTTGAGAGAGGTGAGATATCATTTCTTGGTGATGCGGTTGAAACTGTGAGCAGATACTACGGCACAATTGCATCGGGACGTAAATATGACCCTTCATTCCATAAAACAGACCCGGCGGATGGCAAACCGGCACATGAGCTGATGAGTCGTGAGGAAATCATTGCCCATAATATTCTTGTAAAGAGCAAGAATCGCCATGGCAGCGGCGCACTGGAGATTATCGCTGCCCGTGTCACCAGTGAGGAGGGTCGCGATACCCTGCAGGTTGAGATGCTCAAAAATCTGACCTTTCACCTTTTGCTCCACGCCCATGAGGATATTATATCTCCGAGCGCCGGCATTCACCTCTTCGACAGGCTGGGAAACATTGTATTTGCCGCCGGAACCCGGCAACTCGGGAAGCGCCTGCCGTCGCTTTCCATAGGTGAAGAGATCATCGTGAAGATGGAGCTGCAATTCAATGTCCAGCCGGGAGAGTACACGTTCAGCCTGGGTACTTCAGAGCCCTCATCGGATTTGAATCCCCATGTGGGTTTTATCCAGGACAGACATGAACTTCTGGGGCCCATAACAGTAACTGCCGATATGGATAAGATGTTGCCTTTTTACGGAATTGCCCAGTTACCGATGACCGTAGACGTGTGCAAAGTGATCCAGCCACGTACCGAGGGAAACCTGTGATGAGTCAGAAATTGCATCTCATGTTTACCGGCCTTGGCGCCGGCAATATCGGCGATGAAGCCATGTTTACGGCCTTTTTGAAGCACTATCGCCTGCCTGCCGGATCGACTGTGGAAGTCTTTGATCCGTCAAGTCCTGTCATAAAAACCTTGCCGCGCCAATATCGGTATGTCGATTGGAAAGATGATCTCAATAATCACCAATCTGTTCAATCTTCCCGGGCTGCCCTGCTGGTGGGAGGGACGCCAGTGGCGGAGGAGGGGGGTCTGGACTGGCCGATGCGCGCTTTGGCCTATCGACTACGCTTCTGTCATGCGGAAGGAATTCCGGTCCATGCCGTTGGTGTGGGTGTCGATTCCCTTTATGATGAAGAGGCCCGTCAGATATTTATGAATGCTTTCAGTCCTATTACAAGCTGGACGGTTCGCACGTCTGATTGCAGATCCGCCTTGCTGGATTTGGGCGTTCCCTCCGAAAAGATCATCGTGAGTGCGGATCTGGCCTGGCTTTTTTCACCGGATACTGCTGACAGGCAGTGGGCGTATGATTTTTGGAAGTCCCTGGGCGTCGATGTCTCTAAGCTTCTTCTCGGCGTCAATGTGGTAAACGAGCGCTGGTCCGGTCCCACAGAGGTGAAGGCTGCTATCGCGGAGGCCCTTGACAGGATCATCCAGGAAACGGGAATGCAGGCGGCCTTCCTTTGCAACGAAACACGGGAAGGGGACTTTTTTGACGCCTGTGCGGCACGAGAGGTCAGCGGCATGATGAAAGAAGGCGCGTTTTTGGTGCCGAATGAGTACTTCACGCCGTCGCAGATGGCGGCACTGCTGTCTTTCTGTACCATCACCCTCTCTCAACGTTACCATTTCACGATTCTGTCTATCCTTGCCGATACCGTTCCTCTTTCTTTCGCCCGGGGTCAGAAAATGACCGCATTGCTGAAGGATCTGGGAGAAGAACCGGTCGGCACAATGGAAACATGCAATGCGGAATATCTGGAAGAACAAATACAGTACGTGCTGTCATACAGGTCTGACGTCGGGGTACGACAGCAATCTGCCGCAAAACGTTTGGAAGAAAGGGCTAAAGAAAATTTTAAATTTATCGACTTGATGATCCTGAATGAGAACCCGTTGCCGAGCCTCACTATTGCATCTGAATTAAAATCAACTAAATTTGATATAAGGGTTTGCAAGAATATCCTCGTGCCCCGTTTTGATACCTTTGGTGACATTGTCTTATTACAGGGTTTCATCAAAAGTCTCTTGGATTTTCTGCCCGAAGCCAGAATCACCCTCCTGGTGCGGGAGGGATATGATCAATTGGCTTCCCTATTCCCTGAGCGCTTGATTTGGAAAACCACGCGGATCCATCCCTATAAAAAACCATCCAACATCGTTGAGATAAAATCACTTATACGTGAACTCAAAGAAGACTTTTATGATTTGATATTGACAACAGCGTATAATCGCACGTGGCTGGATGACGTCATCGCGGCTACCCTGACCTCCTCATGGCGAATTGTACTCGGCGAAGCACACGACATGCCTGACTACCTGAAAGAAATAGTGCCGGACCTGGACATAAAATTTTCGTACGATTTGTACGATGAATGTATCTCTGTGGAAGAGAGAATCCATGAGACGGAAAAATATCAGATTCTTTGGAACAAAATTACCGGAGAAGAAGACCTTATCCCCAAGCCACGGCTTTCTGTTCCTGATGATGAAGGGGAAAAAGCTCGGGAGTTTCTTGCTAATGCCGGTTTGGCAGAAGGAAGATTTATTTTCTGTTTTCCCGCGGGTGTGTCCAACGTTTCTCTCAAGACCTGGCCGGAGGATAATTTTGCGGAGGTCATCACTCACCTTGAAAAAAAATATTCGTTGAAGACCCTGATTGCCGGACATGAGTCGGAAAAAGGCATTGTTGATAAGGTGATGGAATTGGCGAGGTTTCGCGGAGCATTACCTGAGGTATGGCTGGGAAAGGACGGAGATATACCTCTCGCCTGTGCATTGATTGCAAAGTGCTATTTCTATCTTGGCAATGATACGGGCATGATGCACATGGCATCTGCCTTGGACAAGCCTGTTGTTGCCATATTCGGTGGGGGAACATGGCCGCGCTTTCTGCCCGACAATCAAATTGGCTTTGTTTTGACGCAAGAACTACCCTGTACGTATTGCATGTGGTATCCCTGTTTTTTTTCGGATGCGCCTTGTATCAAGATGGTTGAAGTGAATGACGTCATTAATTCAATAGAGAAGTTGTTAGAAGGAAAGGTTCATTCTCTTGAAGTCCACAAAGGATTACCGGTTAATTCAGTTGTCAATGCGCTCCTTGACAAAGCAATTGAGGCTTTCACCACTATACGGCGAGATAGGGATAAAGCTGTGAATGAAATTCACAAACGTGATGACTTGTTAGCGGAATCGCGTGAAGTTTATCATCAGGCAATCAAAGAGATTCACAAGCGTGATGAAGAGATTCACAAACGTGATGAAGAGATTCACAAGCGTGATGAAGAGATTCACAAGCGTGATGCCTGGTTAGCGGAATCGCGTGAGGTTTATGCGCATGCATTGAGTTTTTTACCTTTAGTGAGCATAGTAACGCCTGTATTCAATGGGGCAAAGTGGATCGAAAATTGTATTCAAAGTGTTCAGAACCAGGACTATCCGAAAATCGAACATATCATCGTGGACGGAGAATCGACAGACGGTACACTTGAAATCTGCCGGAAACACCCTCGCCTGGTTATTCACTCGGAAAAGAACCGTGGCCAGTCCCATGCCATCAACAAGGGATTCGCCATGGCCCAGGGAGAAATCCTTGCATGGTTGTGTGCTGATGACGAATATGAACCAGGTGCTGTATCGGCAACAGTAAAGGGTATCATGGCCGGTCATGAAGTTGTCATGGGTTTGAGCCGCTTCATTGATGCCGATGGAAATGTAACTGCAGATCATCCCGCGAATGCGCATGATCATTATGATCATGCCATGTTGTTGCGCTTCTGGAAATACACTCCCCTCAGTCAACCTGCCACGTTTTGGACACGAAAGATGTGGGAAACGTGCGGGCCGTTAAAAGAAAATTTATTTTTTGCGATGGACTACGACCTGTGGCTGAGGATGAGTCAAAGATCGAGTTTTAAACGCATTGACCATTATGTGGCCAGGTATCGTATCCATTCTGACAAACAATTTTTTTCCGATACCTATGGTTCGAGGATTGAGCGTATCAAAGTCGGCCGTCAGTATTGGCCGTCGTGGTGGCATCCTATGCACTGGATTCTTTATTTGCAATATGTGTTGACAAGGAGTCCGAGTACAAGGCATTTTTCCGATGCAGAGAGGTTACTGAACACGACATTGCAACACCTCGGTGAGAAGAGGCGGTTCAGAGCCATAACCTCTTTTATTCTGGCCCATCTGAAGCATGTTACTACCCCTCTCATGCCAGGGTACCTTACCGTACTGCAACGGATGCAGGAGGAAGGAATCATACCACGATGGTTTTGGAGGTTATTCGCGCGATTCCTGACACGCTGGGAATCGAGAAGAAAGCGACGCTTTTGCTGACAAATGTAAATTTCCAGAATATTGGTACCAGAAAAAGGACCTAAAGAAAATGGCTCTGAGAGAGGAGACCTTTGCGCAACTCACGTTTTGTCATTTCGACCGAAGAGAAAACTCTTGTAAATTATTAATAAATCATAAGATTGTCACGTCGCTTCGCTCCTCAAATGACAACGATGTGCAGTCTTGCAAAGGTTTTTATATGATAATGCTTTTTGGCAGATGGATATTTTCTTTGTTCGGAATGATAGAAAGGAATTTTAGTATAATGCCTATAGATAGGAACAAAGCCGGGGCCTGATGGAATGACTACTATTTCAATCGTTACTCCTTCTTTCAATCAGGGGCTGTTTATTAAGGCAACCATTAACGCAATCTTGAAACAGAACTTTCAGTCCCTTGAATATGTGATCATCGATGGAGGATCTACTGACGATACCGTTAATATCATAAAAGAATATGAGTCCCGTCTCCATTATTGGGTCAGTGAGCCGGACGGCGGACAGTATTCTGCAATCAACAAAGGGTTTACACATACGAACGGCGATATTATGGCATGGCTCAACTCGGATGATCTCTATATGCCGTGGGCATTCCAGACGGTTGCCACCATTTTCGATAAATTCCCTGAGATCGAGTGGCTCACCACGTCGATGCCGGCAGGTGTTGATGCATGCGGTAACGTCATCAAGGTCATCCCTGTTTACGGTTTTACAAAAGGCGGTTTTTTCGCGGGTGACAACCTTATCGAAGCGGGAACCAATGGGATCTGCTTTATACAACAGGAGTCGACCTTCTGGCGGCGATCCCTTTGGGAGCGTACGGGTGGATATGTCGATGAAGGTTTGAAATACGCTGCTGATTTTGAGCTTTGGGCGCGCTTTTTTCAGAACGCAACGCTTTATGCGGTTGACATCCCCCTCGGATGTTTCCGACGCCATGACAATCAAAAGACCTCTTACGCTTTCAATGATTATCTTGATGAGGCGCGGAGGATTTTTCTCAAGTATGGCGGGAAGCGGCAGAAACCTTCTGTTCAGCGGGCCAGACTGAAGTTGCGTTCGTGTCTGCCATCGGCTATTTGTAACTCTGCGTTCCGATACGGACTCATGGAGCCGGCGTATCTGGTGACCTATGATTGGGGGTTGTGCGACTGGATCATTGTAAGGTCGTAAACGCGAGAAAGGACCCTATATTGCGTGTGGCATCGGAAAACAAGGGAGTTGCATGTCAGGCATTTCTTGATGTATGCATCTGCACCCATAATCCGCGACCGAATATTTTTCATCGCGTCCTGATGTCGCTGGCAGGGCAATCTGCAGAGACTGGAAGCTTCAGCGTAGTGATTGTTGACAATGCATCAATCCCTGAAGTCACATCGGCTGACTGTGCCATACTCACCGAAGCCGGCATCGCATCTACAATTGTGCGAGAGTCAAAGTTAGGGAACGTTTTTTCAAGGGCGCGAGCGTATCAAGAGACCAACTGCCAATGGATACTCTTTGTCGACGATGATAATGAACTGGACCCTGATTACATTAAGATAGGGCTTGAAATTATTCGTAATAGACCTGAAATTGGTTGTTTCGGCGGCAAGCTGGAACTGCCGGCAGGGATCAATGTGCCTCGATGGGTGATACCGTTGCTTCCCTTTCTTGCCATACGGGACTTTGGTGACAAGGAAATCACGAATATTGCTGATTACTGGGGGCAATGGGAACCCGCAACGGCCGGCGGCTTTATACGGCGGGAGATTCTGGGCGCGTACGCCCGACGAATTCTTGATGACCCCTCAACGCATGTCCTCGGCAGGAAAGGCAGAAAGGGTTTAAACTCATGCGAAGATTCACTCATGATGGCAGGGGCCTTTCATCTGGGGCTTGCGTGTTCGTATCAGCCTTCACTTAAGCTTTACCACCATGTGAGAGCCGATCGATTCCGGCTCTCTTACCTCCTGCCTCTGATGTACGGTTTCGGTAGGAGCGAGGTGATGCTGGACTTCCTGTGCGGCAGGACAGCTCACTGGAGCGTGCAGTCAAACATGTCTGCCCTACGTGAAATAATGGCTTCTTCCAGGAGAGAACTGACGGAGTCTTTGCAATATGCTTTCTGCATGATGGTCCGCCGTATTGGATTATACCGTCAAAGAACGCGATTAATGAAGGACACGAAAAATGACAGCTTATAGCCGCGAGCAGTGGCCACAGATCAGCATCATTGTCCCTTCATATAATGCCGGTGCGACCATCGGACGGGCCCTCAGGTCATTGGCTGCTCAAAAGTATCCCGATTTACAGGTTGTCTGCGTCGATGGCGGGAGCAATGATACTACACTCGCTCAAATCGGGCAGTTCCGCTCAATGGTCTCAGATGTCATTAGCGAACCCGATAAAAACATTGCCGACGCCCTCAACAAAGGTTTCAGAAAAGCAGCCGGTGAGATTTTCGGGTGGCTGTGCGCTGACGATGAGCTGGCTCCGAGCGCACTTTTCACCGTTGTCAACGCCTTTGATCGATGTCCTGAAGCCGAGGTTGTGGCTGGTGGATGCCGGAGATTTTATGCGGACGGTTCGGAAGAAATCACAACCCCCCCGGATGACCTCCAGAAGGTCATCTCAATGAAAAATTATATCGAACAGCCGAGCACGCTCTGGAAAAAGGCATTGCACCGAAGGGCCGGGGAGCTGGACATCTCTTTTAATCTGGCCTTTGACCACGAACTATGGTGCCGCTTTGACGCCTGTGGCGCCAACTTTTTGCTCATTCCAGATGTTCTTTCTCACTACCACTTCTCTGACAGCAATCTGACCTCGGTGGGCGGGCGCAAACTGGTCCGGGAAATGTACCGAATCACGAAAAAGTATGGCCCGTACCGGGGGTTAACCGCAGATATCTACCGTATGCTCTATCATTTCTTTGATCTCAACGGATACTTTGATCATAATAGTCCTCATAAAATACCTTCTTGGAAAATGAGTCTATTCCGCATTGTGCTGTTCGGCATCAGAGCTGGTCTTGACAGCGCAATTATCGAAAATTACAATTGGAGCTTTGCGTCAAAGCAGGAACGGGGTATCTGCTGGTATAAAGCGTAATTGTATGGCTGTTTTTCACGAAGGTATCGATTATGGAAACAAAAACTTTGACGCTTTGTCTATGAATCATTAAAACGTTCTTGACGCCGGGCTACAACATTGATAAATGGGTTAGCCATTGACTACCTTTGCTATAGTCATTCCAAATTTTAATCAGAGTCACTTCCTTCCGTTTGCCCTGGAAAGCATGCGGTATCAATCCGTCCCGTTCAATCTTGCGGTGATGGACGGAGGGTCGACGGATAATTTTCAGGAGGTGGTTGAACCGTATTCGGACATTGTTACTTTTTTGCGGTCCGCCCCTGATGCAGGTCAGGCAGCGGCGATCAAAGAGGGAAAAGACTTAATTTCCGGGGATATTGTGGCCTGGTTGAACGCCGACGACTATTATTTCCCTGGAGCACTTGACAAGGTGGCTGCATGCTTTGACAGGCATCCCGACGTGGATGTTGTCTATGGCGATGCCGTACATGTGACCGAAGAGGGGTTTTTCCTATCGTACTTTCCGGCCATTCAGGAATTTAATGCTGAAGATCTGACTCGTTCATGTTTTATTTGTCAGCCGGCATGTTTTGTCCGTCGTTCAGCGTATCAGAAAGCAGGGGGGGTCGATCCCGCTTTACACTATACCATGGACTGGGATCTGTGGTGCAGGCTCTCACAGTCGGGGGCAAAGTTTCATTATCTTCGCGATGTGCTGGCGGCGGTGCGGTATTATCCGGGCACGAAAACATTGAGCGGAGACAGAAATCGTTATTTAGAGATATGGCGTATTGAAAGAAAGTACGGGCAAAGACTTTTTCCTTTGTCGTGGCTGAGGTTTTACTTATTCGATTTGAACTTTAAGGAAAAGAAGAAGATACCGGAAAAAATTGTCATTAGTATTTGGAAACCTTTACGAAGAATTAAGAAAAGGATGGGCAGGCTCCGGGATTTGAAAAATGGGTTGGGCAGGATAAAGTACGGATTTCATCCTTGGGAGTCCGTAGTGATGGGTAAAGGAACTATTCACCTCCCCTGGTATGACAAACGTCCGTGGAACAGAATACGCTTTCAGGTGGCGCCTGACGATCAAAGCTATCGTATAACCATCAACGATGCTGATCCCGATATTTTATTCGCTAAAGAAGGCCTGTTTTATGTGAACATTCCTCCTTTGGACAAACCCTGCCTGGAAATATCAATCGAATGTCTTGCGCAGCGGCATTGGACATTGTTAGATTTCTCGTGTGACATGTCTGCCCCGTATCGAGATGATAGTCCGAGCAATGGAAGACAAACATAACTGCGTCGTTGCTATCGTCGTCAGCTACCAGCCGGACCTCGGCTCGCTATCGGTGCTGCTCACCACCCTTGCGGTGCAGGTGGCACAGATCGTCGTCGTTGACAATGGTTCGGATACGGATGTGCCCGGCTGGCTTGCGGCGCGATGTGATGTGCGCGTTCATGGCCTGCGTCTTGGCGAGAACCGGGGTGTGGCAACTGCGCAGAACGCCGGCATCACCTGGGCGCGGGAGCGTGGTGCACACTACGTAGTGCTGTTTGACCAGGACAGCGAGCCCGCTCCTGACATGGTCGAGCGTCTGGTTGGCGCAGCCAAAACAATGGCGGCGCAGGGGTATGCGGTAGCCGCCGTTGGACCACGCCATTTGGACGTCCGCCGGGGCAATCCGCCGCCGTTCATCCGTGTGCGCGGGTTACGCGTCGTGCGTTGCTCCTGCACGGAACCGAATGCGGTCATACCGGTGGATTACCTGATTTCGTCCGGCTGCCTGATCCCTATGGCGACGCTCGACACCATCGGCAATATGACCGAAGAGCTCTTCATCGACTACGTCGACATAGAATGGTGCATGCGTGCAAAGCATCGGGGCTACCAATCCTTCGGCGCCTGCGCCGCCACGATGAAGCACAGAATCGGTGAGGTTCCGCTCACTTTTTGCGGGCGCACGTTTCCGCTGCACAGCCCGTTGCGCCATTACTACCTTTTCCGCAACGCAATCTGGATGTATCGGCAGAAATGGCCTCCCTTGCACTGGAAACTTGCCGACAGCTACCGCCTGTTCCTGAAGTACGGCTTCTACGTGCTGTTCACCAGGCCGCGCCTTGAACACCTGTACATGATGACGCTCGGCATTTGGCACGGCCTGCGCGGGCGCAGCGGCCGCCTGGACGCAGCCCGCGGCTGAGGCATGCATCAATGTATGTAGTATAGAGACCTTTGAAAAACTACACCTCGTGTCATTGTGAGGAGCGAAGCGACGTGACAATCTTATTATTTATAAACGGTTTACAAGATTTCTCCCTTCGGTCGAAATGACAAAACGAGAATTTTTCAAAGGTCTCGTATAATGGTACAAGTCTCGTACGGAATTTGTGAAAAATAAATAAGCGAGAAAGTATTTTGATTTCTGTCATTATCGTAAATTTCAATAGCAAGGATTATCTCACAAAGTGTGTGCAATCGGTATTGGCGTCTACCGTTCCCGCAGAGGTCTTTGTTGTGGATAATAATTCAGACGATGAAAGCTTATCCATTTTAAAGAATGCTATGGGGTGCGAACCGCGTCTGCACATCATAGAAAATGAAGAAAATTTGGGATTTGCGACGGCAAATAATAAGGTTCTGCCCATGACGCAAGGTGATCATATCCTTTTTTTGAATCCGGATTGTATCATCAATCCGAATACGATAGAAGTCATGATGGAAGTTATGGACGCGCATCCCGAGGCCGGCATGGCGGGGTGCCTGATTCGCAATCCGGATGGTTCGGAACAGGCAGGAAGTCGAAGATTCATTCCCACCCCGTGGCGATCCATGCTCAGAGTTCTTAAACTTTCAAAGTTTTTTCGTAAACACCCAAGATTTGGAATTATTAATCTGGAAGGACAACCGCTGCCAGATCATCCTGTTCCGATGGAGGCGATTTCCGGGTCGTTCATGTTTGTACGTCGCAAGGCTATGGAACAGGTTGGATCGATGGATAAAAAGTATTTTCTGCATTGCGAAGATCTGGACTGGTGTATGCGTTTCCGTATGGCCGGGTGGAAGATATTGTTTGTTCCCCATGTAGAGATTACCCATACAAAAGGGGTTTGCAGCGTTGATCGGCCAATTAGGGTAGAATGGTACAAGCATAGAGGGATGGTTCGCTTTTACCGTAAATTTTTCCGTCATCAATATCCCCTTGGTTTGATGTATCTGGTAACGGCGGCGGTGTGGACAAGGTTTGCTATTTTGACAACTCTTGTTTCTGTGAAAAGACTGATAAAAAGGGACCATTATTGAGAAAATACGTCTAATGTCAGTACAAAGCAATATGGCAATTTTACGATTTATCAATGATTGATAAGATTTCTCCAGAAGTTTACCCCAAGCAAATACGAAGGGGTCGAAATGACAAAGGGAATTAGAAAAGTGAATGGAACGTTCATCGGTTATTGTATCCGGTGCTACCAGTCAGGTAGGGGTTTTTTTGCTGCCCCGGATTATCGACTCTCGATATTATATCCATGCGCTGAGTCGCAATAATCCGGATGCACAGCGCATTGTAAATCCTCTCATTACATGGCGCCAGATCGATCTCTCCGGGGGCTGGAAAAAGCTGAATATCAAGGAGGCTTCACACTTCATTCATCTGGCTCCTATCTGGCTTCTTCCTGATATTATTGAAAACTTATCCTCTCTGCGCATTCACCACATCACAGCTCTTAGCTCAACAAGCCGTTTTTCAAAGCTGAACTCGAAAAATTCTCAGGAACATGAGATTGCGAAAAAGTTAGCGGAAGCCGAAGAAAAATGTATCACGGAATGCAACATCCGCAGGATTTCATGGACATTATTGAGACCAACTATGATTTATGGTTGTGGGATGGATAGGAATGTGACAATGATCGCACGCTTCGTCAAGCGATTCGGGTTTTTCCCGCTGGTGGGTGATGGGAAAGGGTATCGTCAGCCGGTTCATGCTGATGATATAGCCAGTGCTTGCATGGCGGTGATGAATTGTCCGGCAGCCTTCAACCGGGCCTATAATGTAAGCGGAGGACAGACGCTCACATTCAGGGAAATGGTGGAAGCCATATTCTCGGCGTTAGGGAAAAGACCACGAATTGTAAGTATTCCATTGAGATTGGCATCTCTCCTGGTGAAAGGAGCCACACTTGCTCCTGCGTACAGACACCTGACGAAAGAAATGCTTGAGAGAGTTAATCAGGATATATGTTTTGACTCGTCCGATGCCGAGCGCGATTTTGGTTATTCGCCCCGGACATTCCAGTATCAGGAAAACGTGAAGTAAAGGGTGAGCGATAACGATATTTGCTGATTCACCGATGACATTATTACTTATAGCAGTCATAATGATCAGCGTTATGAGTGGACTTCTTGGCTCAATGCTGATTTATAAATATGGCGGTCACCTTTCTTTAACAGATGTGCCCAGTGAACGGAGCTCCCACTCAACACCGACTCCACGAGGGGGAGGTATAGGCATTTGGGTTGCGTTACTTGTTGTCGGCTTTTTTATTCTTAAAGATGTGCCTTTTACCCTGGTAGCGGGCGTTGTCGGGCTGCTGGGGCTTGTTGAAGACCGCTTTACCCTGACGTCACATTTCCGCCTCGTTATCCAGTTCATTGTATCTTCCCTTGCAGTGCTCATGGTGGTGTTATTTTCTGACACACCTCTCACGACTTCGCTTGTTCTATTCCCGTTGTGGGTTCTGTTCGTTGTGGGAACTACTAACTTTTATAATTTCATGGACGGCATTAATGGCATTGCAGGACTGACGGGAATAGTAGGGTTTGGACTTGTGGCATTCTTTTCCTTTTTCATTGCAGATAATGTTACTATTGCCTTCATGAGTATTGCCCTGTCGTGTGCCTGTCTGGGATTTTTGCCGCTCAATTTTCCAAGGGCAAAGGTCTTTATGGGTGATGTAGGAAGCATTCTCCTGGGTTTTATGTTTGCGGTATTTGTCGTACGATTGTCTACAGATCTTCGCGTATTTTTCTGTCTCATAATGTTTCTTTTTACTTTTTATGCTGATGCTCTGATGACGATTTTTTACAGGTGGAGAAAAGGCGAAAATTTGATGGAAGCTCATCGAAGCCATTTATACCAGTATTTATGTAATGCCCTTGGTTTTCCCCATTGGAAGGTATCCATCGTTTACATGAGCACTCAATTCATGATTGGTATTTTGGCTATACTTGCATATAAAAGAGGATTTAATTGGCAGATTATTCTTTTCATTATATCAGGGGTGTCATTCCCAATTATTTATACATTTGTGAAAAATAAGATATTAACATAACCTACCATCATTTGCAGAGCATTCTATGATTACTCAAGATCACGCCAAGAGAGACCTTTGAAAAATTGCATAAAACCAGCCGTTTTGTCATTCCTGCGAAAGCAGGAATCAAGTATTATCAAATATTTCCTGGATTCCCGCCTCCGAGACTGTGTCGTAATACTAAAATATGCGTGTTTTGTCATTCTGAGCAACGCGAAGAATCTAATTATTACAGCATGGTAAAAACAATAGATTCTTCGG
>Ga0209253_10000378_pt1 | contig 37442 bp, 30 predicted proteins | sample FrelakmetBRP12BR_FD_187145 | JGI IMG/M metagenome (GOLD analysis project Ga0209253, IMG submission 187145) | Freshwater lake sediment microbial communities from the University of Notre Dame, USA, for methane emissions studies - BRP12 BR (SPAdes)... | ecosystem: Environmental > Aquatic >... | reverse complement strand
GAGCGCCGTCGTGGTCATCGGCTCGGCCGTCGCCGAGACCTGAAGCACGGCGTCTTCGAGCGCCGCGCGCAGCAGCATCTGGTTCAACTCGACGTCGTCCTTCACGTACGTCTCGGACTTGCCCTTCTTCACCTTGTAGAGCGGCGGCTGCGCGATGTAGATGTGGCCGCGCTCGATCAACAGCGGAATCTGCCGGTAGAAAAACGTCAGCAGCAGCGTGCGGATGTGGCTTCCGTCGACATCCGCATCAGTCATGATTATCACGCGGTGATAACGCAACTTGTCGATGTCGAACTCGTCCTTGCCAATGCCGCAGCCGAGCGCGGTGATCAGCGTGCCGACTTCGGCGGACGACAGCATCTTGTCGAAACGCGCGCGCTCGACGTTCAGGATCTTGCCCTTCAGCGGCAGGATTGCCTGCGTGCGACGGTCCCTGCCCTGCTTGGCAGAGCCGCCTGCGGAATCGCCCTCGACGATGAAGAGTTCCGAGAGGGCCGGATCCTTTTCCTGGCAATCCGCGAGCTTGCCGGGCAGACCGGCGATGTCGAGCGCGCCCTTGCGGCGCGTCAGCTCGCGCGCCTTGCGCGCCGCTTCGCGCGCACGCGCGGCATCCACGATCTTCGCGACGATCGCCTTCGCCTGCAGCGGGTTTTCCAGCAGGAATTCACCGAGTTTTTCGGCGACCAGCGATTCGACGACGCTCTTCACTTCCGAAGAGACGAGCTTGTCCTTCGTTTGCGACGAGAACTTCGGGTCGCTCAGTTTCACCGAGAGGACGGCGGTGAGACCTTCGCGCGAGTCGTCGCCCGTGGTCGGCACCTTGTCCTTCTTGTTCGCCATCTCGCGCTCGATGTAGTCATTGAGCGTGCGAGTCAGCGCGCCGCGGAAGCCGGCAAGGTGCGTGCCGCCGTCCTTCTGCGGGATGTTGTTCGTGTAGCAGTACATCGTCTCCGCGTAGGAGTCGTTCCACTGCATCGCCACCTCGACGCCGATGCCGTCGCGATCCGCTCGAAACCAGAAAGCGGATTCGTGAATTGAAGTTTTGCTTCGATTCAGGAAGCGCACGAATTCCCGGATGCCGCCTTCGTGATGGAAGGTTTCGCGCCGATCGTCTCGCTCGTCGATCAGTTCGATCCGCACGCCGGAGTTCAGGAACGAGAGTTCACGCAGACGCTTCTGCAGGATCTCGTACTCGAACTCGATGTTCGTGAAGATGCTGTCGCTTGGCTTGAAGCGGATGGTGGTGCCGCGCTTGTCGCTTGGGCCCACCATCGCCAGCGGCGAGACCGGATCGCCCAGGCGGTACTCCTGGCGATATTCGTGCCCCTCGCGGTAGATCGTGAGGTGCAGGACCTCCGACAGGGCGTTCACGACGGAGACGCCAACGCCGTGCAGCCCGCCCGAGACCTTGTACGACGAGTCGTCAAACTTGCCGCCGGCGTGCAGGACGGTGAGGATTACTTCGGCGGCAGACACGCCCTCTTCCGGATGGATATCCACAGGAATTCCACGGCCATCGTCCGACACCGTGACGGACTGGTCGGCGTGGATCGTGACTTCGATGTGGGTACAGTGACCGGCGAGCGCTTCGTCGACGGAGTTGTCGACGACTTCGAAAACCATGTGATGTAGACCGGTTCCATCGTCGGTGTCGCCGATGTACATGCCGGGCCGCTTGCGGACGGCGTCAAGGCCTTTTAAGACTTTGATTTTGCTTGAATCGTAGACGTCGGCGCCGCTCATGGGATACCCGGTTCGAGAGGACGGCGGATTATATCAGACGCGTCAAAACCCCGTGTTCCACGTGAAACATGTGTCCTTGCGGCAGCGCGCGAATGGACGGGTTCTGGGCATCGAGGGCGGTCACGAAGAGCTGCGCCGGCAGGTCCAGCACCTCATTCAGGAGCCGTTCCAGGTTCCCGGCGTCGAGCTCCGCCGCAGGATCATCCACAAGTAGCGCCGCTACCTCGGAGCCCTGCTCCGCGTCACATCGGAGCTGTCCCAGGAGCATCGATGCGGCGGTCAGTTTCTGCTGCCCTCGGGACACTCGATCTCGAGCAAGGTCACCGCCCACGCGGATCGAGACATCGGCCCGATGAGGCCCGGCGTGAGTCACGCCCCGCTCGACGTCCCGGACCCAAGCCGCTTCCAACGCCTCCGCCAGGGAATGTTCCGCCACCCAGCCCCGATTCAGATTCAGCTCAACCGGCATGCCGAGCAGCCGCTCGCCGACAGCTGCGACGTGAGGCTTCAGAAGGCTCAGGTACCGGAGCCGGAAATCCGCGACCCGCTCCCCCGCCTCCACCAGCTCCGGATTCCAAGCTCGAACGACGGCGGCCGACTGCCCCGACCTGAGGGCGGCGTTTCTCTGCCGAAGCGCCTTCTGGTACCGGCGCCAGTGCTCCACGAAGTTTGGTTCCACGTGGAACACTCCCCAGTCGAGGTAGCGGCGCCGCTCCTGCGGACCCTCCTCGACCAGGCGGTGAACCTCCGGGTCAATGGCCTGAACGGGCATGACGCCCGCCAATTCCGCCAGGCTGTTGACGCGTTCCCCTCCCGCCCGGGCCTCGATGCCCTCACGGCCAAAGCGGACGCCAACCGGAACCGTGCGCCCACCTTTGAGCACCCGGCCGGTCAACATCAGCTCGTGCGTGCCCTTTCGGATCAGTGTTTCGTTCCGGGCGGTTCGGAACGAACGTCCGCGTCCCAGAAAGAAAATCGCCTCGAGCAAGCTGGTCTTGCCCGAGGCGTTCTCGCCGCTGATCACGTTGCAGCGCCCGTGGAGTTCCAGCTCAGCCGACTCGATGCAGCGGAAGTCGCGGAGCCCGAGTCCCTGCAAGCTCATCGATGGTTGGCAGGACCCGCCATCACAGGCGCATCGGCATCACGACGAATCGGGCCGAGCCGTCCGTGCCCGCCCGGATCAGACAGCTGCTGTTACCGTCCGTGAGGCCGATCTGAACGTCCGAGCCATCGACCGCGGCCAGCGCGTCGAGCAGGTAATTGACGTTGAAGCCAATCTCGACTTCCTCGCCCTCGTACCCGACCTCGACCTCTTCCTCGGCCTCTTCCTGCTCTGGGTTGTGCGCCTGGATGGTCAGCAGGTTCGGCTTCAAGGCAAAGCGGATGCCGCGATACTTTTCGTTCGAAAGAATGGCAGCCCGTTGCAACGCCTGGCGCAAATCCTCGCGAACGGCTGCGACCAGCTTGGGGGGATTGGCCGGGATCACGCGGCTATATTCCGGGAAACGGCCGTCGATCAACTTGGATGTGAAGCGAATTTCGCCGATCTGGACGCGAAGGTGATTACTTCCGATCGAAACGGCCAGGATCTGGTCTTCATTGCCCAGGATTCGCTGCAATTCGAGTACGCCCTTGCGCGGCACGATGACCTGCTGGCCTGACTTGGCGCCCTCTGGTAGCTCAACTTCACACAATGCCAGACGATGTCCGTCAGTCGCGACTGATCGAAGCATTTTCGCCGAAGTTTCCAGCAAAAGACCGTTCAGATAATAGCGGACGTCCTGCTGGGCCATCGAAAAGTGCGTCTTTTCCAGGAGCCGCTTGAAGTCCTTCTGTGCCACCTTCACGGTCTGCTCGGCGTTGATCTCGTCCACCGTCGGGAATTCCGACGCAGGCAAGGTCGAGAGTGTGAAGCGGCTCTTTCGAGCGCGAACCAGCATTCGCTCGCCCTCGAGCGTGAGCGTGATCTCGGTGCCTTCCGGTAGTGCGCGGCAGATGTCGAGCAGTTTGCGCCCTGGAACGGTGATATCGCCGCTGCGCTGCACGTCCACTTCGGATGTCGCGACGAGCTCGACTTCGAGGTCAGTCGCCGTGATCGAGAGCTTGCCGCCCTTCGCCGCCATCAGCACGTTCGCCAGGATCGGCATCGTCTGCTTGCGTTCGACCACGCCGATGACGGCCTGCAGCGGGCTCAGGATGGCTTCACGCTTCGCGATGATCTTCATCTTCTTAATTCCAAGGATTTTTATCTAAGAATTCTATGATTACTGTATTTAGCACAGCCCGGGCCTGTGCAAAACGCCATTTTCCCCTGAGATGGCACGCAGTTGCGAGTCTTTCAGACAGGCGAGTAACCGCCCTGTTGCCTGTCCGCAGCCTGTGCACGAAATGTGGAGCATCCCGGCCCCGGTTTCATCCACAGGATGGTCACATCACCCTGCCAGGGTTCTCAACAGGTTCTGATAGTCCTCGCCGAGCCGCGTTTGCGATTCGCGCAATTCCTTCACGACGCGGCACGCATGCAGCACCGTCGTGTGATCACGCCCGCCGAAGGCATCGCCGATCTCGGGCAGGCTGTGATTGGTCAGTTCTTTCGAGAGAGCCATCGCCATCTGCCGTGGACGCGTGATCGAGCGGCTGCGCCGCCGTGAGAGCAGATCGGCAACGCGGATCTTGTAGTACTCCGCGACCGTCTTCTGGATATTGTCGATCGTGACCAGGCGCTCCTGCAGCGCGAGCAGGTCCTTGAGCGCTTCCTTGGCGAATTCCAGCGTGATCGGCCGCCCGGTGAACTGCGAATTTGCGATCACGCGGCGCATGGCGCCCTCGAGTTCACGGATGTTCGAGCGAATGCGCTTCGCGACGAAAAACGCCACTTCTTCCGGCACTTCCGCACCGCTCGCCGACGCCTTGCTCATGAGGATCGCCACGCAGGTCTCGAGCTCGGGCGGCTCGATCGCCACCGTGAGTCCCCAGCCGAAGCGCGACTTCAAGCGCTCCTCGAGGCCTTCGACTTCCTTCGGATAGCGGTCGCAGGTGAGGATCACCTGCTGCTGTCCCTCGAGCAGGGTGTTGAACGTGTGGAAGAACTCTTCCTGCGAGCGTTCCTTGCCGGCGAAGAACTGGATGTCGTCGATCAGCAGCGCATCGAGCGTGCGATACGCCTGCTTGAACTCGTTGATCGTGTTGTGCTGCAGGGCACGCACCATGTCGCCGACGAAACGCTCCGAGTGTACGTAGGCGACTTTCGCGTCCTTGTTCTTCGCGCGAATCTGGTTGCCGACCGCGTGCATCAAGTGCGTTTTACCGAGGCCGACGCCGCCATAAATGAACAGCGGGTTGTACGCACGGCCCGGATTCTCTGCGACCTGCACGGCCGCGGCGCGCGCGAGCTGGTTGCTCTTGCCCTCGACGAAATTCGCGAACGTGAAATCGGGGTTCAGCCGGCCGCCGAATTGCAGCACCGGCGCATCCGCCTTGGCCCGCGAAATCGCGGCTGCGATGCGTGCCGCGGGAGCGGAGGGCAGGGCGATACCATCCGTCACCGGCGTCGGACCGGGCGCAGCGGCCCGGCGCGATCCCACTTCCAGCACGACCTGGGGCGCCGGGGCTGGGACGAGCTCGTCGACCAGTTCACCGATGCGCGCGGCGCAATTCTGGGTCACCCAGTCGACGACATAGCGGTTCGGCGCGAGCAGCCGCAGCCGGCCCCCGTCCTCGACGGCCTGCAGTGGGCGGATCCAGGTGTTGAAGGATTGTTCCGAAAGCTCCGCTTCGAGACGGCGGAGGCACTGATTCCAGAGCGAAATCTCCACAACCGGCAGGCCTTCTGACAGGGACGGAAACGGGTGCGAGCGGGAAAGGGGCGGGGAGTGTATACCGCAGACTCGCCTGTGGATATCTTTGCCGGTGGTTGACGATGGTACCCCGGATGCGTATTCTTGCCGGCCCTCTGCAGGCCAGTGCATCTTGTTGTTTCTGGTCCGGTTTAGGGCACTACGGAGCCGACGATGAAGCGCACATTCAACCCGAGCAACCTGCATCGCAAGCGAGTCCACGGCTTCCGTGCGCGCATGGCCACCAAGGGCGGACGGCTCGTGCTGAGCCGTCGCCGCGCCAAGGGCCGCAAGCGCCTCGCGGTCTGACCGCACCCAGGCAGCACGCCGCCATTACGCTCACCGCGCTCAGCTTTCCCCGCGAGCGCCGACTCACCGACAAGCCGCAGTTCGACGCCGTCCACCGTGAAGGTCAGCGGTCGTCCGATGCGCTGTTCATGGTGATCACTCGGCCGAATCCCACGGGCCACGCGCGGCTGGGACTTGCGGTAGGCGTGAAAGCGGCCGGCAATGCCGTCAACCGCAATCGCGTCAAGCGTCTCGCCCGCGAATCGTTTCGCCACCGCCAGCAGGAATTGCCGCCCTTGGACTTCGTCGTGAATGCCAGGGTTGCGGCCGGCAAGGCCACCAACACCGAGATCCGCGCCAGCCTTGCTGCGCATTGGGATAGGATCGTCCGCCGATGCGCACGCTCCTGATCGCCTTCGTCCAGTTGTACCGGTGGTTCGTCAGTCCGCTGCTCGGACAGAACTGCCGTTTCCATCCGTCGTGCTCGACCTACGCGATGGAAGCGCTCGAGCGTCACGGCGCGCTGCACGGCTCGTGGCTCGCCACGCGTCGCGTCTGCCGTTGCCACCCCTGGAATCCCGGCGGTTACGACCCCGTGCCGGAACCGACCACCGACCCCATCAAGCGACCGAGTCATGGATAACCCTCGCCTATACCTCTGGATCGGCCTCGCGCTGCTCGTCTGGATGAACGTCATCCAGTGGGATCGCGATTACGGCAAGCACGCGGTGGCCTCGACGGCTGCCACGACCACAGCAGCCGGGGCGGCCCAGCCTGCGGCGGGTAGCCAGCTGCCGTCGCTGCCTGCGGCTTCGCAGGCCGCTGCGCCTGCTGCTGGTGCCACGGCGGTTCCCGCTGCGGCGAGCGCCTCGGAAGCGGCGGCTCCGGTGGTGCATGTCGCGACGGACGTGCTCGATCTCGACATCAGCCTGCGTGGCGGCGACCTGGTGCGCGCGGATCTGTCGACCTACCCACAGGACAAGAAGCCGGGCAGCCCGGCCGTGCGACTGCTGACGACGGAAGACGCCACTTACAGCGTCGCTCGCTCGGGACTGCGCGCCGCAGACGGCCGCGCGGACCCGACGCATCTCGCCACGTTCACGAGCGGCGCGACCGAGTACCGCATGGCGAACGGGCAGGAACTGCGCGTGCCGCTGACCTGGACGGACGAGCAGGGCGTGACCGTCACGAAGACCTATGTCTTCAAGCCGGGCCAATACACCATCGACGTCGTCTACGACGTGAACAATGCGTCGGCCACGGAATGGAAGGCGGCGTCCTACGTGCAGTTCGCGCGGCACATCTATTCGCAGAAGCGCTCGATGTTCGACGTCGAGAGCTATGCGTATCGGGGACCTGCGATCTACGACGGTAAGCGGCCCGAGAAGCTCGACGCCAGCAAGGACGACGATGCGAAGTACACGCAGTCGATCGTCGGCGGCTGGATGGCCGAGATGCAGCATCACTTCGTGACGGCCGGCGTGCCGCCGCGCGGCGAGGCTTACGAATACACGGTGCGGCGCGAAGGCGATCACTCGCTGGTCAGCTACCGCGGCCCGCTCAAGGCCGTGGCCCCGGGCGCGGCTGCCACGTTCAACGAGCGCATGTTCATCGGCCCGAAGCTGCAAGAGCAGCTCAAGTCCGCGGGCCCGAAGCTCGAGCTCACCGTCGACTACGGCAAGCTCACGATCATCTCGCAGCCGCTGTTCTGGCTGCTCCAGCAGGTGCACAAGGTCGTGCAGAACTGGGGCCTCGCGATCATCATCGTGACGATCCTGCTGAAGCTGCTGTTCTACAAGCTCACGGAAACGAGCGGCCGCTCGATGGCCAAGATGCGTGCGATCCAGCCGCGCATCAAGAGCATCCAGGAGCGGTACAAGGACGACAAGGAACAGCTCGCCAAGCAGATGATGGAGATCTACAAGCGCGAGAAGATCAATCCGGTCGCGGGCTGCCTGCCGATCCTGATCCAGATCCCCGTGTTCCTCGCGTTCTACTGGGTGCTGCTCGAGAGCGTCGAGATGCGCCAGGCGCCGTTCTTCGGCTGGATCCAGGACCTCTCGTCCAAGGATCCGTACTTCATCCTGCCGATCATCATGGGCGTGGCGATGTTCGGGCAGTTCAAGCTGAACCCTGCGCCGCCCGATCCGATGCAGGCGAAGATGTTCGCGCTGATGCCGGTCATCATGACGGTGATGATGGCGTGGTTCCCGGCGGGACTCGTCCTGTACTGGATCACCAACACCGGCCTGTCGATCGCCCAGCAGTGGAAGATCAACAAGGTCGTCGAGGCCGAATCCAAGAAGGGCGCCTGATAAGGGAAATAGGGGACATGCCTCTTTTTCGCCTAGGAAATAGGGGACATGCCTATTTTTCGGATGCTAGGCGAAAAAGAGGCATGTCCCCTATACGGTGAGTCTCACCCGTCTTCGTCTTGTCGTGAATGCCACATTCAGTGGTAAAATGTGCCAATGGAACACACTTGGCACCCGTCGACTGCCGTCGCTGACGCTTCCGCCGAACCCCACCGGGTCCTCGGCAAGGCGCTCGCCAAGGCCGGCAAGGAGCTCGGACTGACCCAGGCGGACCTCGGCGTCGTCGTCGGGCGAGACCGCACCGCGATCAGCCGGCAGTCTCTCGAACCCACCAGCAAGTCCGGCGAACTCGCGCTGCTCGTGATTCGCGCCTACCGCGCGCTGTACGTGCTGGTCGGTGGCGACGGCCGCCAGATGAAGCACTGGATGCACACGTCGAACCGTCACTTGGGCGGCGTGCCGGCCGAGATGCTCCGCAGCGTGCAGGGCCTGAACCGGGTGGTCGAGTATCTCGACGCGATCCGGGGACGGTTGTGACGAGCGATATCTGGACCGCCTGCGAATCGACGGCCCATCCCGTCGTCCTGGAAGGCACCGTCCAGCGGCTGGTCGAAAGCCAGGAGCAGGTTGCGACCAATGCGCTCGTGCACACGCTGGCGGAGCAAGCGCTGCTCGAGCAGATGCTCGAAGGCACCAAGCCTGCGCCGCCCGCTGCGGCCGAAGGCCTGCACTACCTGCTGCTGACGCCATTTCGCTATCCGCCGCTGCGCTACGGCTCGCGTTTCGGGCGCCACACCGAGCCGAGCCTGTTCTACGGTGCCCGCGACACGGCAACGGTGCTGGCAGAAAGCGCGTATTACCGGTTCGTCTTCTGGAGCGGCATGGAAGTTGCGCCCGATGCGCCGCTCAAGACCCGGCACACGGCATTCCAGAGCGAAATCCAGACCGAGCGCGGATTGCGACTGCACGAGCCGCCTTTTGCCTCGTTTGCTGCGCAAATACGGCACCGCGCGAGCTATGTGGCCACCCAGGCACTCGGCACCGCGATGCGGGAAGCGGGCATCGAGGCATTCGAATACCGCTCTGCTCGCGATGCGGAAGGCGGTTTCAACGTGGCGCTGTTCACGCCGTCCGCGCTCGCTTCACGTCGTCCGCACCACCACGTCGAATGGCTGTGCGAAACAGGTGCCGATGTCGTGCGTTTCTACTCGCACGAAGCGCAGCGTGTGCGGCAGTTTCCACTGCAGCAATTTCTCGTCGACGGCGCGCTGCCGACGCCCGCCACCTGACCCGGAACCCGGCATGACCGACACGATTGCTGCCATCGCGACGGCGCCCGGACGGGGCGGCATCGGCATCGTGCGTATCTCCGGACCGTCATGTGCTTCGATCTCCCACGGCCTGATTGAGCGCACGCCATCGCCGCGCACCGCCGAGCTGCACACGTTCCGCGCGGCCGACGGCGAGCCGATCGACAGTGGCCTCGCGCTCTACTTCCCGGCACCGAATTCGTTCACCGGCGAGGACGTGCTCGAACTGCACGGCCACGGCGGTCCGGTCGTGCTCGACTTGCTGCTGCGTCGCGTGCTGGAACTCGGCGCGCGACCCGCGTCGGCCGGCGAATTCACGCAGCGTGCGTTTCTCAACGAGAAGCTCGACCTGGCCCAGGCCGAAGCCATCGCCGACCTGATCGACAGTGGATCCGCGCAGGCGGCTCGCGCCGCGGTGCGCTCGCTGCAGGGCGAGTTCTCGGTGCAGGTACACGAACTGTCAGGTCGTGTGCTCGAACTGCGCATGTGGATCGAGGCAGCCATCGACTTTCCCGAGGAGGAGGTCGACTTCCTCAAGGACCGCGCCCTCGCCGAGCGACTGACCGACATCCGCCAGCGCTTCGCCGAACTGGCCGAAACGGCGCGCCAGGGCGCGCTGTTGCGCGACGGCCTGAGCCTCGTCATTGCCGGCCGCCCGAATGCGGGCAAATCGAGCCTATTGAATCGCCTGGCTGGTTACGATGCCGCCATCGTCACGCCCGTCCCCGGCACCACGCGCGACGTGCTGCGCGAGCGCATCGAGATCGACGGCCTGCCGCTGCACGTGCTCGACACGGCCGGCCTGCGCGAGGCTGCCGACGAAGTCGAAGTCGAAGGGATCCGTCGTGCCCACCACGAAATGGCGCGCGCCGATCGCGTGCTGTTCATCGTGGACTCCTCGGATCCGGCTGCCATGGCAGGGATCAACGGCGACCTCGCCCAACTTCCGCCGCATGTGCCCCGCACCATCGTCTTCAACAAGATCGATCGCAGCGGTGAGCGGCCGCGTGTGGAGGAGGGGACGCCCACCCGCGTATATCTCTGCGCGTCGTCGGGCGGCGGCCTCGATGGCTTGCGCGCGCACCTCAAGGATTGCATCGGTTTTCATCCGACCGCCGGCGGGGCGCTTTCAGCGCGCACGCGCCACCTCGATGCGCTGCGCCGGGCACGGGCCCACGTCGAGGAGGCGCATCGACTGCTGACCGAGCGCCACGCGGGCGAACTGGTTGCGCAGGAACTGCACGACGCGCAGCGCAATCTCGGCGAGATTACCGGCGAGGTTACCAGCGACGACTTGCTCGGCCGGATCTTCAGCAGCTTCTGCATCGGGAAATGACATGAAATTGAAAGACAAGGTCGCGCTCGTCACGGGAAGCAGCTCCGGCATCGGCCGCGGCGTGGCCATCGCGTTCGCGCGGGAAGGCGCCGACGTGGTGGTGAACTACCCGACGGGCGACCAGGCCGCCAACGCCAAGGCAGCATGCAGCGAAATCGCGAAGCTCGGTCGCAAGGCCATCGCGATGGAGGCCGATGTCGCCATCGAAGCGGACGTCAAGAAACTTTGCGCGGCAGCGAACGACAGGTTCGGCCGCATCGACATCCTGGTGAATAATGCCGGCATCGCCGTCGCCGCGCCCGTGCAGGACATCCCGGTCGAGCAATGGGACCGCGTCATCGCCGTGCATCTGCGCGGCACGTTCCTGATGACGCGCGAAGTGCTGCCGCAGATGTACGCGCGCGGCAGTGGCCGCATCATCAACACGGCTTCGCAGCTGGCCTACAAAGGCGCGCCAGGCTTCGCGCATTACACGGCTGCGAAGGGCGCCATTCTCTCTTTCACGCGGTCCGTCGCGCTCGAGATCGGTGACCGCGGCATCACCATCAACTGCGTCGCGCCCGGCGCAACGCGCACGCCGATCCTCGACGACGTGCCGCCCACCCTGCTCGAACAGATCCGCCAGGGCATTCCGCTAGGCCGTATTGCCGAGGTGGACGACATCGTGCCGAGCTACGTGTTCCTCGCCAGCGAAGACGGCCGTCACTACCAGGGCCAGTGCATCAGCCCGAACGGTGGGGATGTGTTCCTGTAGTTGCGAGCCGATGTGTAGGACGGCGGGCGCAGCCACGCAGGCTGCGCCGCCGGGTCGATTCCGGCCATGTCCCGTGCATTCGAATCAGGGAATCTGCACGACAAACGGGATCGACATGTAGAAGCAGTCAAACGGACACACTTCCAGCCGCACCGTTCCGAGCACTTTGCGTCCGGATGCGAACGTGTTGGCCACTGGTGACTGAATCCGGAAGGTGGCCTCCAGCTGGTCCTTCGTATCCGTCAGGTACCACTGCACGCTATGTGCGATCGTGGCCAGTTGTTGCGGGTTCTGCGCCCAGAATGCTGCGCCGTGATAGGCACCCTGTGCCAGCAGTCCAAGTGTTTCGTGGTCCGCATTGCCTGCCGCGTCGGCCAAGCCGACCGTCACGATCGCCACGTTGGTCGCTTTGCTCTTGCGGATCAACGCATCCCGGGCCGCCTGGCACTGGGAGCGTGAACCGCAGGCCTCGTCGCGTCCGTCCGTCACAACGACCACGGCATTGTTCTGGCCGGTCCGATGGGCGGCCGCGAAATCCAGCGTCCGGTCGATGGCAGCAAAGAGCGGCGCCGCGCCACCTTCGAGCGAGGCGAGGGAATCGACCGTCGTGAACAGGCTCCGACCGCCGTTCGTGTACTGCGGATTCTCGAGTGGGAACAGGCTGACCGGCTTCTGCGGCAACAGGCTGAGTTGGCCTGACACGGCATCGTCGGACGCGAACGCGGCGAGCATCACGCGATTGTTCGTGCCGGCGGTATTCAGGAAGTATTTCGCCGCGAACAACCGCAGATCGGCGGGGTCATCAACGATGACGTGCGAGCTCTGATCGAGCAGCAGTGCCGCGGCGTAAGTCGAGGCCGGGAAGACACCGCCCGATGGATTCTCGACCCGCTTGACCGACACTGCACGGCCATCGTTGACGCCCTCGTAGGCCGCATCGAAGTCGTCGGCGCCGGACACGCAATCCGCCCGGAACCGCGGGACGTCATTACCGGCGTCTGGCGCACAGGCCACGACTCGCACGGCATCCGTGCCCCAGGCCCAGTACTCACCGTGGTGCCCGTCGGGCACCTGCAGGAGCTTCAGCGAGAACTCGAGCGCCCGGCCGCTGTCTTGGACACCCCCCACAGACACCCAGGCGGAGGCAATGCCACCCGTCGCATCGGCGGTTGGCTGCGCCGTGACGTCGACCGTCATGACAGTGTCCGCTGCGAGCCGTCTGCTCGGCGTCGTCCCGATCGAGTCCGGTCCGTACACAGTTACCGAAACATCGGAGGCAATGACGTCCTTGACCTCGGCCCGGCCGTTCGCATCCGCGACGGTTCGCTTGTCTTCGTTCCCCCAATTGGTGTTGATGCGAACGTCCGCGCCGGGCACTGGCGCCCCGAGCACGTCCTTGACAGTCACGACCACGGTGCCCCGGCCCGACGGTTGCGCCGGCGGCAGCGGTGTCGTACCTGCCGAAGCGGTACCGCCGCCAGTGCCGCCGCCCGTCCCTCCGCCGCAGCCGCTTGCACCGATTGCCATGACGGCCAGCAGCAGCGCGAGGCATGCGCCACGCATCGGGCCAGAGGCACTTTCGGAGTCAACTCCCGTCATTGCGCTGTTCATCGATCTTCCCCTGTCTGGTGGATTCCCGGTGCGCTGTCACCGTGACCACAGGTTGCCGCGCAACTCGGGCGAGATCCTTGGCAAGAACTGAAGCGATCTGAATCCTTGTGAATGCCGGGCCCGCAGGCGCCGTGCAGGCCGAGGACAGCTCGGGCTGAGGGATGGTTGCGACTTCGCCATACGCCGCCGGGCGCCCCTCCGGGGCATTCGGCGTCCGCCTGAACTCCAACCCGTTGCGAATGACCGCGCCAGCCCTGGAATCAGATCGTTTCAGAACTTCTCAGTCTTTCCCAAGGACCGTTGCGCAGGCGCCGTGAAGACTCCCCTCCCGTACCAGTGACCAACGCCGGCCGCCCGTGAGGTATCCGGCCCCGCAACAGAGGGAAACGACCATGCTGACTCGATACCGCGATCCCGCCCGGGCGCCAGCCCCCACGACCCGGCCGACGAGAGGGCTCGTTCGAACGGCTTTGCTCACCGCAATCGTCTTTTCGCTCGCCGCCTGCAGCGGCGGCAGCGGCAGCGGCGCGACACCCAAGGCGTCGCCGCTTGGAACAGTCGTGATCAAGGTCACGGACTCGGCCGGCACGCCGATCAGCGGTGCGTCGGTTGCGATCAATGAACCGTTGGTTCCTCCCTATTACCCCAACACCGACAGCAACGGAGCGCTGACGCTACAGGAGGGTGCCGGCGAGTACAGCGTCGGCGCAGTCTACAAAGGCTTCCGCCCGGCCCGTCGCGAATTCACTGTGCGCGCCGGTTCGGTCACGACGGTCGATCTGGCTCTGGAAAAGGTAACCAAGGCCACCCCCGTCGTGCTGGCCACCCGCTCCACCGCCTCGAGCGACGGCAAGACGCTGAGCGTCGATGTCGACATGGCCGTGCTCGATGAATACGGCGCGCCGTGGGAAACGCTCACCGCAGCCGAATTCTCGGCTCATGGTCTAGGCCTCGGCTACTGCGAGGCGTATGGGTTCTGCCTCTACGACTCGGACAACAGGCCGGTCGGATACGTTGCGCAAGTCGATCCTCGGAAGTTCAGCTTGGTGCCGGCGCGCAGCCAACCCGCCACCGCCATCGCGGTCCTGCTCGATCAGAGCGCGGAGATGGCCAAGTTCGACCCGACCCGTCAACGCCTGAAGGCGGTCAACGCCTTTTTCCATGGGGTCACCCCTCCTGATGTCGTCATGCTGGGCACATACCAGGGTGTGACGGGCAAGCCGGTAATCCAGACCTACGGCGGGTTTACCTCAGACGCGGCAAGCCTTGCAGACAGCGTCGACGCGCTGGGCGGCCTGGAACAGGGAAGCAATGCAGTTCACTCCGCAATTCTGGCCATGATTTCATTCGTGGGCGCGAATCCGCCGGCCGGTTCGAGTGAGCTGCAACGCACAGTCGTCGTAGTGACCGGCGGCGAGCCGGGGCTTTGGTACAACCCAGCGTCGTTCTCAGCCGTCGAGACGAGCGACGTCCCGGTGGTGACGATCGGTCCGTACCGGTCCCTTGTCATGGTTGGTCGCGTCACGGCGCGAAGTGGCGGCGCGCTCGTGTTCGCCGACTATCCGGAACAGCTGGCGGGCGTATTTCGCTCACTTGGCGCGATCGTCGGACGCAGCCTCGCCTTCAACCGGGTACACATGGTACTCGACGCCGGAAAGCCTGGGGTCTTCATGCCGGGCAAGATCGTGGATGTGGTCGTGTCGGTCCGCGTCGGTCCGCAGACCGCCATCGAGTGTCCAGTTGCGGTACGAATATGACCACAACGTCGGCCCGATTCGAAACGGCGGGTCGTGAGGCGTCTCCGTCGTCCTGGCCCGCGGTCCGCAATGCGCGGCGAAAGACAAAGGCGAAGAGGAAAAGCAGGAGAGATCCATGCTCATGCAACGACCCGAATCGGCTCTGGGCTCGGCCGCCACGGCCCGGCCGACGAGTCGATTCATTCGAGCGGCATTACTTGAGGTTCTCGCCTTCTCGCTGGTCGCCTGTGGCGGCAGTGAATCGTCAACCACGCACGGGCCGGTCGGGACCGTCATCGTCAAGGTAATGGACCCCGCCGGCACTCCGATCGGCGGTGCAGCGGTTGCTTTGTACGCGGCCGTCAACTCGTCTGATCCGATCACGGACGACAACGGCGAGGTGGTGTTCAAGGACACCCTCGCCGGCGAGCGCGAAGCAAGTGCAGCCAAGCAAGGCGACTTCGCGCCGACTCGCCGCTTCGTGGTGACCCCCGGTTCAGTCACCAGGCTGAGCCTGATCATAGACCGTCGACGTCAACCTGACGGCGCGAGATGAAACCGCGACCGCCCGACCACCACGGTGATCGGCGCAGTCAGCAAAGGTCCACACAGTCGCAGACGGGAACCCGGAAGTCCGGGTACTTAGGGAACGCGCTCAAGCACACTCCGCCGCACGGAAATGGCCGTGTGGACTTACTATTCGTTTCTCAAGGCCTAGCGCGGCGTACGCTCGAATTCGCCGCTGTCCGTCGTCGGGGCTTAGCGCATACCATAAGGGCTGGCACGCAGTTTCCAGAGCCATGCCGGAAAAGTAGAGGACGGCGCTGCCAGTGATGAATCGAGTGTGTCTCCGCACGTCTGTGATCTTCTGCATTGCATTTGGCGTGCTGGCGCAGGCGTCGGAAGCAGCGCTCCTGGAGGACGTCGTCGTAACAGGCGAGCGTCTGGCGCGACCTCTGTCCGAAACTGCATCGAGCGTGGTCGTGAACACCGGCGAGAGGATCGAGTCGATGTCCGGCGCCGATCGCGTCGAGCAGGTGCTCGCGCTCACGCCCAATGTGCAGTTCGGTTCTGGCGGAGTGGGACCGACGATCCGAGGCCAGGACTCCACCGGAGTCCTTCGCGACCTGCCTTCCTTTCTCGGCGGGACGCGTCCCCGGGCGACGCTGCAGGTCGATGGCCGCGCGGTCAGCTTCAGTGAATTCGTCTTCGGGCTCTCATCGGTATGGGACGTCGACAGGGTCGAGGTGTTCCGCAGTCCGCAGACCACTACGCAGGGACGCAACTCGATCGGTGGGGCGATCTTCGTCGAGACCCGTGATCCAGGTTACGAGTGGGAAGGACGTGTGCGCGTGTCGGGTGGCAATTACGACACCTGGCAGGGCTCGGCTGTCATTTCCGGTCCGCTGGTCGCCGATCAGCTTGCATTCCGGATCGCGGGCGACCTGAGGCGCAGCCACACGTCGAGTCAGATCATAGACGTCATCGATGGCGCCGACCCGAACAATGACGATTACGGCATGATCCGCGTGAAGCTCCTGGCCGAACCGAAGGCCCTTCCCGGTGCGCGACTGCTGACGACCTATACCCACGTCGACTCGACAATGCCCCAGATCGAGGGCGTAACCCCGCCGTTCGAGGCGCGCAAGGACGCGCGCGGGGGCTATGGCGTCTTCTCGACGGACGTCGATTCGCTGACCAGTGTGCTGGACTACCCGTTGGCGCCGGCTTTGGAATCGAGGACGACGCTTTCCTATGGTGACAGTTCGATCACGAGATTTGCGCCGCCGGGCTATGGGCAGACACAGACACATTCGACGGACTTCTCGGTCGAGTCCGTCCTGCACTGGGATCCGACTCAACCGGTGCAATTGGTCGGTGGCGTTCATTACCTGCGTTCGCACCTCGATCAATACATCGACCTGTCCGCGGTGCTGGGTGAGGGCGCTTTCGATGATCGGCAGGAGAGCCTCGGGCTGTTCGGTGAAATGGAGTTTCGGCCTGTGACGGGGTTGTCCCTGACCGCCGGCCTGCGTTACCAGCGCGACGGCCAGGACCGGCAGGGGTTGCTCGGTGGCCACGGGGCAGGATTTCCGGTCGACTACGACCAGACTTTCGATGCCTGGCTGCCGAAATTTTCGGCTTCGTACAAGATTACCGGCGATCTAACGGCCGGTGCACTGGTCCAGCGCGCCTACAACCCCGGAGGAACGACGCTCAACTTCGACACCGGCGAGCAGGACGACTTCGGCGCTGAGACCCTCTGGAACTATGAAATCTTCACTCGGGCGTCGTTAGCCGGGGGGCGCGCCACGCTGTCCGCGAACCTGTTCTACAACGACATCAGCGACGCGCAGCGTGCCCAGACGCGCGCATATTCGGCGCCAGGCGGCCCGCCCGCCTTCTGGGCCGAAATACAGAACGTGCCCGCCGCCGAGAGTCACGGTCTCGAGGTGGAACTGGATTGGCGCATCGGATCGAAGCTGTCGCTGCGCGCGGGCCTCGGCCTACTCGACACCCGGATCATCGAGACGACGAATCCGGCGGACCCGATCCAGGGCAATGACTTTCAGCGATCGCCGGCCATGACCGCATCCGCAGCAATCGACTGGCGGCCGACAGAGCGCTGGCGCCTGTCGGCCCAAGCTCGCCACAACAGCGACTACTACAGCGACGACGCCAATACGCCGGCGTTGCACATCACTGGCGCGACCGTTTTCGACGCCCGCGCATCCTATGATACCGGCCATTGGTCTGTGTTCGGCTATGTCCGGAATATTTTCGACGAGTTCTACCTGACACAACTCAATTCACCGGTTTTCGGGACCGCAGGCGAGCCGAGAGAATTTGGGTTCGGGGTCGAGGCCCGGCTCTAGCAGCCTGACCCGCCTCCCGTGCCCCGGCACGGATGTCGGCCGTCCCCTCGTAGCCCAACTGCGCACCCTGCGCCGACACCGTGGGTCTGCCGTCGTTGGCCGCAATCGCCTCGCCAGCCAGGACGGCGGCCAGCATGCCTGCAGCGACTTTCCAGTGCCTCAACGCGCTCCCTGATCTTCTCTCGCCGGCAACCGCATACCATCGGCTCCGGTGCGGGGGCGCACGCGTCGAGCGAGCCGGCTACGGGTCAGTCAAATCTTGAGTAGCATGGGTCGGGTCGATACGATCATGAAGCGGTGGCCCCGGCTCCGATGGAGTCGATTCTTCCGAAAGACGTCAAGGGCGTGCATGGAACAGCAGCCGATCCGAGGCTATCGATTCGCGGATTTCACGCTCGATCTATCGCGGCGGCGGTTGAGCGGCAACGGGCAGGATGCCTTGCCGCTGTCCGATCGAGCCTTCGAGGTCCTCGCGTACCTTCTCGCCCATCGCGAGCGCATGGTCCCCAAGCGCGAACTGATGGACGCCGTATGGCCGCGCATGGTGGTCGAGGAGAACAACCTCACGCAGGCAATCTCCACTCTGCGTCGCGCCCTGGGCGATTCCCGTGAGTCGCCGCAATTCATCGCCACCATCGCCGGCCGGGGCTACCAGTTCGTCGGCGATGCGAAGCCAGTCATCGACTTGGGTCCGGAGACGCTGACCGAGCGCACTGTTGCCACGCAGTTGCCGTCGTCACCCGAACCCCTTCCCGCACCGGACGCCGAACGTAGCACCGTTCCGCCGGTCGCGGTCCCCGAACCGAAGCCAGTCTCACGGCGCGGGCTGCTCGTAGGCGTCGGCGCAGCGGCGCTTGGCGCGGCCGCGGGCAGCGTCTGGCTGTTGCGCAAGCGGCCCACCTCGGGTCTGCCGGCGTCCATCGCCGTGCTGCCGTTCAAGCCGCTGCTCTCCACGTCGCGTAACGAGGCGATCGAAATCGGCGTGGCGGAACTGCTCATCAATCGGCTGAGCACGTTGCCGGGCGTCGTCGTGAAGCCCTTGAGTTCGGTGCGCCGCTTCTCGTCGGCCGAGCAGGATCCACTGCAGGCAGGCCGCGAGCTCGAGGTCGCGGCCGTGGTGGACGGCTACGTCCAGATCCAGCAGGACAACGTGCGGCTCACTGCGCGCCTGCTGGACGTCGCGACGGGCGAATCGCTGTGGGCCGGCAACTACACCGAAAGACTCGGCAATTTCTTCACCGTGCAGGATGCGCTCGCCACGCAGGTGGTCAATGCGCTCGCCGTGCAGATTCCCGCCGACGCCCGCAAGCGGCTCGTCGCGCGCAGCACGGCCGACGCCGAGGCGTGGCAGCTCTACGCGAACGGCCGCTACCAGCTCGAGCGCCGTGACCCGAAGGGGATCCTGCGGGCCAAGGAGTTCTTCCAGGCCGCGATCGCCCGCGATTCGCAGTTCGCCGAAGCCATCACCGGACTCTCGGAGTCCTGGGCGCTGTCGGGCGCATTCATGCTCGTGCCGCCAGCGGAGGCGTTCGAGCAGGCTCGGCGGGCTGCGCAACGCGCGCTCGAGATCAATCCGCAACTCCCGGCCGCCATGGTGGCATTGAGCCACGTGAAGACGCAGCTCGATCACGACTGGGAGGGCGGGCGGCGCCTGTGCCAGCAAGCTCTGGCACTGGATCCGAGAGCTGCGTGGACGTACGCGTTCCTGGCCCTGAACGTGGTTCAAAGCGGGCGGGTCGAGAATGCGATCGAGGATATCGGCCGCGCGCAATCCCTTGAGCCGGCGGCGGTCGGATTCATGGCGATCGGAGGGTGGATTCGCTGTATGGCGCGACAGTTCGATCTCGCGCAACGCCAGTTGCGCGGCGTACTCGAGACCGCGCCGGGCGCCGTGTTGCCGCGGCAGTTCCTCGCGCGAGTGCTGCTTCAGCAAGGCGACGCGCAGACGGTGATCGGAATGCTAGAGGAGCACAACGAAGTGGCGCCCAGCTCGTTGGCGAATCTCGGCCGCGCATATGCGATGACGGGCCGGGTCGAGGCCGCTCGCGCCGAAATCGCTCGCATCGAGGCATTGGGCGCCAGGGGGTTTGGCGTCGGATTCGATCTTGCCCTGATCCACCTCGCGCTCGGAGAGCGTGACGCCGCCCTCGCATCGATGGAGCGCGCCGTCGACGACCATTCGCAGACGATCGGCTACATCAACGTGGATCCGGCGCTGGATCCGATCCGTGACGAGCCGCGCGTGCGCGCCATCGCGAAGAAGATCGGCCTCGCCTGAGAATCCTCCTTCGATTCAGGGCACTTGTGCCGACGGCGCGCCTTTCAATACCCGGTCGAAAAAATCGAACGTGGCCGCCAGGGCCTGCCGCAAGGCGTCCTTGGTCATCGCTGGCGTCGACCCGACGAACCCATGATCGACCTCGGGGATCAGCACCAGTCGCGCGTCTACGCCGGCGTCCTGCAACTCTTTGGCGAATCGTTCCGATTGTGACGGCAAGGCGAGCGTGTCGTGCAGGCCATGGATCAACAGCGTCGGCGGGTCGTTGCGATCGACATGGTGGATCGGGCTCGCCGCCTCCAGCACGCCCGTTTCACAGCCTGCGTTCCCGCACCGGAAGAGCGCCGCAACAACCGGATCGAGCGGCGTGTCGCGCAGGTGGGCCGGGAGGTCATAGGTCCCGAACCAGCCGGCGAATGCCTGAACGCACGCGTCGTCGGCACAATGGACCGCGTTCAAGGCCGCAAGATGCGCGCCCGCGGACATGCCCCAGGAGCCGATCCTGGCGCCATCGATGCCGAGGCGGGCCGCGTTGCTGCGGAGGAAACGAATAGCCGCCTGCAGGTCGTCGAGTTGGGCCGGAAAAGGCGCCTCACCGCTGAAGCGGTATTCAATCGACGCCACGACATAGCCTCGTTCTGCCAGGTATGCGAGCTGCGCAGGCAGGTCCATGAACGCCGCGCCGGCCCGTGCGTTTGCGTGCGTATATCCACCCCCGTGCACGAAGACGATCAACGGCTGTGGTGCCGGGGCAGCCGCCGACCGGTACAGGTCGAGGTGCAGCGCGCGGAACCCCGGGATCGTCGAATACACCATGTCGGTCATGGTGACGCCCGGGTGCGACCACTGGATCACGCGCTCAGGCATGGCGTCCGTGGGCCTGAGGGCCTTGTCTACGGCAAAGTCCGGGATCGGCTGTGGCTCGACCGCCCGGACCGTTCCGGATACGGCGCAAAGTGCCGCCACGAGCAGAACGCGGGTTCTTCGGCACAACATGCAGCGGATCCTATCAGGACAATTCCGACCGTTTCACTAGACGGCAAGGACCACTGGACCAGTTCTGCATCCGTTGCGTCTCTTGATGAGGCCGGGATGGTCGTCCCGCCGAGCGGCTGCATGACTGCGTCCGGCGAGCGTCTGCAGTAACGGCTCGCGTTCGGGCCCCGCTTCAGCCGGGCCCGAACGATCGGACGGCGTGGGCGTCCTCAGCCACCGTTCGCGTCGACGAACGCCGCGAGGTCGCGCTTGAACTTCTGCATCGATGCCGGGTGCACGTACATCATGTGGCCCGCGTCGTAGTACTGCACCGAGACGTTGCCGCGCACGGCGGGACTCACATCGAGATGCTCGATGGCGTATTCGACGGTGCGATACGGGCAGGCGAGATCGAAGTACCCGGATTGCACGAGCACCTTCATCTTCGGATTCAGCGTCATCGTGTGCGACAGGTCCGTGATGGTGTTGGCGTAGGGGACCTTGCCTCCCTTGCCGGGCTCCTCGTGACGGTTGTCCCAGTCGCGGTACAGGCCGCCCGACAGGATGTACGGTCGCTCCGACTCCACGTTCAGTTCGCCGCGGTAGTAGTCGTTGAACGTCGCGACGATCGCCGGGCCAATGGCGCTGCCGTACGGGTCGTACGGCATGGTTTCGGACAGCGGGTTCAGCGTGCCGCCGGTATATCGCGTGTCGACGCGCCCGACCACGGTCCCACGGCTGCGCATCAGCTCCTGCAGGAAATGGCCTTCGTCGATGCGCAGGTTGGCCTTGTCCCAGTAATCCTCGCTGAGGCCGGTATAGCGTGCCAGACCGGCGAGGACGGCCTTGCGCTCCTCCGGCGTGGCGCGCACGCCCTTGAAGAGAACCGGCGCGTAGACGTCCTGCGCGAACGCCTCGACCTCGCGCAGGAACGGCTGCAGCTCCGCGGGCCGGTTCGGCACCATGCCGTGGTACCAGGCGGTCGCAGCGTACGTGGACAGGAAATTGACGTAGGGCACGTCGAGGCCGACACCTGCGTTGCCTGAACCGTAGTCGAGGTATGGCGACACCAGCACGATGCCGTTCAGCGCGACGTCGTGCTTCGTCAGCAATTCGTACGTGACGCCCGCAGTTCGCATGCCGCCGTAGCTTTCGCCGAGGATGTACTTCGGCGCCGCCCAGCGGCCGTGCTCGCCGAGGTAGCGGACGATGAAATCGGACACCGACGTGATGTCCTGGTCGACGCCCCAGAAATCCTTGCCCTCGGCCTTGCCCACCGCCCGTGAAAACCCGGTGCCGACCGGGTCGATCATGACGAGATCGGCCCGATCGAGGATGCTGTAGTCGTTGTCGACGGTGCGGAACGGACCGCGCGTGTTCGGCTCGAGGTCCTTCAACACCGTGCGCTTCGGGCCGAGGATACCCATGTGCAGCCACGCGGACGCCGAGCCCGGGCCGCCGTTGTAGGCGAACATGATTGGGCGCGTGCGCGGGTCGGCTCCGTCCTTGGTATAGGCCGTGAAGCCGAACAGGGCGATCGGCTCGTCCTTGTCGTTCTTCATCAGCATCGTGCCCGCAGTGGCGGTGTACGCGAGTTTCGTCCCGCCTATCTGGACCTGGTGCTTCGTCACCCAGACCTTGGCCTCGGGCACCTCGTCCTTCTTGTCCGCCTTGTCGTTATCGCCCTTGGTCCCCGTGTCCGGCTTGTCGCTCGGTTCCTCGGACCACGCGGGCGAGAGCGGTGACACCGATATCGCGAGCGCGAGGAGCAGTGCGGCCAGTGGCTTCATGTCGGGGTCCCCGGGTGAGCGAAGCGGCGAAGTATATGTCGCTGGACGGGGGGCGATCGGGGCGGACAGGGGGTTCGGTGGGGCCGCGAGCCCCCGATACCGGCCGCTGCCGCCGCCAGGATGGACGCCCCGCCCCGCGGGCAGTAGTCTCACCGGCCCCGGGTCTGGGGAAGAGTCTGGAAATCCCATGAAACAGCTGTCCGGCGCCGATGCCATGTTCCTGCAGTTCGAGCAGGGCAATAACCACATGCACGTGGCCTCGCTCGCCATCTACGACCCCTCGACGGCGCCTACCGGCGGCGTGCGCTTCAAGGACGTGCTGCGGTTCTTCACGACCCGCGTGGCCCAGTTCCCGCAGTTCCGGCGGCGGCTGGTCACGTTGCCGTTCTCGCTCGACCGCCCGTACTGGATCGAGGACGCTTCGATCGACGTCGAGTTCCACGTCCGTCACGTCGCAGTGCCCTACCCGGGCGACTGGCGCCAGCTCTGCATCCAGGTGGCGCGCATCCACTCGCGCCCGCTCGACCGCAGCAAGCCGCTCTGGGAGGCTTACGTCATCGAGGGGCTGGACCACATTCCCGGGCTGCCGCGCGGCAGCTTCGCGCTCTATACGAAGATGCATCACGCCATCGTCGACGGCGAGTCGGGCACCGAGCTGATGAAGGCGCTGCACAGCCTGTCGCCCGAACCGATGGACCTCGATGCGGACGACGAAGCCGAAGTGCGCTACCACGCCGATCGCGAACCGACGGGTGTCGAGCTGTATTCCCGCGCGCTCGTGCACAACCTCGAGAAGATGCCCTCGCTCGCGAAGTTCTCGCTCGCGACGGCGCGCAAGATGGCGTCGCTTGGCGCCGGCAAGCTCGGGAAGATTACGGCCGACGGCGGCGCCAGCCTGCAGGCGCTGAAGGCGCTGCTGAGCGGCGACATCAGCCCGTTGATGTCGATGTTGCCGCCGTCCACGCGTTTCAGCGGCAAGGTTTCGGCGCACCGCGTCTTCGAGGCCGTCGGCTTGCCGCTCGCCGACTTCAAGGTGATCCGCGAACAGGTCGGCGACATCACCGTCAACGACTTGTTCCTCGGCATCGTTGGCGGCGCGCTGCGCACCTACCTGTCCTCGAAGAAGGAGCTGCCGGACGCCAGCATGATCGCGATGGTGCCGTTGACCCTGCGCGGCGCGGACAAGGGCGGCGATCGCGGCAACCAGGTCGGTTTCACCGCCATGCCGGTGCACACCGAGATCGAGGATCCGATCGAGCGCCTGCGCGCGATCCATTCCGGAGCCCAGACGGCGAAGGAAGTCTCGGACGCGCTCGGCAAGGAACTCGCGCGCGACCTGCTCGAGCACCTCCCGAACGTCGTCACGCACAACCTGCTGCGCAACGTGAGGCTGCCGGGCGTCGGCCTGGTCGTTTCCAACGTGCGCGGACCGGACGTGCCGCTTTACATGGCCGGCGCGCGGCTCGTGAACTACGCGCCGATCAGCATCGCGGTCGACGGCATGGGCCTCAACGTCACGGGTTTCAGCTATGCGGGCACGATGTGGATCTGCGCCATCTCCTGCCGCGACATGCTGCCGGATCCGGCGTTCTTCGCCGATTGCCTCAACCAGGCGTTCGCAGCGCTGAAGCAGGCTGCGGCGGACGTCGGCAAGGCCGACGAAACTCAGCAGCCGCCCAAGGCGGCCCGCGCCCGCAAGCCGCGCGCGGCCGTGGCCAAGGCCAAGCGGGCCCGGCGCAAGCGCAAGGCCGCGTAGTCGCGCGAGCGGCAAGGTCCCGCCATGGCCCGCACCGCGGATCTCATGCCGGATCACCTGCGTGCGGCGCTCAAGGCCGTGCTCGGTGACGACGTCGACGGCGTCGAGATCATCGAGCATTCGTGGTTCGCGCGCCTGCACGGCCACGCCACGGCGACGACGCGCCGCAACCGCATCTACCTGCGCGACTCGGCCGAGGCGTTCTTTGCCGACCCGGCGCTCATGCTGCACGAGTACTTCCACGTGCTGCGCCAATGGAACCGGGGCCGCATGAACCTCTGGAGCTACCTCACGGAATGGCGCCGCAACGGCTACTGGCACAACCGCTACGAGCGGCAGGCCCGTCGCTTCGTGGCGCTGCGCCTCGAGGCTTTTCACCGCGAGTTGGCGAGTACAATCCGCCGATCGGCCTGACAGCGGGACCCCCATGCGTTTTGCGGAACCCTTCGACGTGATCGTGGTGGGCGGCGGCCATGCCGGCACCGAAGCCGCGCTTGCGTCCGCGCGCATGGGGTGCCGCACGCTGCTCGTCACGCAGAGCATCGAATCGCTCGGCCAGATGAGCTGCAATCCGGCCGTCGGCGGCATCGGCAAGGGCCACCTCGTCCGCGAGATCGATGCGCTCGGCGGCGCCATGGCCCGAGCGACCGATCGCGCCGGGATCCAGTTCCGCACGCTCAATGCCAGCAAGGGTCCGGCGGTGCGCGCGACTCGCGCCCAGGCCGACCGCATGCTCTACCGCCGGGCCGTCCGCAGCCTGCTCGAGAACCAGCCGAACCTGACCTTGTTCCAGCAGGAAGTGGCAGACCTGCGCCTCGAAGACGGGCGTGTGACCGGCGTCATCACTCCGGTCGGCCTCGAGTTCTCCGCACGCGCAGTGGTGCTGACCGTCGGCACGTTCCTCGGCGGGCGCATCCACGTCGGCCTGAACCAGTACCAGGGCGGACGCGCCGGCGATTCTCCTTCGAATCTTCTCGCCGAAAAGCTGCGCGAACTGCCGCTGCGCGTCGGGCGCCTCAAGACCGGGACGCCGCCGCGCATCGACGGTCGCAGCATCGATTATTCCGGCCTGCAGGTGCAGCCGGGAGACGAGCCCATGCCGGTGTTCTCGTTCCTCGGCCGGCGCAGCGAACATCCGCGACAGGTGGTGTGTCACATCACCTCGACCAACGAGCGCACGCACGAGCTGATCCGCGCCGCCACGGACCGCTCGCCGATGTTCACCGGGGTGATCGAAGGCGTGGGGCCGCGTTACTGCCCGTCCGTCGAGGACAAGGTCGTCCGGTACGCCGACAAGCTGTCCCACCAGATCTTCATCGAACCGGAAGGGCTCGACACGCACGAGGTGTACCCGAACGGGATCTCGACCAGCTTGCCGTTCGACGTCCAGGTCGAGTTCGTGCGCAGCATTCGTGGCTTCGAGAATGCACACATCACGCGGCCCGGCTACGCGATCGAATACGATTTCTTCGATCCGCGCGACCTGCGCCCGACGCTCGAGACGAAGCACGTCGCGGGGCTCTATTTCGCGGGCCAGATCAACGGCACGACGGGTTACGAGGAAGCGGCGGCCCAAGGACTGCTCGCGGGTATCAACGCCGCGCGCGAGGTGCAGGGACGCGAGCCCTGGTGGCCGAAGCGCAGCGAGGCGTACATCGGCGTGCTGGTCGACGACCTGATCACGCAGGGCGCACCCGAGCCGTATCGCATGTTCACGAGCCGTGCGGAGTACCGGCTCACGCTGCGCGAAGACAACGCCGACCTGCGCCTCACGCCGATCGGCCGCGAGCTCGGGCTCGTCGACGACGAACGCTGGGCGCTGTTCGAGCGCAAGCGAGCCTCCGTGGACGCCGAGATGGCCCGGCTGCACCATGCCTGGGTGCGGCCCGGCACCGAAGCGGCCGTGCACGCCGAGGGGCTCTTCGGCACGCCGATCATTCGCGAGCAGCGCGGGTTCGAGCTGCTGCGCCGGCCGGAAGTTTCCTATTCCGCGCTGACCGAATTGATCGGCCCCGGCGAATCGGACTGGCGCGACGACGAACGGCTGGCGACGCAGGTGCCGCTGCAGGTGGACGTGCAGGCCAAGTACATGGGGTACATCGACCGCCAGCACGAAGAGATCGAGCGCCAGCGTCGCAACGAGGAAACCCGCCTGCCGGATTCGCTCGATTACACGCAGGTGCACGGCCTGTCGAACGAGGCGCGCCAGCGTTTGAGCGAACATCGCCCGGTCACGCTCGGACAGGCCGCGCGCATCCCTGGCATCACGCCCGCAGCGGTCTCATTGCTGCTGATCCACCTGAAGCGCCGCGAGCTGGCCGACCGCGCCACGGCACGTGCATTGCCCGGAGGCTGAATCCATGCGTTCGTCCGCCATCACCCGGCGTGTGTCCCTGCAGGCCGCACTCGTCGCGCTCGGCCTCGCCTTGCTCGGCGGCTGCGGCGGCGACTCGAAACCGGCCGGGGCAGAAGGCGCCGCTGCGCCCGTGCAAGCCGAGCGCACGACCCTGCGCCGGGGCAACGGCCCCGAACCCGACACCGTGGATCCGCAGCTCGCGCGCACCGACGGCGCGTTCAACATCCTGCGCGACCTGTTCGAGGGCCTCACGGCCGTCGGCCCCGATGGACAGGCCGTGCCAGCAGCCGCGGAATCCTGGACCGTATCGCCGGACGGGCTCGAGTACACGTTCCACCTGCGCGCGGGCCTGAAGTGGTCGAACGGCGATCCGGTGAAGGCTGCCGATTACGTGGCCGGCATGCGCCGCCTCGTGACGCCGGCCACCGCATCGCCCTACGGGCAGTTCATCGATCCGGTGCTGAACGCCACGGCGATCACCAGGGGCGAGAAGAAGCCCGAGGAGCTCGGCGTCAGCGCGCCGGACGATCGCACTGTCGTCATCCGGCTGGCCAATCCGGCGCCCTACCTGATCGGACTCGTCGCGCAGCCGCCGACGTTCCCGGTGCACGGTCCCTCGCTCGCGGCGAACGGGGCAGAGTATGCGAAGCCGGGCAAGCTGGTTTCGAACGGCGCCTACGTGCTCGAAGACTGGGTGGTCGGCTCGAAGATCGTCCTGCACCGCAATCGCAGCTACTGGAACGATGCGGCCACGCACATCGAGCAAGTGGAGTTCGTCCACGTCGCGGACCCTGGCGATGAGTTCCGTCAGTACCGTGCCGGGCAGATCGACGTGAGCTACGTCGTGCCACCGCCGCAGTTCGCGTGGATCCGGCAGAACCTCGGCGCCGAGCTGCACGTGTCGCCGCAGCTGAGCGTCTATTACTACGGCTTCAATCTCACGCGGCCGCCGTTCAAGGACAATCCGGACCTGCGGCGTGCGCTCTCCATGGTGATCGACCGGGAGAAGCTCACCGCCGCGGTTACGGGGGTGGGCGAAAAGCCGGCCTACGGCTGGGTGCCGCCCGGTGTCGCGAACTACACGGCCCAGCAGTTCGACTATGCGAGCAAGCCGTACGCCGAGCGCGTGCAGGAAGCGCGAGCGCTGTATCGCAAGGCAGGCTACTCCGCCGAGAAGCCGCTCAAGGTCGAGCTGCGCTACAACTCGGGCGAGGTGCACAATCGCCTCGCGGTGGCGATCGCGTCGATGTGGAAGGAGGCGCTGGGCGTCGAGACGTCGCTGTACGCCGAGGAATTCCGCGCACTGCTGCAGAGCGTCCAGGCCCGCAAGGACACGCAGGTCTTCCGCTCGAGCTGGGTCGGCGATTTCAACGACGCCTACAGTTTCGCGCAGCTGCTGCAGAGCGACTTCGGCATCAACCTCACCGGGTATTCGAACCCCCGCTACGACGCGCTGCTCGCCGACGCGATCCGCGAGGCCGATCCCGCCAAGCGCCGGACGATCCTGGAGGAAGCCGAGCGCGTGATGCTCCTGGATCACCCGTTGCTGCCGATCTACTTCTACGTGAACAAGCACCTCGTGAAACCGGGTGTCCTGGGCTGGACCGACAACGTCATGAACGTCCAGTACAGCAAGGACCTCCGATTCGGCCCGGCGGGGTGAGGGCTGCGTCACAGTTCCTGCCGTTGCACCGGCTGCCGAGTTGAGCTCCGGACACCGCCCTTGCCAACATAAGGCCCCCTCGAGCGCAGTACTCTCATGACCTGGTTTGTCGTATTCGCGGCGTCTGCTTTTGGCCTCTGGTTCTGGCGCGAGTACCGCGTGCAGCGTGCCGACATGGAAAGCCCGATGGCTCCCCACCGGGCCGGCGAGCGTTACATCGGCCAGGTCGTCACCCTGCCCGACGGCATCGAGGATGGTTCCGGTCGCGTGAAGCTGGGCGCCCGCCAGTGGCGCCTGCGCGGTCCGAACGTGCCGGCCGGCGCTCGCGTGCGCGTCACCGGCGTCGACGGCAGCACCCTGATCGTCGACCGCCTGCCCTCTTAACCTCTCACCTCTCCCGCTTGCGGGAGAGGTCGCGCGAAGCGCGGGTGAGGGCTTAGATGAATCTAGTTCGCTTGCGCGGGTCGAACTCCTGATCAGCCACCAGGAGCTGCGCCCATGCCCAACTTCTTCGGCTTCAAGGTCGGCGGGATCGACGGCGAGCCCGACCTGCTCGGCCCGCTGCGGGGCAAGGTGATCCTCGCGGTGAACGTGGCCAGCCGCTGTGGTTACACGCCCCAGTACGCCGGACTCCAGCAGCTGCATGAGGAGACGGCGGATCAGGGGTTCGCAGTGGTCGGGTTCCCCTGCAACCAGTTCGGGGCGCAGGAGCCGGGGACCGAAACCGAGATCAAGGACTTCTGCTTGACGCGCTACGGCGTGACGTTCCCGCTGTCGGCCAAGATCGAGGTGAACGGCCCGGGACGCCATCCGCTCTACGCGTGGCTGACCCAGTCGGGGCCCGGGGAGAAGGGTGACATTCACTGGAACTTCGAGAAGTTCCTGGTCGGCCGGGACGGCCAGGTGCTGCAGCGCTACCCGTCCGGCACCAAACCTACGGACAGCGGATTGATGGCCGACCTGGCCGACGCAATTTAGTCAGAAAAATAAGTTAATCAGCGCCTATCTTTATCTATGCAGGTTGATTAACTATTTTATCTAAATAATCGTCAGGCCTTATGGAGCCACGGCCAGGTCGTACTCCGCACTGACGTTGGCCGTGAATTTCATCTCGGCCGCCTGGTAGGTTTCGGCGGGTGGCGCGCCTGCGACATCCGCGGCCATGGCGACGGGCCGACTCCGGTACATCGGCATCGGCATGGCATTCGACTGCCCGTTCAACGTGCGCACCGCTCCGAGCTTTGCGCCCGCCGCCGTCGCGAGCGTGTCGGCGTTCAGCTTCGCGTCCTGCACCGCGCGGACCATCGCTTCGCGTTCGAGCTCCTTGCGCCGGCTCGAGTCGAGCTGCGGGTCGCCTACCTGGTTCACGCCCGCGTCCACCGCCTTCTCGAGCAGCGGGCCGAGCTGGTCAAGGTCCTTCACCGTGACCTCGATCTGCCGGCCGACCACGTAGCCCTGCAGGACCTGCTTTCGGTCCTTTTCGTTCCAGGCGTAATCGGGCGAGACCTGGAGACGCGTCGAGTCGACCAGTTTCGGGTCGATCTTGAGACTGCGGGTGAGCGCGAGCACCCGGTCCACCGTCGCCGAGACCTCCGAGCGCGCCTCGGCCATCGTCGGTTTGCGCGACTCGATGCCCAGGGTCACCCGCGCCATGTCCGGACTCGCCGGGACCTCACCCGAGCCGGTCACTGCCACGGTTCGCAGTGGGGCCCCGTCGGCCCAAGCTTGTCCAGACAAGGCAGTGAGCGCCACGAGCCCGGCCAGCCACCCGCCCAATCGCAATCCCTGGATCGATGTCATCGGAATTCCCCTGCGGTTCAAGGCCACGACGCGTTGCCATGGAGTCTATGACAGCGGGACCGGTCCGTGGGTCCGTGGAATCTGGCCCATTCGACTCGCGAAACGCTTTTGATTAACATGCCCGACCCTCGGCCGCAGGCAGGCCGAGCTAGACCCGGACGGAGTACGAAATGACTTTCAGATCGGCCTGGCTCGCACTGAGCCTGACCATCGCGGCGCTGGCCGCGCCCGGCGTCGCCTCGGCGGCGGATGCAGCGCGTGGCGCCAAGCTGGCGTACACCTGCCATGGCTGCCACGGCATCCCGAACTACCAGAACGCCTATCCCGTGTACCACGTGCCGAAGCTCGGCGGGCAGCATCACGCATACATGGTAGCCGCGCTCAAGGAGTACGCGAGCCAGGATCGCAACCACGCCACCATGCATGCGCATGCGGTGACGATGTCCGAGAAGGACATGCAGGATGTCGCTGCGGCGTTGTCCGGCCAGGAAGCGAAGCCCACCGGCAAGGCGGTCGGCACCGCGCCGAAAGCCGGCCAGACCTGCGTCGCCTGCCACGGCAACGACGGCGTCGGCATTCTCCCCGAGTACCCGAACCTTGCAGGCCAGCACGAGGACTACATAAGCCAGGCGCTGCACTCGTACAAGACCGGCGTGCGCAAGAACGCCATCATGGCGGGCATGGCGGCGGCGCTCACCGACCAGGACATCGTCGAGCTGGCTCGGTATTACTCGAGCCAGCGCCCGGGCCTGTGCGCCACGAACGAGACCCGCAAGAACGGCAAGTGCCCGGGCTTCTGAACCGGGAGCCGGCATAAGCACATGCCAGGAAGGCCGGGTTCGTCCCGGCCTTCTTGTTTTCGGGGGCAACCCCCATCAACCTAGTCTGCCCCGCCAGACAGCGCTCGACCCTTTCGCATGAACGCAGCAGCCCCCACCGCCGCCGGTGCGCGACTCGCCCAGCCTCAGGGCAACGGGGTGTACCTGATCGACACGCTGTACGTGCGTCCGGGACTGGCCGGCAGCCACCTCGTGGTCGATCACGGGCGGGCGGCCTTCATCGATACCGGACCGGGGCCCGCCGCGCCGCGCCTTCTCGGTGCGCTGGACGAACTGGGCATCGGCCGGGACCAGGTGGACTACCTGTTCCTCACCCACGTGCATCTCGACCACGCGGGTGGCGCGGGCCAGCTGATGCAGGCGCTGCCCAATGCCAGGGCCGTGCTGCACCCCCGGGGCGCGCCGCACCTGATCGATCCGACGAAGCTCATCGCGGGTTCGATCGAAGTGTACGGCGAGCAGGCCTTCGAGCAGCTGTACGGAGAGTTGATCCCGATCCCCGCCGAACGCGTCATCACCGTGGAAGACGGCGCCCGCCTGACGCTCGGCCGCCGCACGTTCGAGTTCATCGACGCGCCCGGGCACGCGAAGCACCACCATTGCCCCATCGACCTCGACCACGACGAAATCTACAGCGGCGACAATTTCGGCATCTGTTACCGCGAATTCGACACGGCGGCCGGCCCGTTCATGCTGCCGACCACCACGCCCGTGCAGTTCGATCCGGATGCGATGCACGCGACGCTCGATCGCCTGCTCTCGTACGAGCCGAAGCGGATCTTCCAGACGCACTTCGGGCCGGTGGACGCGATCGAGCGCCTCGGCGCGGACCTGCACGCGAACATCGTCGAGCTGGTGCGGATCGCACGGCAGTACGCGTCGGCGCCCGATCGACGGCGCCGCATCGAGGAAGACATGTTCCGGTACTTCAGCGCGCGGCTCGATGCGCACGGCTATGCCGGCGACCTTGCGAAGCGCCACGCGCTCCTCGACGACGACGTGCGCCTCAACACCTCCGGCCTCGAAGTGTGGCTGGAGAGGGCTACAGGCTATAGGCGATAGGCTATAGGCTAGAGGCTAGAAGCGATGGGCAAGAGGGCTGCGCACGACGGTTCGGCCAATAGCCCATAGCCCATCGCCTATAGCCTCTCCCCCAGGACCTCCCATGCAATCCTTCCGCGCGCATCGCATTCACCGCACCGGCCGCACGCTGGTGAAGATCGCCTGAACCGGGATCGTTCCATCATGCCCAATACCGAAAAGAACCTCGTGACGGCCGAAAGGCTCACGCACCTGCAGCGCCTGGAGGCCGAGAGCATCCACATCATGCGCGAGGTGGTGGCCGAGTGCGAAAAGCCGGTGATGCTCTACTCGATCGGCAAGGACAGCGCCGCGATGCTGCACGTCGCATTGAAGGCGTTCCATCCGGCGGCGCCGCCGTTCCCGCTGCTGCACGTCGACACGAAGTGGAAATTCCGCGCGATGTACGAGCTGCGCGAGAGCATAACGAAGAAGTACGGACTCGAGCTGCTGACGTACACCAACCCCGAGGGTCTCGCGCAGGGCGTCAATCCGTTCACGCACGGCTCGGCGATCCACACCGACATCATGAAGACGCAGGCGCTGAAGCAGGCGCTCGATCTCCATGGATTCGACGCGGCCTTCGGCGGCGCGCGACGCGACGAGGAAAAGAGCCGCGCGAAAGAGCGCATTTTCTCGTTCCGCAGCGAACAGCACCGCTGGGATCCGAAGAACCAGCGCCCCGAGCTGTGGAACCTCTACAACGCCCGCAGGCACAAGGGCGAATCGATCCGGGTGTTCCCGATGTCGAACTGGACCGAGCTCGACATCTGGCAATACATCTACCTGAACGACATCCCGATCGTGCCGCTCTACTTCGCCGCGGAGCGCCCGGTCGTCGATCGCGACGGCACGCTGATCATGGTGGACGATGACCGCATGCCGCTCCGGCCCGGCGAGAAGCCGATGATGAAGAAGGTGCGCTTCCGGACGCTCGGGTGCTACCCGCTCACGGGCGCCATCGAGAGCGAGGCCGACACGCTCACCGCGATCATCCAGGAAATGCTGCTCACGACCACGTCGGAGCGGCAGGGACGCGTCATCGACCACGACCAGTCGGCGTCGATGGAGAAGAAGAAACAGGAGGGGTACTTCTGATGGCACACGTCAGCGACCTGATCGCCCAGGACATCGAGGCGTACCTGCACCAGCACGAGCACAAGAGCCTGCTGCGCTTCATCACGTGCGGCAGCGTCGACGACGGCAAGAGCACGCTGATCGGCCGCCTTCTGTACGACTCGAAGATGATCTTCGAGGACCAGCTGGCCGCCCTCGAAGCCGACTCGAAGAAGGTCGGCACGCAGGGCGGAGACATCGACTTCGCGCTGCTCGTGGACGGACTCGCCGCCGAGCGCGAGCAGGGCATCACGATCGACGTGGCCTACCGCTTCTTCTCGACCGACAAGCGCAAGTTCATCGTCGCGGACACGCCGGGACACGAGCAGTACACGCGCAACATGGTGACGGGCGCCTCGACGGCCGACCTCGCCGTGATCCTGATCGACGCCCGCAAGGGCGTGCTGGTTCAGACGCGCCGCCACAGCTACCTCGTGTCCCTGCTCGGCATCCGCAAGGTGGTGCTGGCGATCAACAAGATGGACCTGGTCGATTACTCGAAGGACATCTTCGATCGCATCGTCGCGGAGTACACCGCGTTCGCCGAGCGCATCGGCCTGAAGGACATCGTCGCCATCCCCGTCTCGGGCCTCAAGGGCGACAACATCACGTCGCCGAGCGATCACACGCCGTGGTACCACGGCCCGATCCTCATGGCCTACCTCGAGACGGTCGAGATCGACGATCTCGCGCAGGGCCAGCCGCTCCGGCTTCCCGTGCAATGGGTGAACCGCCCGAACCTGGACTTCCGCGGCTTTGCGGGCACCATCGCGAGCGGCACGATTCGCAAGGGCGACAAGATCCGCGTGCTGCCTTCCGGGCGTGAAAGCAAAGTCACTCGCATCGTCACCATGGACGGCGATCTCGACCATGCCGTCGCCGGACAGGCGATCACGCTGACGCTCGCCGACGAGGTCGACATCAGCCGCGGCGACGTCATCGCCAGGCCGGAGGCGCTGCCGGGCGTGGCTGACCAGTTCGAGGCGACCCTCATCTGGATGGCTGCCGAGCCGATGCTTCCCGGCCGCCCGTTGTGGCTGAAGATCGGCACCAAGCAGGTCACCGCGACGGTTACCGAGCCGAAGTACAAGGTGAACGTCAACACGATGGAGCACCTCGCGGCGAAGAAGCTCGATCTGAACGAGATCGGCATCTGCAACATCTCGCTCGACCAGCCGATTGCGTTCGACCCTTACAACGAGAACCGCTACACGGGCTCGTTCATCCTCATCGATCGCCTGACCAATGCGACGGTCGGCGCCGGCCTCATTCACTTCGCGCTGCGCCGCTCGCAGAACATCCACTGGCAGGCGCTCGACGTGAACAAGCGCTCGCGCGCCGAGGCCAAGCACCAGAAGCCCGCGATCCTGTGGTTCACGGGACTCTCGGGTGCGGGCAAGTCGACGATCGCGAACCTGGTCGAGAAGCAGCTGCTGGCGCTCGGCAAGCACACCTACCTGCTCGACGGCGACAATGTGCGCCACGGCCTCAACCGCGACCTCGGTTTCACCGACGCCGACCGCGTAGAGAACATCCGGCGCGTCGGGGAGGTCTCGAGGTTGATGGTCGACGCAGGCCTGATCGTGCTGGTGTCGTTCATCTCGCCGTTCCGGGCGGAACGCCGCATGGCGCGCAGCCTGGTCGAGGCGGGCGAGTTCTTCGAGGTGCACGTCGACACGCCGCTCGCGGTGGCCGAGGAGCGCGACGTGAAGGGCCTGTACAAGAAGGCGCGCCGGGGCGAGCTGAAGAACTTCACCGGCATCGACTCGCCGTACGAGCCGCCGGAGCACCCGGAGATCTACCTCGACACGACCCAGGCCACGCCGGAACAGGCGGCCGTGCAGATCGTCGAGGCGCTGCGCAAGGCGGGCATCATCAGCTCAGCGCTGTAAGCGCGCTCCGGGTCTCAAGCCGGGTCCCTTGGGGGCACCGGGGACCGTCACGAGCCATGGATGGCGAGTGCGAGCCTACATGGACGTACTTGCGGCGTGTCCCCGTGTGCCCCCAAGGGACCCGGCCCAAGACCCGGACGCGCTGCCCCGGACAGGTGTCGTCGACCCGAAATCGGGCTAACATTCGGGGGCTTACTGCACTGCCAAAAAAGGGCCCCGACATGACGACGACCGCCACCGCAGGCGCCCGCTTCCGAGCCGCCCTCGCCCATGAGCGTCCCCTGCAGGTGGTCGGCACCGTCAACGCCTATTCCGCCCTGCTCGCCGAGCGGGCCGGTTTCCGGGCCATCTACCTGTCCGGCGCCGGCGTGGCCAACGCGTCTTTCGGCCTGCCCGATCTCGGGATCACCAGCCTGAACGACGTCTGCGAGGACGTCCGGCGCATCACCTCGGCCAGCGACCTGCCGCTGCTCGTCGATGCGGACACCGGCTGGGGCGCCGCGTTCAACATCTCGCGCACGATTGCCGACCTGATCCGCTCGGGCGCCGCCGCATGCCACCTCGAGGACCAGGTGGCGGCCAAGCGCTGCGGCCACCGTCCCGGCAAGGCGCTGGTGTCCACCGGCGAAATGGTCGATCGCATCAAGGCTGCCGTGGACGGCCGCACCGACGCGAGTTTCGTCATCATGGCGCGCACCGACGCGCACGCCGTCGAGGGCCAGCAGGCGGCGATCGACCGCGCGCAGCGTTACGTCGAGGCGGGGGCCGACATGATCTTTGCCGAGGCACTCACCACGCTCGACGAGTACCGCCAGTTCACCAGCGTCGTCAAAGTGCCTGTCCTTGCCAACATCACGGAATTCGGCAAGACGCCGCTCTTCACGGTCGCGGAACTTGCGAGTGCGGGCGCGCAGCTCGTGCTGTACCCCCTTTCCGCGTTCCGTGCCATGTCGAAGGCGGCGGAGGGCGTCTACAGCGCGATCCGCAGCGCCGGCACGCAGAAGAGCGTGATCGACCGGATGCAGACGCGCGCCGAGCTGTACGAAGTGCTCGGCTACCACGATTACGAGCGCAAGCTCGACGAGCTGTTCAGCAAGGACGTTGCCGAGAAGTAAGCGCACAGTTTCCAACCGAACGAGTAGCGAACCATGAGCGAGACGACCCCCGCCACCGGCTTCAAGCCGAAGAAGTCCGTCGCCCTCTCGGGCGTCACTGCAGGCAACACGGCGCTCTGCACCGTCGGGCGCAGCGGCAACGACCTGCACTACCGCGGCTACGACATCCTCGAGCTGGCCGACAAGTGCGAGTTCGAGGAGGTGGCGTACCTGCTCGTGCACGGCAAGCTGCCGAACCGCGCGGAACTGAAGGGGTACAAGGCGAAGCTGAAACGACTGCGCGGACTGCCGCTGCCGGTGCTCGCGGCGCTCGAGGCGCTGCCCGCTTCCGCGCACCCGATGGACGTGCTGCGCACCGGCACGTCGGTGCTCGGCTGCACGCTGCCCGAGAAGGACGACCACAACACCGCCGGCGCGCGCGACATCGCTGACCGCCTGATGGCGAGCCTCGGCTCGATGCTCTGCTACTGGTACCACTACAGCCACTCCGGCACGTCGATCGACGTCGAGACCGACGACGACTCGATCGGCGGCCACTTCCTGCACATGCTGCACGGCAAGCGCCCGCCGGAATCCTGGGTGAAGGCGATGCACGTCTCGCTCAACCTGTATGCCGAACACGAGTTCAACGCCTCGACGTTCACGGGCCGCGTCATCGCCGGCACGGGCTCCGACATGTACTCGTGCATCACGGGCGCGATCGGCGCGCTGCGCGGCCCGAAGCACGGCGGCGCCAATGAAGTCGCGTTCGAGGTGCAGAAGCGTTACGAGACGCCGGATGAGGCGGAAGCGGACATCCGCGCGCGCGTCGAGCGCAAGGAAGTGGTCATCGGCTTCGGCCACCCGGTCTACACGATCGGCGATCCGCGCAACAAGGTGATCAAGGAAGTCGCGCGCGGCCTGTCGCTGGAAGCAGGCGACATGAAGATGTTCCACATCGCCGAGCGCCTCGAGACGGTCATGTGGGACATCAAGAA
>Ga0209253_10000377_pt1 | contig 37453 bp, 33 predicted proteins | sample FrelakmetBRP12BR_FD_187145 | JGI IMG/M metagenome (GOLD analysis project Ga0209253, IMG submission 187145) | Freshwater lake sediment microbial communities from the University of Notre Dame, USA, for methane emissions studies - BRP12 BR (SPAdes)... | ecosystem: Environmental > Aquatic >... | reverse complement strand
TGAGGTCGCGGCTGCGGCTCGAAGAGTTCGCCGCGGTTCCAGCGGGGCCGCTCCGGCGCCTGCGCCACCGCGAGCCCGGTCAGGAGCTGGAGCCTCGCGAAGCGGGCCATGGCGTTCCAGTCCCAGGAGGCTTCCCACTCGTCCTTGGGCGTGTGGTAGCGCTCCCGCCACCATCGCCGCCGCGCCTCCGGATCGCCCCCCAGCCGTCCTGGCGCGACCGCCAGCGACGGGATCCCCACCCGCACGAAGCTGTACTGGTCGGAGCGGATGAAGGCGTTCGCCCGCGGCACCGGGTCGGGAGAGATGGGCAGGCCCATCGCCGCCGCCGCGTCCTCGACGGCTCGCCCGAGCGTCGAATGCGCCGCCCCTCGCGCCACCAGGTCCTCGAAGGGAAACGGCCCGGGCGCCCCGTCGAGGTTGAGGTCGGCCACGATCCGCTCGCGCGGCACGGTGGGGTGGGCCGCGAAGTACTCGGAGCCGACGAGCCCCTTCTCCTCGCCGGTGACCGCCAGGAACAGGACCGAGCGCGCCGGTCGCGTCGGCAGGGCCGCGAAGGCGCGAGCCAGCTCGAGCAGGATCGCCACGCCGGAGGCGTTGTCCATCGCGCCGTTGTAGATGGCGTCGCCGTCCACCGGGTCTCCGACGCCCAGGTGGTCGAGGTGGGCGGTGAAGACCACCACCTCGGCGCCGCGCGCCGGGTCGGACCCGGGCAGCAGCCCGGCAACGTTGGCGGCGGACAGGCCGCGCATCTCGGCCCGGCTGGCGAGCCGGGCGCGGAGCTTCCACGCCTGCGGGGCGAGCCGGCTCGCCTCGGCCTTCTCGAGCACGGCCTTCATGCCGCCGGGCACCCCGGCCGCCGCGAGCAGCTTCTCGAAGCCGGGGGCCGACAGGACGCCGCGCGCCGGCACCCCCTGGACACCCCCGCCGAGCCGCCCTCCGTCCAGCCAGCCCATCCCCTCCAGCCGCGCGCTGCGCACGAAGCCGTCCCAGGGTAGCGACTCGGCCCACTCTGGCGTGTGGACGAAGAGCACGCCGGTCGCGCCGCGCGCCGCCAGACGGCGGATCTTCTCGCGCCGGTCCGAGTAGACGGCGTGGGCGGCTGGCGGGAAGAAGTTCGGCTGGTCGGAGAGTGGAGCGCCGTGGAGGACCACGGCCACCTTGCCTCGGAAGTCCACGCCCTTCAGGTCGTCGTATCCGTACTCGGGGGCGGAGATCCCGAAGCCGGCGAAGGCGAGCGGCCCGTCCACCTCCACCTCGCCGTGCTCTCCGTCGGAGACCATCACGAAGTCGGAGTCGGGCACCAGCGCCGTGAGCGGCTTCCCCGGGCCGTGCAGCGCGAGGCGCGAGGCGGCCGGGTCCACCTTCCAGCCCCGCAGCGGCACCGGCTGCAGCCATCCCCCGCTCTCGCCCGCCGGCTGGAGGCCGGCCGCCTGCATGGCGGTGGAGACGTAGAGCTCGGCCAGGGCGTGGCCCGCCGAGCCGGGGGCGCGCCCCTCGAGGAGGTCGGACGACAGGAAGCGGACGTGACCGGACAGCGCCTCGGGGCGGATGGCAGCCAGGCCGGCGGCCCCGGTCTCGACGAGTGCGGCGGCCGGGCTGCTCGCCCCGGGGGCGGCGGGCGCGGCGGCCGGCGCTGCGGCGACGAGCCGCGGCGCGGATGGTGCGTCGGACGGCGGTGCGGCGGGCGACGGCGCCGCCAGGAGCAGCGGGGCGACGAGCGCGGCAGCCAGGGACATCCGGCGAGTCTAGCCGAAGCCCCCGTGCGATGATGTCGCCGAACATCCCGGGAGGCCCCATGCCGGACGACTTCCTCCACCGCCGCGTGCCCGCCCTGCAGAAGCGGGTCTTCCGCCTCGGACTGGCCGCCAGCCACGGAATCGGCGAGGACGCCATCCGCGAGGCGCTCGCCGGGGAGGTGAACTACGTATTCTGGACGCCCACCGCGCGGCGCCTCACCGCGCCGCTGCGAGAGGCGCTCCGCCGCGACCGGGACCGCTACGTCGTCGCCACCGGCCCGACCTTCGGCTTCTTCCCGGGTGCCATTCGCAGCCGCGTCGAGCGGAGCCTGCGGCTGCTCGAGACCGACTACCTCGACGTGCTCCAGCTCTACTGGCTGGGAATGACGTCGGCCTTCACCGCAGGGAACGTGGACGAGATGGTGCGGCTGCGGGACGAGGGCAAGGTCCGCGCGCTGGGCGTCTCCATCCACGACCGGGCCCGCGCCGGCCGGCTCGCCGAGGACTCGCCGCTCGACCTCCTCATGCTTCGCTACAACGCCGCCCACCCCGGCGCCGAGCGCGACGTCTTCCCGCACCTGGCGCGACGCCGGCCGGCGGTGGTGGCCTACACCGCCACCGCCTGGCGGAGGCTCCTGCGGGCGCCGTCGGGCTGGAAGGGGCGGGCCGCCACCGCCGGGGACTGCTACCGCTTCTGCCTCACCGCTCCGCAGGTGGACGTGACGCTCTGCTCGCCGGCGAACGCCGCCCAGCTCCGAGAGGACCTCGACGCGGTGGCCCGCGGGCCGCTATCGCCCGACGAGGAGGCGTGGATGCGCCAGCTCGGCCGGGCCATTCACGGCTGAGCGGGGGGAACGCCCCGCGCCTGCACGTGGGCGAGCTGCGCGGCCCGCGCCAGGGCGCCTGCCCCGAAGGCGAGCGCGCCCGCGCCGACCGCCACGCCGAGCCAGGGGATGGCCTCGAGCAACCTGAGGACGGCGAGCGCCGCGGCCACGCCGGCCAGCCTCGGCCCGAACCGATCGCCCCCGCGCCCGACCCGCTCGCGAAGCCAGTCGCCGAGGCAGAGCGCGGTGCTCGCGTAGCCGAGGAGCGCCGCCAGCCCCCAGGCCGACACGGCCGCCAGCGCGAGCGGGAGGCCGACGAACGTCAGCGCGAGCACCACGGCCAGCACCGGCAGGCCGAAGAGCACCGCCACGCCGAACGAGACGGAGACGGCGGGCTCGGTCCGCTCCACCCGGGCGACCGTCAGCGAGAACCGGGGCAGGAACGCCAGCCACGCCCCGGCCAGCAGCAGGATCCCCAGCTGGAAGGCGACGGCGCGCAGCGCCGAGCCGACCCGGCCGCCGAGCCCGCCGTCGGATACGGGGATGCGCCGGAGCTGGCCGCCGATGCGGGCGCCCTCGGCGATGCGCGGGGGCGTCCGGCTGCGAACGGTGAGGTCACCGGCGATCCGTGCGCGCGGGCCGATGACCACCTCCCCGGCCGCCACGCCGGCGCTGCCGCCCACCTCCCCGTCGATCTCCACGAACTCCCCGCCGGCCTGGAGGTCGCGGCCGACGGAGCCCGCGACCACCACGCGGCGTCCGGCCAGCATGGCCCGTCCGTGCACCGTCGACTCCCGGTGAATCGTCACCTCGCCGCCCGCCGCCACCACCTCGTCCCCCACCGTGCCGGAGAGGTCCACCTGACCGCCGGCCACGCGAACGTCGTCGGCGACGATGCCGGCGATCTCGACGTGCCCGCCCACCGCCATCACGTCTCCCTGCACGTCGCCGCTGACGCTGACGCGTCCGCCGGCCGCGAGGACGTCGCCGTTCACCCGTGCGCTCAGCCGCACGGTGCGTCCGGCAAGGTACTGGTCCCCCGCCAGCGTCCCGGTCTTCACGACCTCGTCGCTCGCCTCCTGGGCGAGAGCCGGTGCGGCCCATGCCAGCGCCGCGAGGGCCAGCGCGGCGAGGTTCCCTGCGGCGGCTACGGCGCGGCGGACCGGCATGGCGGACCTCCTGGAGCGGGCCATCCTCCCTTCCGGAGCGGGTTTGCGATAGCCCCGGCCTGGGCACCCCGGGTTGGGCTCGACCCCCAGGCGATCTCGACACGGCGTGCAACCGCCCGGAACCACACCCGCTCACGGCCGCACCGCGTGGCCCAGGCCGTGCAGCCTCCGGTCGGGGGGGAGACGCCAATGAGCTTCTGGGACCCATCGCTGACGACCGGCAATCCCGAGATCGACAAGGCACATGAGTCCGCCCTGGCCCGAATGGAGCAGGTGCTCGAGGCCATCGCCGACGAGGACGTCTCGCGCACCGAGCAACTCCTCGGCGAGCTGGCGGCGGAGGTCTCTCACCACTTCGACGAGGAGGAGCGCGAGGCGTCGCCGGGGCTCCTCTCCAGGGAACACCGCGAGGGGCACCGGCTCTTCGTCGCCGAGCTCGAACGCCTGCGTGACGCCTTCGCCCGCCGCGGGCTCGCGCCGGCCGTGCCGCTGTGGATGCGGAGCCGGGTCGTGAACTGGTTCAGGTTCCACATCGCCACCCACGACATTCCCCTCGTCCGGGCCCTGGCTCGCGCCGCGACCGCGGCCCCGCCACCCGCCGCCAGCGGCCCGGTGGCCGCCGGATCGACCCCCGCCGCCACCCCCCCGCCGGCGGCGTGACGCCGGCGCCGCGACGCCCTATGGTACCGGGCGAACCCGTGCCCGGAGGTCCACCATGCGCTGCCTCGCCGCCGCCCTGCTGCTCGCCGCCGCGCCCTCCTTCGCCGCGGAGGTCGCCGGCGTCAAGGTACCGGAGTCCATCGTCGTCGACGGCGCGGCGCTGCAGCTGAACGGCGCCGGGCTGCGAAAGAAGTTCATCGTCAAGGTCTACGTCGGCGCGCTGTACCTGCCGAAGAAGATGGCCGACCCGAGCGCCATCGTCGCCCTGGACCAGCCCAAGGCGGTGCGCATGGCCCTCCTGCGCGACGTGGACCGCGGGAGCATCCTCGGCGCCTTCAAGGACGGCTTCGAGAACAACTCCAAGGCGCAGTTCGCCGAGCTGGCTCCGAAGCTCAAGCTCCTCGAGGACGCGATCCCCGCCGAGGTGAAGGAAGGGCAGGTGATCGTGGTGGTCTACGTCCCCGGGCGCGGGAGCACGGTCGGCCTGGAGGGCGGCAAGGCCGTGACCGTCGAGGGCACGGCCTTCGGCCAGGCGCTCTTCCGCAACTGGCTCGGGGAGGACCCTGCCGACGAAGGCCTGAAGGACGGCATGCTGGGGAAGTGAGCGGCTCCTAGATGCGCCGCCGGGCGCTCGTCGCCAGCGACGCCATCGCCCGGGGCAGCGCCACCGCGAAGGACTCCCCGTGCTCCTGCATCCGCTGCTCGGCGGCGGCGGCGAGCAGGGCCCGCACGTCCGCGCTCGGATGGATGCCGTGCTGCCGGATGATGGTGTCCACGAATCCCAGAACCCCGACCCCTTGCCGCTCCATCGCCGCCTCCCGACCGTCACCGCGGACCGGTCGGCAACCTAGCAGCACCCGGGGACCGATCAAGCTCCTTGCAGCCCCAGATGGGGCTACCGTCAGGTCGTTGATATCATTCCAGAAACTGGCACGCCGCGCGTCCCGGCCGGGATGGCCCGCGCGCGCCCGCCCCAACGGGCGATATCGCCGGGCGCGTCTCCGGACCCGGGGTGCGACGGCACCCTTCACGCAGCGTCGATTCGCGCCGGGAATCCAGGGGTTGCGCCGCACCGGGCGTGGCCCGCCGCCTGCAATCCCACCACCCGGCCGGCCACCACCTTCAGAGCCGGCGTGGAGAGCATGGCATGTCGACCAAGTGGACCCCGTCGCTGGCCGTGGGAGTACCCGCCATCGACGAGCAGCACCAGGAGCTCTTCGCCCGCGTGGGCCGGCTCATCGAGGCCATGAAGGCCTCCGACCCGGCCGAGGTGGGACGCCTCATGGATTTCCTCGGGGAGTACGTCGTCGAGCACTTCCGGATGGAGGAAGGGCTCATGCAGCGCTACGGCTACCCCGACTTCCAGCTCCACAAGGCCGCCCACGACCGCTTCATCCAGGACTACGGCGAGCTCCGGCACAAGTTCGACATCAAGGGAGCCAAGAGCTTCGTCACGCTCCAGGCGAAGAGCTGGCTCGGCGACTGGCTGGTGGCGCACGTCTCCGGCACCGACATGTCGCTCGCCCGCTGGCTCCAGCGCGCCGTTCGCGCGCAGCAGGCCCGCGCCGGCTGATCCGCGACCGTCCCCCGCGGCCGCGGTGGCGGCCCTGGCGCCCTCGAAGGGCTCCGGGGCCGTTCTTTTTCCCGGAGGCGGCGCCGCGGCCCGTCCCGCAGGCACCGCCGCGCAGGCAGGTCACGCCTCGTCGTCGGGCTCGTCGAAGGGCGGCCCGCCGCTCCGCACCGCCTCCTCGAGCCGCTCGTCGAGCTCGCCGAAGAGCCTCCGGTTCCCGTCCTGCCGGTAGCCGGCCAGGTTGCGCGAGAGCTCCGGCAGGCGTTCCAGGAAGGCCGCCAGCGTCTCCGCCGTGACGGCCTCCGCCGCTGCGCCGTACCCCTCGATCTCCAGGTAGCGCGCGTTCAGCACCTGCTCGAACTGCTTGCCCACCGGCACGGAGAGGACCGGCCGCCGAAGGTAGACGGCTTCCCCGAGCAGCGTGAACCCTCCGTTCGCCACCACGCCCCGGGCGGTCCGGAGGTCGTCCACGAAGCCCGTCTCCGAGAAGGGCCGGAAGCGCAGGTTGCCCTCGCGCTGCTCCTCCTCGATCTCGCGGCGCATGCCGTAGATGCGGCACTCCACGCCGGAGCGGCTCAGCACCTCGAGCAGGCCGCCGTAGCTCGTGGAGGTCTGGTAGACGAGCAGGTGCTCTCCCGGCTCCGGGCGGGCCTCCAGGACCTCGCGGCGCAGCACCGGCGGTACCAGCGTCGTCCGCGGCTTCTCGATGGGCGGGTGGAAGAAGGTGGTGATCAGGTAGTGGAAGCAGCCGGGGAGCTTGGCCTTCACGATCGCCCGTGTGAGCCGATGGTCCGTCTCGTGGCCGGCGACGGCCTGGGGCGCCAGCCGGCAGCGGGCGATGATCTGCTGATTGTCGAGCGAGATCACCGGCAGCCCCTGCACCTTGGCAAAGAGGTAGCTCCAGGACTCGAAGTCGCTGATCACGGCCTCTGGCTGGAAGCGCTCGACGAGGTCGAACCAGGCGCGGATGTTGGCGGGCCATCCGCCCTTCATCAGCGCACCCTTCAGGTTGGCGAGCAGGGTGCGGAAGTTCCGGACCTGGTTGTCCTCGTAGACGATGGAGAGGCCCCAGATCCGGTTCACGCCCAGCCGGTCGCTCTCCCGGGCCTTCAGGTAGTCGTGGGCGCGGCCCGAGACCACGACCTGCACCTCGTGGTGGCGCGTCAGCTCGTCGAGGACCACGCGCGAGCGCATCGCGTGCCCCATGCCCTCCCCGACCACGCCGTAGAGGATGCGCACGACGGAAGTCTAGCTTACATTGGCCTCGGCCTGGACGGGCCCGGCGGCGCGGCGGTCCGAGGAGGGACACCATGACTCAGCAGAACTGGGGAGGCGATCTCGGCGTCGGCGTCCAGGAGATCGACGCCGAGCACGAGCTGCAGATCGGCCTGGTGCGCGCGCTCGACACGACGCTCGGCGCCGGCTCTCGCGAGGAGTCCGGGCGGCTCCTCGAGCAGCTCCTCGACTACACTCGGGTTCACTTCTCGGCGGAGGAGCTGATGATGCGGCTCCACGCCTATCCCGGCTTCGGCGAGCACGAGGCCGAGCATTCGAAGCTGCTCGAGCAGCTCGAGGAGATCCGCAAGGCCTGGCAGGCCGGCCAGGTGCAGCCCACCCGGGAACTCGTCACCGCGCTCCGCCACTGGCTCGCCGAGCACGTCCAGACCTACGACCGCGGGCTGGCGCTTTACCTCGAGAAGCTCGGGGTCGTGTCCCCGTAGCGCCAGGCGGTCCCAGGCGCCGGGGTCGGCCGGCCCGCCGGCCACCGACGCCACCGACGCCACCGACGCCACCGACGCGGGAACACGCCATGCCCTCCGTGGAGATCGAGACCCCGCTCGCCCCCGGCCACCGTCTCGTTCACTACCGGGAATGGGGGGCTGGCCCGCCGCTCCTGCTGCTCCACAGCGGCTGGGGCTGGGAGGCCTACCCCTTCGACCGGCAGGCCGCCGCCCTGGCGTCGCGCTTCCGCGTCGTCGCCCCGGACCGCAGCGGCTACGGGGGCTCCGGGCCGCTCCCCGGGCTGCCCGACGGGTACCACCGGCTCTACGCGGTGGAGACGCTGCGGGTGATGGACGCGCTCGGCATTGCGCGGGCGGCGCTCTGGGGGCACAGCGACGGGGCGGTGGTGGCGGCCTGGGTGGCCATCGAGGCGGCGGCGCGCGTGCGCGGCGTGGTGCTCGAGGCCTTCCACTTCCGGCGCGCCAAGGTGGCCTCGCTGCCCTTCTTCGAGACCGCGGCCACCGCACCGGAGCGCTTCGGCGAGCCGGTGTTGGAGGCGTTGCGGCGCGACCACGGCGAGCCGCGCTGGCGCGAGATCATCGGCGCCGGGGCCCGGGCCTGGCTGCGCATCATCGCCGCCGGGCAGCAGGACGGCGGCGACGTCTTCGGAGGCCGGCTCGGCGAGGCGCGCGTGCCGGCGCTGCTCCTGCACGGCTCGCGCGACCCGCGCACCGAGCCCGGGGAGATCGAGGAGGCGCTCGCGGCGCTCCCCCAGGCCCGCCTCGAGAGCCTCGACTCCGGCCACGCCCCGCACGCGAGCCCGCGCACGGCGGACGAGGCCACGCGCATCGCGGCCGCGTTCCTGGAATCGCTGCCGGCCTGACCGCCCGACAGGGCGTGGCCCGAGCGCGCCTAGCCTCGGATGAACGTGCCCTCGCGCAGCTCCCGCAGCGCCTGCATGATCTCGTCGCGGGTGTTCATCACGAACGGGCCGTAGCGCGCCACCGGCTCGCCGAGCGGACGCCCGGAGAGGAGCAGGAAGCGGGCCGGAGACGCGCCGGTGCGGACCCCGACCCGGTCGCCGTCGCCGAAGAGGACCAGCCGGGTCGCAGCCACCGGCCTCCCCTGGCCGTCGGCCCCGGTGCCGAAGAGCCCCTGGCCCTCGAAGGAGTAGGCGAGCGCAGTGTGGCCGCGCGGGACCGGTTGCTCGAAGGTGCACCCCGGCGGCATGGAGACGTCGAGGTACTCGGGCTCCGCGTAGATCTCGCCGACCGCGCCCTTCACGCCGTCCACCTCGCCTGCGACGACGCGGATGCGGACGCCGTCCGGCCGCTTCACCTCGGGGATCCGCGCGGCAGGCACGCCCTGGTAGCGCGGGCGCGACATCTTCAGCTTCGCCGGAAGGTTCACCCAGACCTGGAAGCCGGCGAGCCTCCGCGGCCCGGCCTTCGGCATCTCCTCGTGGAGGATGCCGCTGCCCGCCGTCATCCACTGCACGTCGCCCGGCCCGATGGTGCCCGAGTTGCCGAGGCTGTCCCGGTGGGAGACCTGGCCGTCGAGCATGTAGGTCACCGTCTCGATGCCCCGGTGCGGGTGGAACGGGAAGCCGGCGAGGTAGTCGCCCGGGTCGTCGGAGCCGAAGTGGTCGAAGAGGAGGAAGGGATCGACGTGGTCGAGCCGCTCGGTGGCGATGCTGCGGAGAAGCCGAACGCCGGCACCCTCGGTGACCGGGATGGGATCGATGACCTCGGCAACGGCTCTTCGGGTGTCGGCGCTGCTGGCTGTCATGCTATTCAACCTAACGGCCGTCCGGGCGCGCCGCGAGCGCTCCGGCCGGGCGGCCCGGACTCCCCGCCCCCGATGCGCCTCCCCACCTTCCAGCTCTTCGCCGCCGCGGTGGCGATCTGGGGCACGACCTGGCTCGCCATCACCTTCCAGCTCGGCCGCGTCCCGCCCGAGGCGAGCGTCACCTGGCGCTTCGGGCTGGCGGCGCTCGTCGCCGCCGGCATCTGCCGGGCGCGCGGTGACACGCTGCGCTTCCCGGCGCGCGTGCACCGACTGCTGGCGCTGCTCGGCCTCTTCATGTTCTGCCTGGGCTACCTCGCCGTCTACCATGCCGAGACCTACCTCGTGTCCGGGCTCGTGGCGGTGGGCTACTCGGCGAGCCCGCTCGTCAACATGGCCGTGTCGCGCCTGGCGCTCGGCACCCGTGCCCACGGGCCGGTCGCGCTGGGCGGGCTGCTGGGCGTCGTCGGGATCGCCCTCGTCTTCTGGCCCGAGCTCGGGCGCATGGAGGCCGGGCGGGGCGCGCTGGTCGGGGCGGCCCTCACCGCCGCGGGCGTCGTCGCCTCGGCGGTCGGGAACGCCTTCGCGGCCCGCCTCGACGGCATGGGCGTGAACGTCTGGCAGAAGATGGCCTGGGGCATGGCCTACGGCTCGGCGGGCTGCGCACTGGCGGCGCTCTTCTCGGGGCAGCCGCTGGCCTTCGACTGGACGCCGGCCTACGTGGCCTCGCTCCTCTACCTCGCCATCCTCGGTTCCATCGGCGCCTTCGGAGCCTTCCTGACGCTGCTCCAGCGTGTCGGGGCCGCCCGCGCCGGGTACGTGGGAGTCATGACTCCCATCGTGGCGCTGGCCGTGTCCGGCGTCTTCGAGCGCTTCGACTGGCGGCCGCTCACCTTCGCCGGCGTGGCGGTGGCCGTGGCCGGCAACGTCGTGGTGCTGCGGTCGCGGTAGACGCCGGCGGTGGCGGCGCTCCCCGCGGCTGCGGCGACGCCCCCGCTCCGGGGCCCCGGGCCACCGCCGGGGACCCTCCCGGGGGGTCCCTGGCCATGGGCGTTGACAGCCCGCGGACCATGGGTCAAGGGGATCGCTGGAGCCCGCCGGGCCCACAACTCGCGAGGGAGGATTCGATGAAGCCAGAGGTGTTTGCCGACGTGCTGCGCCGCTTCCCGATGGCCGTCAGCGTGGTGACCGTGGGGCGGGGCGGCGCCGACAACGCGCTCACCGTGTCGTGGGCCTCGCCGGTGGGGTTCGATCCGCCGCTCTTCATGATCGCCGTCGACCGGCTGCACTACAGCGTGGACTTCCTGAAGAGCACGAAGAACTTCGCCGTCAACGTGCTTCGCGAGGGCCAGGAGCGGCTGGCCGGGCACTTTGCCCGCCAGAGCGTCACCCACGAGGAGAAGCTCGGCGCCGTCGCCACCCGCGAGGGCGTGACCGGCGCCGCACTGCTCGTGGATGCGCTCGCCTACTTCGACTGCGAACTCGAGGCGATGCACGAGGCCGGCGACCACCTGCTCGTGGTGGGACGGGTGGTGGACGCCGGGGTCCTCACCGAGGGCCAGCCGATGGTGAGCACCGGGGGGATGCGTTACCAGAAGTCCGCGCCGGGCCGCCCGTAGCGCGCGCCGGAGGAACCATGCTGGCTTTCCTCGTGCTCATGGGCCTGGCCGCGCTGGCGGCCTTCGTGGCCATCTCCATCTACAACGGCCTCGTCACCCGGCGAAACGGCTACAAGAACGCCTTCGCCCAGATCGACGTGCAGCTGAAGCGCCGCCACGACCTGGTCCCGAACCTCGTCGAGACGGCCAAGGGCTACCTGAAGCACGAGCGGCAGACGCTCGAGGCGGTGGTGGCCGCGCGCGCCGCCGCCTCCACGGCGGCGCAGGCCGCCGCCGCGAACCCCGGCGACCCGAAGACCATGCAGGGGCTCTCCGCCGCCGAGGGCGCGCTCACCGGCTCGCTCTCGCGGCTCCTGGCCGTGGCCGAGGCCTACCCGGACCTGAAGGCCAACCAGACCATGGCCCAGCTCATGGAGGAGCTGTCCTCCACCGAGAACCGCATCGCCTTCTCGCGTCAGGCTTACAACGACGCGGTGATGAGCTACAACAACGCGCGCGAGACCTTCCCCGGCGTGCTCCTCGCCGCCGGATTCCCGGCGGCACAGCTCTTCGAGGTCGAGGCGCCGGCCGAGCGCGAGGCGGTGAAGGTCTCCTTCTAGCCCGGACGCCCCATGGCGCCGCCCCCGCGCAGGACCCTCGACTTCTTCGGCGCGCAGACCAGGGCCCGCCGCAACACCGGGGTCCTGGTCGTCTCCTTCGTCCTCGCCTGGCTGCTCACCATTGCGCTCGTCGACGTCGGCCTGGCCGCGGTCCTCGGGGGGGACCCGGCGCTGCTCCTCCTGCCGGTCGCGGCCGGGGTCTCGCTGGTCGTGCTCCTCGGCAGCGCCTTCCACGCCATGCGGCTCGCCGCCGGGGGCGGGGACGCCGTGGCGCGCATGCTCGGGGGCCGGGCCGTCGACCGGGAGACGAAGGACCCGGCCGAGCGGCGGCTCGTGAACGTCGTCGAGGAGATGTCCATCGCCGCCGGACTCCCGGTCCCGCGGCTCTACGTCCTCGACCGCGAGCCGGGGATCAACGCCTTCGCGGCGGGGTTCACGCCCGAGCGATCGGTGGTGGCCGTCACCCGGGGCGCGCTGCAGGAGCTGGATCGCGACGAGCTCCAGGGCGTCATGGCGCACGAGCTCTCCCATGTCCTCAACGCGGACACGCGGCTCAGCACGCGGCTCATGGCCATGGTGGGTGGGCTCACGGTGCTGGCGCTGCTCGGCCGGATGCTGCTGCGCGTGGACGGTGATCGCGGGGACGGCCGGGGACGGGCCGTGGCCCTGGGAGCGGGGCTCTGCCTCATGGTGGCCGGCTCCGTCGGCGCGTTCTTCGGCCGCGTCATCCGGCTGGCGGTGTCGCGGCAGCGGGAGTTCCTGGCCGACGCCGCCGCCGTGCAGTTCACCCGGAACCCCGAGGGGCTCGCCGGCGCGCTCGCCAAGATCGCCAGGCAGGGCTCGAAGCTCTCCTCGCCGCAGGCGGTCGAGGCGTCCCACCTCTTCTTTGCCGACGGCCTCGGCGACTTCCTCTCCAGCCTGCTGGCCACCCATCCGCCCGTCGAGGAGCGGATCCGCCGCCTCGCGCCGCAGGGGACCTTCCCGGTGGAGGGGCGCTCGCCTCCCGGTGGAATCCCTCCCAGGCCCCCGGTCGAGGAGCCGGCCGCGGCGGCGGTCGCCTCGGTGGGACGGCCCGGGCCGCAGGACGTGGCCCGCGCCGGCGATCTCCTGGCGAGGCTACCGGCCGTGGCGACCCGCGCGGCCCGGGAGCCCTCCGGCGCTCGCGCGCTCGCCTGCGCGCTGCTCCTCGATCGCGACGAGCCGATCCGGGCGCGCCAGCTCGTGCCCCTGGAGCGGGACGCCGCGGTGCTCGCCGAGGTCCGTCGCCTCGCTCCCGAGGCGGGCGTGGTGGCCCAGGAGGACCGGATGGCGCTCCTCGACCTGGCGCTGCCCGCCCTCGACCACCTCTCCCCTCCCCAGGCGGCCGCACTGGCCGAGGACCTCTCCGCCATCGCCGCCGCCGGACGGGCCACCGTGTTCGAGTGGGCGCTGCAGCGCATCGTGCGCCGGCGGCTCGCGCCACTGCTGGGCGGCCGGCCCTCGACCCCGGAGCGGGCGCGGACGCTCGAGGAGGTGCAGGTGGAGTGCCTGGAGATCCTCTCCACGCTGGCCTGGGCTGGACAGCGCGAGCCGGCCCTGGCCCAGAAGGCGCTCGAGGCCGGGCTGCGCCCGCTGGGGGTGTCGGAGCCCTGGCGCCTTCTTCCGCCGGGCCGGATGGACGCGGCGGGCCTCGACGCCGCGCTGGCTCGCCTCGACGAGGCCGCTCCCCCGCTCAAGGCGCGCATCCTCTCCGCCTGTACCGCCTGCACCCTCGCGGACGGGCGGGTCCTGCCGACCGAGGACGAGATCGTCCGCGCCGTCGCCGCTTCGCTCGGGTGTCCCATGCCGCCGCTCGCCTCGGGCGCGCGCTCCCGGGCGGCAGGCACCGCGTGAACGATCTCCTGGAAGACAGCCGCCGGGCCGGGCGCGGCGATGAGTGCGGCGCACTGCGGCATGGCCTCGCGCCGCCGCCCTGTTGGGTGTCTGCATCGGGGTCCTGCCCCGGTCGTTCAAGATGGTGGGTCTGCTCTTCCTGCAGCGGGGTGGGCGCATGCTGTCGGCGACGAAGCTCGGCGCGGCACTCGACGACGATCGCCTCGCCGAGCTGCAGGCGGCCGGCGACGTGCTGGATCTCCAGCCGACCGAGAGGCTCTTCGCCGAAGGGGAGCCGGGCAGCGAGCTTCACGTCGTCGTGGAGGGCGACCTCACCGTGGAGGGGCGCGGTCGAGGCAGGCCAGCCTGGATCGGCCCGGGCGACATCCTGGGCGAGATCGGCTTCGTGCTCGGGACGCCGCGAACCGCCAGCGCCCGGGCCGGGCCGGACGGCTGCCGCGTGTGGCGGCTGCACCGCTCCGTATTCACGGCGAGTCCGAGCCCGGAGCGGCTGGCGCTCATGGCACGGCTCTTCACCGGCCTCGCGCCCTTCGTGCGCGTGCGCCTCGCCAAGGTCGTCGAGGAGCAGGCTGCGCCGGTCCTCGGGCCCTTGCGCGACCACTGCGACCACGCGCACCCCGCCGTCCAGCGCATGGCCTGGTTCCTCGGTCAGGCCGGCGAGCGGGAGACGGCGCGCTCCATCTGGGAGTTCGTCCGGCACATCCCCTACCGGATCGGATTCTGGAACCTCCAGGCCTCGCGGGTGCTGCAGCTCGGGTTCGGCATGTGCACCACCAAGTCGAGCCTGCAGGTGGCACTGATGCGGGCGCGCGGAATCGAGAGCGCCTTCGCGGAGGTCGTCTGTGCCTCCGACGCCATGAACGCCATCGTCCCATCCGGCTACCACCACTTCCTCAACCGCAAGCCCCGGCTCAAGCACTTCTTCGCGGTGGCCCGGCTCGACGGCCGCTGGCTCCCGCTCGACGCCACCTTCCCGCCCCGGGTATGGCGGGTCTTGCACCCCGAGCACGCCGACGCCCTGGGGCCCGGCGACCCCTTCAATCCCGTCAACGACATGCTCCGCCGGGATCCCTTCCAGTTCGAGGTGCACCAGGACCTCTCGCACGTGATGTCGAAGCGCCCGTTCTTCGACGCCGACAGCGTCGAGGCGATGAACATCGTCCTCGACAAGCTCCAGGGCCGGCCGCTGCCGCCGCCGGGCTGGGTGAGCCACATCGACCGGCTCCTGGCCGACGATCCGCGGGCCGCCTTCCAGCACGCCTTCGCCGGTCTGTCGGCGGAGCTGGTGCGGCTGCGCGAGGTCCTGTCCGGTACCTGGCACGCGCCCCCACCGGCCGGGGCGCCAGGGGAGGCCGTGCTTTGAGCCCCGGCGGGAAGAGGATCCTGGCGGTGACCCTTCCCGGCGCCGTCATCGGCGTGGCCGTCGCCGCGCTGGCCGCGCTCCGCACCGGCGCGCCCGAGATCCTGGAGCTGGCGCTCTACGACGCCCGCGCCTCGGCCGGTGCCGCCCGGCACCCGGCCTCGAGCGAGGTGGCGCTGGTGGCGGTGGACGAGGACACGGTTCGGCTCGCCGGCGGCGTCCACCCCCTGCCCCGCGGCGCGCTCGCCGCCATCGTGGAGGAGGCGCGCCTCGCCGGCGCGCGCGTCGTGGCGCTCGACTACATCCTCGAGGACCCGCTCGAGGGCGCGTTCGCGAGCGAGAACGCCGCGCTGGAACGGGCGCTGGGGGCTGGCGACGTGGTCCTGGCCACCGCGCTGCCGCCGGCCGCGCCGGGGCACCCGTCCGGCGTCGATCCGCGCGTGGAGGAGATCCGCCGCCGACACGCCCGCGCGCTCGGCGGTGCCGCCCGCCCGGAGCGCTTCGTGCTCTCTCCGCCGGTACCCCGCTTCGCGCTGGCCGCCACGGCGCTGGGCGGAGTCTCGCAGCAGCTCGCCCGCAATGGCCGCATCTACGCGCTGCGCCACGTCTACCCGGCCGGCGAGGGGGACTACCTCTCGCTCCCGCTCGCGGCCGCCTGGCTGGCGCGAGGCCGGCCGCCGCTCCGTCTGGAGCGCGACCGGCTCCGCGTCGGCGACACCGCGGTCCCGCTGGGGCGCGACGGCACGGTCTACCTGCGTTGGTATGGCCCTCACGAGGGGCATGACGACGCCCCGTCCACCTATCCGGAGGTGAGCGCGGCCACGCTGCTGCGCGCCCGGCTGGCGCGGGAGGGGGCCGGCGAGCCGCCTCCAGCCTCGGCGCTCGCGGCCCTCCGCGGGCGCATCGTGGTCGTCTGCCAGACCCTCGCCGGGACGAAGGACAAAACGCCGACGCCGGTGAACGCCGGCGCGGTCGGCGGGGAGGTGATCGCCAACGCCATCGACAACCTCCTTCGCGGCGAGTTCGTTCGCCGCCTCCCGCCCTGGGGCGACGCCGCCCTGGCCTTGAGCCTCTCGCTGGCGAGCGCGCTCGTCGTGGCCCTGGTGGCCGCGCGGGCGGTCCGGCCGTGGGCGGTGCTGGCGGTCTCGGTCGCGGGGACCGGCCTGCTTCTCGTCGGCTGGTGGGTCGCCTCCATCGCGGCGCTCGAGCGCGGGGTGTGGCTGCCGGCCTTCGCGCCCATGCTCGGAGCGCTGGCGGCGGCCTTCGCGGCCGACCTGCGCCTCTTCGGCCTGGAGCGGCGGGACCGGCGCTTCGTCCACGATGCGCTGGGGCGCTACACCTCGCCGGCGCTGGTGGACACGCTGCTCGAGCACCGGGAGCTGCTCGACCGCTTCGGCGGCACCCGCCAGGACCTGACCGTCTACTTCTCGGACATCCGAGGATTCACCTCCTTCTCCGAGCGCATGGATCCGGAGGCGCTGGTCGAGCTCCTGAACGCCTACCTGTCGACGCTGACGGAGATCGTCGAGCGGCACGGCGGGTACGTCGACAAGTACATCGGCGACGCCATCATGGCGGTCTGGGGCGCGCCCGTCCCGACCACCGGGCACGCCCAGGAAGCCTGCGCCGCGGCCCTGGAGATGCGGGACCGGGTGGCGGCGCAGCGACCGTTCTGGAAGCAGAAGTACGGCGTCGAGATCTTCGCCGGGGCCGGCCTCAACACCGGCCCCATGGTGGCGGGCAACATCGGCTCGAGGCAGAAGACGAACTACACCGTTCTCGGCGACGCCGTGAACCTCGCCTCACGCCTCGAGGGTGCCACCAAGCTCTACGGCGTCCCCATCCTCATCGGCGAGGGGACCTGGGCGGCGGCGCGAGGGGGCATCGCGGCGCGCCCCGTCGACGTCCTCCAGGTGAAGGGAAAGCAACGCGGCGTGCCGGTGTACGAGCTCCTCGGCCTCGCCGGACACCTCTCGCCGTCGCTGGAGGAGCTCCTGGCGCGGTGGCATCCCGCCCTCGGGGCCTACCGGGAGGGCCGTTTCGCCGAGGCCCTGGCCGGCTTCGAGGACGTGCTGCGGGTCGCCCCGGGAGACGCGCCGGCGGCGATGTACCTGGCTCGCTGCCGCGACCTCATCGCCAACCCGCCCCCACCCGGCTGGGACGGAATCCACGTGCTGCACGACAAGTGAGGGATGGACGCATGACGACCAGATGGATCGCGCTCGCGGCGCTGCTCGCCGCCGCTCCGACGCCGGACACGGTGGTGGTGAAGCGGGAAGGCGTACGGGTCATGAAGGCGCCGCGGTTCTTCGGCGAGGCCTGCACGGTCGCGGTCTCTCCGGGGCAGGCGCTGCGCCTCCTGGAGCGGCGCGGCGGCTGGGGGCGGCTCTCGGCGCCCGGGGACGGGCGCTGCTGGCTGCACGAGTCGGCCTGGGCCGACCGCAAGGCCGGCGAGCTGGTGGGCAACCCGGCGACCGCCTCGCAGCGAGACGTCGAGCTTGCCGGCCGGGGATTCAGCGAGGCCGAGGAGGCCCGCTTCCGGGCCGAGAACCCGGGGCTCGCCCCGGACTTCGTCATCGTCGAGCTCTACCTCTCGCAGGCACCGGAGACGCCCTCCGCGGCGCTCTCGAAGTTCTGCGCCGAGGGGCGGCTGGGAGGTGGCAAGTGAGCCGCGCCTCCCTGGCCATCGGGCTCGTCGCCGCGCTGGCGCTCGCCGCCTGCGGATCGCTGAAGAGCATCCCCGGCGCCGGCGCCGCCGGCGACTACCTGCAGCAGAAGACCGTGGAGAGCGCCACCAAGGTCGGCGAGAACGTCGTCACCGCCGCCGTGACCGGCGAGTTCGACAAGAGCGCGTCCTTCTCGATGGAGCAGGAGTTCTACCTCGGCAAGACCATCGCCGCGACCGTGGTGGGCCGGCTCGGCGCCCGCGCCCTGCCGCCGGACCACCCGACGGCGCGCTACCTGCGCGACGTCGGCACCGTCCTGGCGCTGGCCGCCGCCGAGCAGCGAGCCCCCGACGACCGGCCCTACCCGCTCAAGGGGTACCGCTTCATCGTCGTCGAGGCGCCGCAGGTGAACGCGGTGGGGATGCCGGGCGGGTTCGTGGCGGTGACGACCGGGGCGCTGCGGGCCGTGCAGAGCGAGGACGAGCTCGCCAGCATCATGGCCCACGAGATCGCGCACGTGCAGCGCGGGCACGTCCTCTGGCCGGTGGAGCGGGCCCGGGAGCAGGAGCACATGACGAGCACGCTGCTGGCCGGGACCGACGACGTCGTCCACGTCTTCTTCGGCAAGGTGGTGACGCTGGGCGCCGACTTCGTGCTCGACAAGGGGTACGGCAAGTCGAACGAGCTGGCCGCCGACGCCTTCGCGGCCCGCATCCTCGAGGGCGCCGGCTACGACCCGCAGGCGCTGGGTCGCGTCCTCTCCCGGCTGCAGGGCAAGGCGGCCCAGGGGGGGTTCTTCTCCCGCCACCCTCCGGCCGCGGACCGCGCCGCGGCGCTCGGGCCGGCTCCGGGCCTGGCGGCGGCGCCACCGGCCGGGCGCACCGCCCGGTTCCAGGCCCGGATGCGGGCGCTCGACTGACGGGCGCCCACGCCCGCTAGTTCGGCGTGAAGACCCCCGGGGAGGTGCAGGCGCTCCGTGCGTCGCTGACGGTGATGGGCGAGTAGAAGCGGATCACGATGTTGCCCAGCCCGGCCTGGTCCAGGCTGCAGCTCCCGACCCGGTTGGCCGTGGCGCAGGCCGCGCTGGCGAAGGTGCCGCCCTCCGCCACGCATTCCGCCTGGGCCGCCACCTTGGTGATGCCGTTGCCCGTGAAGTCGATGCAGCTCAGGTTCGCGAGGTTGCAGCTCGCGTCGCTGGCCGAGTCGCCCCCACACCCGGCTGCCATCACTGCGAGTGACGCCAGCAGCGCCCGGTACGTGATCGTCCGCATGTCGTGCCTCCCAACGCTTGGCCGCGCCCGGATGGCCGCGGTGCCGGTCTGGATAACGGCTCGACGCAGCGGGTGCTCGTCCTGGCGCGTCGAGGCTCCTGGGTCGTGCCACCCACTGGGGCGGGTCCTTTGCACAAGCACGGACAGTAACACCAGTTGAGTCCAGGGGGTCGTGCGCGGCAACGACCGTGGAGGGTGTCGTACGGAAGTTGCATACATCGGTCGGGCCCCTTCCATGACGGCGGGGATCGTCCCCGCCCTCTGGAATGAACGGCCGAGGAGGGACCGTGCCCCGACGCCCCCGCCGCGCCTTCTGGTCGTTCGCCGCGGCAGCGTCCCTTCTGGTCGCTTGCCAGGCGGCGCAAGCGCCCGAGAGCGCGCCCCCGGCCGCAAGGCGGGCACAGGAGAGGCCCTCGTCCCCGGCCCCGCAGTCGCCCCAGCCCGAGCCGGCAGCACTCCCGGCCAGCCCCGCCGGCGCGGCCCACCCGGGCCGCCCGGTGGCCGACACCGAGTCGCCGTCGGTCCCGAGCCGACTCGCGGCCACGTCCCGGTCCCCCTCGGAGATCGCCCTCGGCTGGGAGGCTTCCTCCGACGGGGTTGGCGTCGCCGGCTACGAGGTCTACCGCGGCGAGGCCCTGGTGGCGAAGGTCGCCACTCCTGGCGCGGTCGACAGCGGGTTGCGCCCAGGCGTGCGCGCCTGCTACTCCGTCCGCGCCTTCGACGCCGCCGGCAACTTCTCCGCGCGGACGCCCCCCTCCTGCACCGAGACGCTCGACACGGCGGCGCCGACGGAACCGCCGAAGCTCACCGTCACCCCGCGACCGGGAGGCCAGGCCGCCGTCGCCTGGGGCGCCTCCACCGACGACGGGGGCGTGACGGGGTACGAGGTCTGGCGCGGCACCCAGCGCGTGGCGGCGCAGAAGGAGACCGTGTTCATCGACCCCGGCCTGCAGCCCGCGGTGGAGCACTGCTACACCGTGCGGGCCTTCGACCGCGCCGGGAACCGCTCCTCCGCCGCGGGGCCGGCCTGCGCGACCATCCCCGACACCACTCCGCCCTCGATCCCCACCGATCTCGCGCTGCAGGCCCCGGGGGAGCATGAGGTGGCACTGACCTGGGGCGGCTCCAAGGACGACGTCGGCGTGGCGCGCTACGAGATCTCGCGAACCGGTGCCAGCGGCGCGGCGCCGCCGGTGGCCGCGGCGGAGGGGACCTCGGCGCGCGACCAGGGGCTCACCGCGTCGACCCGCTACTGCTACGCCGTGCGCGCCTGCGACGCCGCCGGCAACTGCTCGGCGCTCTCGCCCGAGGCCTGCGTGACGACCCCGGACCTGACGCCGCCCTCCGCTCCGGCGACGCTCACGGCGTCTGCCGTGAGCGACAATGAGGTGGAGCTCCGCTGGAGCCCGTCGACCGACAACGTGGGCGTCGCCGGGTACGACGTCTTCCGGGCAGGCCAGGCGGTGGCGCCAGCGCGGCAGGAGCCCTCCCTCCGCGACCACGGCCTCCGCCCCGCCGTCCAGTACTGCTACACGGTCCAGGCCTTCGACGCTGCCGGGAACCGGTCTCCGCCCTCCAGGGCGACCTGCGCGGTGACGCCGGACCTGACGCCACCGACGGTCCCCGGGCGGCCCGCCGCCGTGTCGGTGTCCTCCTCCCAGGTGTTCATCGCCTGGGACCCGTCCACCGACGACGTCGCCGTGGCAGGCTACGAGGTGCTTCGCGGCTCGAGCGTCGTCGCCAGGGTGTCGGCCACGCGCGCGCGGGAGCTCCAGCTGGAGGCGAACCAGGCGTACTGCTACTCGGTCCTGGCCTTCGACGCCGCCGGAAACCGCTCGGACCCGACCGCCCCGGCCTGCGCCACGACGGCGGACCCGTCCCAGCTCGCATCGCCCTCCGACCTTCGCGTGGTGCGGATGTCGGCGACCAACGTGCTCCTGCAGTGGGAGCCGTCGGAGGTGAGCGGCGTGCTCTACCGCGTCTACGCCGACGGGAACAAGAGCGTGGGGCTCACGCGCGGGAACACCTTCACCCCCTCCGGCCGGGTGGGAGGCGAGCCGAGCTGCTGCCGGGTCGCCGCCGTCGACGGGCAGGGACGGGAGTCCCCGAGATCGAACGAGGTGTGTGCCAAGACGCCACGAGGCCCGCTCTCGCAGCGGTGAGCGTCGCGGGAGGCGTCGCGTGGAGTGGCCCGCGGACGCCCTTGACGTGGCGCCCGAAGTCTGGGACGCAGGGGGCCAGGGCTCGCGCTCCTGCCAGGAGGGAAGATCCCGATGGCCCACCACGCCTCGCAGTCCGTCTACGCTCGCCTGACGGACCGGCTCAACCGCTTCCCGCAGGGAGCGCCTCCCTCCCGGCACCTCTTCGAGATCCTGAAGATCCTCTTCAGCGAGCGGGAGGCGGAGCTCGTCGCCGTGCTCCCCATCCGGCCCTTCACCGCGAGCAAGGCGGCCGCCATCTGGAAGATGGGCCAGGCCGAGGCCCGCTCCGTCCTCGACGGCCTCGCCTCCCGGGCGCTGCTCGTGGACTTCGAGCAGGAGGGCGAGCTCCAGTACGTTCTGCCGCCGCCGATGGCCGGCTTCTTCGAGTTCTCGATGATGCGGGTGCGCGGGGACGTCGACCAGAAGCTGCTGGCCGAGCTCTTCTACCAGTACCTGAACGTCGAGGAGGACTTCGTCCGCGCCCTCTTTGCCAGCGGGGAGACCCAACTCGGCCGGGCCTTCGTCCACGAGCCGTCGCTCGGCGAGGAGGAGGCGCTCCACGTCCTCGACTTCGAGCGCGCCACCGAGGTCGTGAAGACTGCCACCCACCGGGGCGTCTCCACCTGCTACTGCCGCCACAAGATGCTGCACGTGGACCGCGCCTGCGCGGCGCCGCTCGACATCTGCATGACCTTCAACACCTCGGCGCAGTCGCTCATCCGGCACGGTCACGCCAGGGAGGTCGACGTCTCCGAGGGTCTCGACCTGCTCCAGCAGGCCTACGAGAACGACCTCGTCCAGTTCGGGGAGAACGTGCGCGAGTCGGTGAACTTCATCTGCAACTGCTGCGGTTGCTGCTGCGAGGCGATGATCGCGGCGCGGCGCTTCGCGGTGATGAACCCCATCCACACCACCGCCTTCCTCCCCGTCGTGGACGAGGACGGCTGCCGGTCCTGCGCCAGGTGCGTTCGCGCCTGCCCGGTCGAGGCCATGGTCATGGTCTCGGCGAACGACCCCCGCCGCCCGGCCCGAACCGTGGCGCGCCTCGACGAGCAGCGGTGCCTCGGCTGCGGCGTGTGCGTCCGGGCCTGCCGCCGTGGCGGGCTGAAGCTGCGTCCGCGGGAACGGCGGAAGCTCACCCCGCTGAACGGCGCTCACCGCGCGGTGCTCATGGCCATCGAGCGGGGGAAGCTCCAGAACCTGGTGTTCGACAACCAAATCCTGTGGAGCCACCGGGCGCTCTCGGCACTGCTCGGCGCGATCCTCCGCCTTTCGCCGGTGAAGCAGGCGCTCGCCACCGAGCAGGTGCGGTCTCGCTACCTGGAGACGCTGGTGCGGCGCTTCGCCTGAGGGCGGCGCCGGCGAATGCACCCGGAGGGCGAGATCGCGCCAGGCGGGACGGGGATGCTACGCTCGCGGCGGCCGGGGGTGCCCCTCGGCCCCGAGAGCACCCGCCGATGACCGACCGCCGCGCCCGGGACACGAGCCCGCTCCCGACACTCCGCTCCGAGGATGCCGCGGTCGGCCTCTGCATCGTCGCCCCGGATGGCCGGGTGCTCGGCGCCGACTCGACGTGGCTCCGGAGCGTGGGGCGGGCGCGAGAGCAGGTGATCGGCCAGTCCCTCGCCTCGCTCGTTCCTGGGATCGGCGGCGCGCTGCGTGCGGCGTGGACCGGGGCTGCGGCGGCCGTCGCCGCTCCTCGCCGGGGCGGGCCACCCGGCCGCGAGGCGTGGTGGGAAGACCAGCTCTCGCCCCTGGAGATGGAGGGTGGAACCGGTGCGCTCGTCGCGTCGCGGGAGACGGTTCCCGCCCTCCGCCACGACGGCGGGACCGATGCCGCGTGGCACTGGCGCGGAGAGGGGGCCGAAGAGCTCCTGGCCATGCGGGCCTTGATCGATGCGCTGCCGCTGGGGGTCGGCCTCGTCCAGGCCGCTCCCGGACGCGAACCCGTCATGCTGGCGTGCAACGCCTTCCACCGGGACCTGGTGGGCTCCCAGCCAGAGTCCGGCACGGCGCTGGCCGAGCTGCCGTTCCGCGTCTTCCGGGCCGACCGGCGGACGCCGCTCGCGCCCGCCGACTGGACGGCACCCGCGGCGATCCGCTCCGGCGAGCCGACCTGGAACGTCGAGACCCACCTGCTCCGTCCGGACGGCAGCTGGCGCGTGGCGCTCGTGAGCGCCATCCCGCTGCGCGCCGCCACGGGGGAGGCGCCGACTCGGGCGGTGGTGATGATCGTGGACGTGACCGAGCAGCGCCGCGCCGACGAGGCGCTGCGAGCGTCCGAGGCGAAGTTCCGGTCCTACGTCGAGCGCGCGCCGCTCGCCCTCTTCGTCGTGGACGGCCGGGGGCGATACGTGGACGCGAATCCCGCGGCCCTGGAGATGGTCGGCCGCGATGCCGCCGGCCTCTCGCGCCTGGCCATCACCGACGTACTTCCCGAGGCGGACCGGGAGGCGGCGCTCCGCGACTTCTCCCGGCTCGTGGAGACGGGCCGGCTCGAGGGAGAGTACCGGTTGCTGCGGCCAGACGGTCGGCACGTCCGCGCGGCGCTCCGGGCGGTTCGGATCGCCGAGGATCGCTACGTCGGCTTCGCGCAGGACGTCACCGCGCGCCGCGAGGCCGAACTGGCCCTGGGGCGGCGCGAGCGGTTCCTGAGCACGATCCTCCGGACCGCCCTCGACGGCCTCTGGGTCGTCGCCGACGAGGGACGTCTCGTGCTCGTGAACGACGCCTACGCCGAGATGTCTGGCTATGCGCGCGAGGAGCTGGAGCGGATGCGCGTCTCGGACGTCGAGGTCGTGGAGACGGCGGCGGAGACCGCCGCCCGCTTCCGCCGGATCCTGAGGCAGGGGGCGGACCGGTTCGAGACCCGGCACCGGCGCAAGGACGGGCGCATCATCGACGTCGAGGTCAGCGCGAGGTTCCTCGACGAGGAGGGAGGCCGGACCGTCGGCTTCCTCCGGGACATCACGCAGCGAAAGCAGGCCGAAGCCGCGCTGCGGGAGGGCGAGCGGCGATACCGGGCGCTGGCCGCGCGCCTGCAGGCGGTCCGGGAGGAGGAGAAGTCGCGGCTCGCCCGGGACCTCCACGACGAGATGGGCCAGCTCCTCACGGCGCTCGCGGCCGGCCTCGGCTGGGTGGAGCGGCGGGTCGACGCCGCGCCCGGCGCTGCGCAGCTGCAGGACGTGGTGGATCGGGTCGTCGAGCTGTCCGACCTCGCGGCTGAGTCGCTGCGAGCCGTCCAGCGCATCGCCGCCGAGCAGCGCACGGTGGAGCTGGAGCGGCTTGGGCTCGGGCCGGCCCTCGACGTGGAGGTGCGACGGTTCTCGGAGCGCAGCGGCATCGGAGCCGTCGCGGACGTCTCGCCGGAGTTGCCGGACCTCGGGCACGACGTGGCGACGGCCCTGTACCGGGTCGTCCAGGAGTGCCTGACGAACGTGGCACGGCACGCCGGAGCGGCGCGGGCGTGGGTTGCGGTACGGGTGGCCGGCGACGCCCTGGAGCTGCTCGTCGAGGACGACGGCCGGGGATTCGGCGCCGAAGCCATCGACAGGCCTCGGTCGCTCGGGCTCATCGGAATGCAGGAGAGGGCGGAATCGGTCGGGGGGACGATTGCATTCGAGCGGAGCCCGAGGGGCGGCGCGGCCGTGCGGGTTCGGGTGCCGTTTCCGGCTCCCGCGGCGGAGGAGCGTCCGCCGGGCTAGCAGGCCGCGCGTCCCGGGGTCCGGTCCCGGCCCGCGCCCCTCACTCGACGAGCCCGTGCTCGATCGCGTAGCGGGTCAGCTCGACGTTCGACGAGACCCCGAGCTTCCTGCCGATTCGCTTGCGGAATGTCCCGATGGTCTTCTCGGACAGGCCCAGGCGGCCGGCGATCTCCCGCACCGTCAGGCCGCGCGCGACGTAGCGGGCGACCTCGAGCTCCCGCCGCGAGAGGATCTCTCGCGGGTCCGGCGACTCGGCGCCGGGGACCTCCAGCTGCTGGGCGAGCGTCGGCGTGATGTAGCGCCTGCCGGCGAGCGCGAGCCGCACGGCTGCGAGGAGTTCCTCTCCACTGCTGCCCTTGGCGACGAAGCCGGCGGCTCCGAGGCGAAGGGCGCGGGGCGCGAAGGCGTCCTCCGGCAGGGCACTCAGCACCAGCACGGGCACCTTCGGCCACCTGCGCCGCAGCTCCACGAGCAGGTCGAGCCCGTCCCGGTCCGGCAGCGCCACGTCGAGGACCACGAGGTCGACCGGGACGCTCACCATGACCGAGAGCGCGTGCCTCGCGTCCGCCGCCTCGGCGATCGCTGCGTCGGGAATCCCCTCCAGCAGCAGCTGCCGCGTACCCCTGCGGACGACCTCGTGGTCATCGACGACGAGGACGCTCGCCATGCAGCGATCCCCTTTCCGGTCGTCCGCCCGCACGCCGGCGAGAACGGGGCGACCGACCTTCGGTTATCACGATTCGCGGGCCAGGGGGTCGCGTCACGCGCGGTCGCGGCGCTCCTGGCAGTCGTCGAGCTTGGCCCGCAGGCGCTTCGGGCGCTCCCGGATCCAGGTCCCGGGTGGCCTGGGCTGATCACGAACGCCGCGGCCCATCCCGAGGGGCGAGCCGGTGCTGCGTCGAACGGCGAGAGCGCGAAGACAGGGCCGACGACGAGCGTCGATGACCGGGCACCTGGACGACGCGGACGTGCGCCACGGGCTCGCCCGGGTGCTCGGAGCTTGTCCTCCGCCGTGCGGCCGAGCAGGCGGACCGGGTCTCGACCCCGACGCCACCGAGGCGGCAAGGAGGACTCCTTCGAGTTTCTGCCGATCATCTCGTACACCGACCTGTCGGACGACCGGGCTCACGTCCACGCTGAGCCCGTCGAGGTCAAGTCTGAGGCCGAGGCGAGGTCGGGCTCCGGCTCCAGGATGTGGACCGGACGCGTCCACACCTCCTGCCTCGTTGACCCCGCAGGTGCCCCGATGGGCACGCCACAAGAGAGCCGTTGCCGTCGCCAAGTGAGTGGTCGAGCCTGAACATCGTGATCGGCGCCATGTGCGCCGCTGAGCCCAGTACCCGCATCAGTTCCCTCACACGAAGTAGACGGGGAGTCGATACATGCGAACGATCAAGTTCAGCGTGCTGGCAGTCTCCGCCGCCGCCGCCCTGGCCCTCGCGGGCTGCTCGGGCGACGCGGGCGCCACGGGTCCGACGGGCCCAACCGGTCCGACGGGTCCCACCGGCCCCCAGGGCGACCCTTCGTACTTCACCAACATCGAGCTGTGCGCTGGCTGCCACAACGGAGGCCTCGCCGAGAAGCACGCGCTCGCTCCCAACGACGCCGTCCAGGTCAAGCTCCAGCACTGGAGCGCGGACGGCACCCCGGTCCTCATCAGTGGCGTGCAGGCGCCCGCGGTGAGCGTGGACCCCACCTCCTTCAACGTCGCCGTCCGGTTCAACGTCAGGGTCAATGGCGTGCCCCGCATCGACTTCCTCCAGAGAGCGCAGGACCTGCGAGCCCACAACGAGGACGCCTGGTGGGTGTACAGCACCAGTCCGACGTATTCGCAGCCTGCTCCGAACAACACCGGGCCCGCTGGCGTCCGCACGAAGATTCCGTGCGGCACCACCCTCACGGCCACCTGCAACCCGGCCGTCAACTGGACCGTCGCGGCGAACGGCAACGGCAACTACACCGCGACGATCACCGGGTTCACGGCGCCCCCCGCGGCGGGGACGGTGTTCATGCTCAGCACCATGGGGCCGAACGAGATGACCGCGACCGCCGTCGCGACCTACGGGAGCCCCACGCACGACGTGGTGGGCAACGATGCGTGCATCAACTGCCACGGCAACCACGTCTGGCGCGGAGCGCAGCACGACGTGACGAACCCCCAGGGCGTCGGCCCCTGCATCGTCTGCCACAACCGCGTGGGCAGCGCCGATCCGCGCCTCCCCGGGGCGGGCACCGGTCTGATGGGCATCGTCCACGGCATCCACAACTCCCACGCCATGCCGGACGGGCAGTACACTTTCACGTGGACGAACGGCAACCAGTTCAACTTCTCGATCGGCTTCCCGGGTTACATGAACAACTGCTCGACCTGCCACGACAGCCAGGCGCGGCTCGATGCGGTCCGGAATGCCCCGGTCTCGTATGAACTCTGCATCTCCTGCCACGACAGCTGGGATGGGTTCGCCAACACGGTCGCGAGCGGGTCCCTCGCCTTCCACCGGAGCTACACCGTGGCCACCGCGCCAACGGTCTGCGCCGGCTGCCACAACGGGAGCACTGCGCCGGCGACGATCGCCGGCTTCCACAACGGCCTGAAGACGGAGCGCGCGGGCCTCATCTGGGACGGCGCGGATCAGTCGGTCGTCCTCGGCGCGCAGATCGACATGAAGATCACCGGCGTGACCAAGAGCGCCACGAGCGTGCTGGTCACCTGGACCGCCACCCAGAACGGCGTCGCCGTCAACCCCTGCAACACCAACGTCGCCAACGGGCCGGTATTCATCGGCGCCACCGCCAACACCGCCACCGGCCAGGTCGCCAGCAACATGAGCCTGCTCAAGGGCGTCGCCCAGGCTGACGACTGGGTCAACGCCGGCCAGACCGGCACGGTCTCCCCCGGCCAGCCGGTCAACGTGAGCCTGACCACCACCAACACGGTCTGCGCCTCCAACGTGGCCACCAGCACCATCGCGGGTGACACCTACCCGGCCGCCACCGCCACCAGGGGCATCGTCGCCCTCCAGGGCAAGCCGCAGGTCCGCTTCGCGGCCGCCGCCGGGACGACCACCGAGGTCATCCAGGTCCGCGCCAAGACCCCGACCCGCGAGTTCCTGCTGGCGAGCGGCGCTGCCCCGAGCGCCACGCGCCGCGTCATCGTCGACACCGCCAAGTGCCTCGACTGCCACAAGGGCTCGCTCTACCAGCACGGCGGCAACCGAGTGGACAACGTCGACCTCTGCGTCATGTGCCACAACCCGGCCGCCAACGAGAAGAACAACCGGGTCGGCATGAGCGTCGACGCCACCGAGGCCTACGACGGCAAGGTGGGCGAGGCCTATGACATGCGGAACATGGTCCACGCCATCCACTCGGCCGGCGAGACCGGTCAGCCGCTCGTGTACTACCGCTCGAATGGCATCTACTTCTTCGGCAGCAAGGCCGCGCTCGCCAAGGCCACCCACTGGCCGAGCACCGGTGGCGTCACCTGCAAGAACGCCGAAGGCCTGAACGTGACCTACTACAAGGTGTTCGGCTCCGTTCCGAACGGCACCAGCGACCGCGTCCCCACGGCCAATTCGGACGGCACCTGCAACACCACCACCGGCCCGCTCAGCACCGATGGCGTGTGGCGCATCCACAACTTCATCGAGGTGCACTACCCGCAGGCCCTCAACAACTGCAGTGCCTGCCACGCCGACGGCTGGACGCAGGCGGCCGTGGACGGCTCCAAGGGCGTCGCCCTCACCGTCGACCCGGGCGCCGCGCCGTGGGGCGACCAGCTCGACGACGTGCTCATGGGGCCGACGACGGCCTCCTGCATGAGCTGCCATCAGTCGGGCGACCCGACGACGCAGTTCGGGCTCCGGATCCACGCCTACGGCCAGGGCTGGGTGCCCACCACGTTCGAGAACGGCCGGCAGACGCTGATCGACGCGGCGTTCACCCTGCCGTAGCCTGACGCGGCGAAGAGCACTGACTCTTCGTGTAATCGAGGCGGAGGCGCGCGAGCGCCTCCGCCTTCTCATTGCGCCCCGCGAGGGCAGCTGCGGGCGGAGGCCCCCGCGCCATCGACCTCGGAGACCTCCCCGTCGCGGCAGTGACGGTGTCGCGGAGCGGCATCGCGTCGCTCGACGTGGGCGCGTCGGTGGACGAGGTGCGCGCTCTGCTTCGCCAACGGGCGTCTTCCCGGAATCCGGTGACGGAGGGAGCCGAGGAGAACAGGCTCGGCCACGTGATGGCGCGGGAGCTCCATGCCCAGCTTCTCGCTGGCCAGGTCGACCTCCGGGCCGCCCTCCGGAAGGTGCCCTTCTTCCCCGAGCAGACCCCGGCGGTCGCGGTGCTCCGGGCGCTCCAGGCGTCCCGCACGCACATCGGCGTCGTCGTGGACGAGCTCGGCTCGGTCACCGGCCTCGTGGCCGTGGAGGACCTCGCCGAAGAAGTACTGGGCGAGGTCTTCGCCGAGCGCGAGACGCCGTCGCTCGTCCTCCAGCCGGACGGCCCGGATGTCTTCCTGGTCCTCGGCACGGCCCCCGTCCACGAGATCTACCGCGAGCTGGGGAGCGACCCGCCGGCGGGGCCTGGCCCGTCTAGGTTTGCCGGCCTGCTCCTCCACCAGGAGCGCGCCGTTCCAGCTGCCGGTGCCCGCATCGCGCTGCCCGGCGGCCTGGAGGCGGAAGTCGTCGAGGCGACGAAGCAGCGCATCCGCCGAGTCAGGCTGGGGACGCCGGCCCGGCCTTCGGACGGCGCCGCAGGTCCATGGGGATCAACTCGACCCATCGCGCTTGGACCTGCTGAAGGGGCGCGTTGCAGATCCCGGCCGGCAGTCGTCGATTCATGGCCGCCCCCGCGATTCTCGCAGGCTACACCGGGGGGCCGCGGTCGAATCGCGAAGGCCAGCGGGTGTCCGTCGGCTGCGGGGACCCGAGCGTGGGATCCGGAAGAGCCACGCGCCGGTCCGCGCAGGTAGGGTCGCTCTGGCTGGCGATGACCGAGCTCGCGCAAGTGACCGCAGCTCGTCGAGGGCGAGCTCCCCGGGTGCTCCCCAGCCGCGCACCCCGGCCCGAACCTCTGGGCGGAATTCCTCGCACAGCTCGTAGGCGCGGGCGGCGAGGTCGCCGGGCGAGCTGGTCTTCCCCGAGGCCGGCGGCACGATGCACTCCACGAAGCTCCGCCTCGACCGAATGCTGCGGGCCGCCATCGCCCCTGCCGGTCTCCTGGAGGGCTTCGAGCACCGCTGCCGCGCCCCTCACTGCGGATTCAAGGCACCGGACGCGAGGTCCACGCCGCCGGACACGTGCCCGCGCTGCGGCAAGCCCACAGTCTGGGCGAAGCCCGTCGCCTGCCACGTGCGCTTCCACGACACCCGCCACTCCTTCGGGACGGCCGTGGTTCGCGGCGCCGGGACGGCCGTGGCACAGAAAGCGCTGCGCCACTCGGACGTGCGGCTCACCATCCACACCTACGGGCACCTGGACGACACGGACGTGCGCGACGGGTTCGCCCGGGTGTTCGGCCGCCCCGTCGTCCCGGCCGAGACGCGGCCGGCTCAACAGACGGTGGTACGGACTGCAGGCGGACTGCAAACACCCGCAACGAGCCCGGAGACGCCCTCTCCCTTGGCTTCCCGGACTGCGGACGGAGACCCGCAACCGGGCCCTGCACCAAGGGAATCCGGCCCGGGCGCCCCTAGAACGCGTGCACGAAGAGGCCGGAGCGCAGCTTCGGCTCGAATGGAGCCGGGGCCGATCGCACGCGTTTCACCGGAATGCACGGAGCGTCAACCCGCTGATTTCGTTGGAGCGGGGGATCCTCCTGGATCGCACGTGCCGCACGGCGAGGCACCCGAACTGGACGCCTGGACTGCTGGCGGACTGCGGGCAGAGCTGCCGAGCACTCTCCCCGCCCCCGGCGCCGAGCTCTTCATCCGGGCGGGTGCCATCGTCGCCGAGCGGGCGCTGAGCGACGCGGGAAGTCGAGTCGCCGTGGAGGTGATCCTCCGGCGCGCATCCGACCAGGCCGCGGCAGCCCACCGATAGCCTCGGGCAAGGTCTCCCGGTGCCCGGGCGGGGGTGCGAACGCTGGGCGCCATCACCGATCCTCTTCGAAGGTCGCCTTCACCTTGCCCTTGCGGACCGCCCGCTCGAGTGCCGCGTGGTCCTTCTCGGTCTGATCGGCGTACGCCATCGAGAAGGCCGCGATGGCCTCATCGAACACGTCCCTCTTCCCCATATACCCGCTGAGCTCCGCGGAGAGCCCGGAGCGGGCGTGGGACAGCGCCAGGGCCTTCCCGCACCAGGTGGCGTACTGGTCCATCACGGTCTCGTCGAAGGTCTCTACCCGGGGGCTGGCCTTGATGTCCCGGAGCTGGCGCACGAAGAAGTCGCGCTTCGGGCCCCGGGTCCATCCGAGGAACATGTCGCTCGCCGGCTGCATCCGTCGGTATCCGTCCACCACGCGCTGGCCCTGGTTCGGAAAGGCGCTCTTCCCCGCGTAGCGCTCCAGCACGGAGGGACGCGCCTCCTTGACCTGGAGGAAAAGGGGATCGCCCTCGCCGGCCATGAAGAGCAGCACCCAGCACGACGTCCCGACGCTTCCGATCCCCACCACCTTGATGGCGGCGTCCCGCAGCTCGTAGCGGTCGAGCAAGGACTGATAGGCGGACGGCAGCGTGGCGCGGTATCCGGCAATCGTGTCCCGGACGGCCTGGTGGATCTCGCCGGGAGTGTGATCCTCGTGGTGGAAGATGGTCGGGAGCTGATCCTTGATGACGGGCAGGTCCCCCCTGTGCGCTGCGAGCTTCGGAAAGATCTCCTCGCCCTTGCTCTTCCCCCTCTCCTTCTCCAAGCGCTCGACGACTCGCCGGTGCATCGCCGGATCCTTGATGGTGCGCAGCAAGTCACCAGCCTCCAGCGACTCGTACCAGAGCTCCAGCGTCTTCAGCTTGCTGTACCTGGCCATCGCCTCGCGGTAGGTGCGGACGCAGGTCGTCGCCACGCCCCTGGCCGCCGCGTCCTTCAGGTCGTTGTCCCGGCAGGCCACGACGAAGCTCGCGGCGAGGCGCTTGACGTCCCACTCCCATGGAGCCGGAAGGGTCTCGTCGAGGTCGTTGATGGAGAAGATGATCCTCCGCTCCGGCGTCGCGAATCCACCGAAGTTGGAGAGGTGGGCGTCCCCGCAGCACTGGACGCGGATTCCCGACGTCGGAGTGGTGGCCAGGTCGGCCGCCATCGGAAGGGCCGATCCCCGGTAGAACGTGAATGCGGAACGGGCCATGCGGCCGTGGCGGAGCGGGAGCAACTCCGGCAGCCGCCCCTTCTCTGCCGCGAGGACCATCTCGATCGGGTCCGCCCGAGCGGGCGGGGCCTTCCAGGCCGAGTGCGACTCCCGGGGGCAGGACTGTCGCAAGGCCTTGCCCGCGGCGTAGCGGTCCTTCCACGACGGGAACTGCCCCCCTGCGCCCGGGGCCACCGGGACCGGCGCGCCGTCCTTCGGGGGGGACCCCAGCTTGTTCCTGGCGTTCAGTCGAGTCATCGATCCTCCTGCTGCTCGGGTGGTCGTCGCACCGTATTCCATCACCAGTCGAAGTAGTGGGCGAGGCCGAGCCCGACCCCGTACTTGAAGGTCACCGGCACGGCTTCACTGGTCAGCGCCGCCTGGTACCAGGCCGAGATGGCGACCGATCGCTGCCGGTCCAGGAAGATGCCGCCCACGCCCTTCATCACCGGAGCGAAGGTGCCCCGGAAGAAGTCCCAGCCGAGCTTGGTGTCGAGCGCCAGGAACGTCCTGCCGGGAAGGTTGACGATGAGGATGGGCTCGAGCCAGAGCTGGTTCACTTCCAGGTAGCTGGAGCTCGTTGCGACCGAGCGCATCCAGTAGAGCTGCGTGGTGAGCGACACCCACCGAGCCAGGCCCACCGCGACGGCGTAGGAGGGGACAAGACCCCACGTGTAGCCCGTGACCGGGAACGTGGCCGTTTCCCACTGCATGCCGAGGCCGACGTACTGCCGCACCTGGCCCTGGGCGAAGAAGTTCCAGGCGAACGAGGTGAAGACCGTTCCCACGCCCAGCATGGGGGGGGGTGCTGGGATTGCTCGGAAAGCTGATCAGGAGCGGCACCTTGGCCTGGACGGAGAACTCGTTGCGGCGCCCGAACACGAACTGCGGGTTGAAGGTCAGCACGCCGGAGTTCGCGACGTCCTGGTACCGGTTGAAGCCGTCCACCTGGATGAGGATCTGGCTGCGCGCGAAGGCGACCGAGTCGACCCCCTGCAGGATCTCCAGCGCCTCCAGGATCCGGTCCTTGTTGCTCATCTCCTCCACGACGTCGACCAGGCTCGCGGCCTCCATCGCCTTGCGGACGTCGGCCGCGTTGCAGTTCGGCGACAGCTTCGCCTCGTTCGCCTGGAGGCACTCGACGAGCGGGCCCGCCAGCTGGGGCACGTCGCCGCAGAGGGCCTCGACGTCGCCCCGGCAGGCGCTCCTCACGGTGTCGACGCGATCCCGGGCGTCGGCGATCCGGGTCATCTCGCCCTGGCAGGGCGGCGTGAGCTCGAGCTGGCGCTGGCGGAGGCAGCCGATGACGCGCCCGCCGCCCGGGTCGATGCTCGGGCAGTAGCGGTCCACGTCGACGCGACACAACTGGCCGAACTCCACGATGAGGGCCTTCGCCTTCTGCCGGGCGGCGTCGAGGCGCGCGCCGCAGGTGGCGGAGAGCCGGGGCCGGTTCGCCTCCAGGCACTCCGCGACGCTGCGGCTCCCGGGCTTCACGTCGGAGCAGAACTGCCTCACGTCCTCGGCGCACGGGTCCTCGGGGCGGCCGACGTCGTCGGCGCCCCGGCCGGCTCCGGGCACGGCGAGGAACAGCAGGAACACCAGGTTCCACCTGGCGCGCATCACGTCGTCCCTTCCGACCTACCTGCGGTACGACCACCCGATGGTGACCGACATGTTGAAGTCGTTGTTCACGCCGCCCTCGGGCGGCCGGCTGTCGTAGGTGTCGGTGAAGTTCAGGCCGACGTTGAAGTCCGTGAAGACCTCGTAGGTGACCCGGATCGCGCCCTGCAGGAGGACGCGCCCGAGATCCGTCAGGTACGGGAACGCGGCCAGGTCGATCCCCGCGTCGAGCTTCGGGCTGTCGTAGCGGAACAGGCTCCACGACCCGGCCACGTAGGCGGCGAGGTACCAGGTGGGGTCTCCCGTCGTGTACTGCTCCCGGATCCCGGCGAGCCCGGCGGTCGCCAGCAGCTCCATCAGGTTGGTCTGGAGGGCCGAGTACCTGCCGCCACCGAGGAAGATGAGGCGGAGCTTGAGGTCGAGCTCGCTGTTCTCCTGGGCCACCGCGCCCACCGTCGCCGTCCATCGGCCGAAGTACAGGTCCCCCGCCCACTGGATCGTGGCGCTGGACGCGGCGGGTGTGCGGTTCGTGCCCTGCAGGTAGAGGTTGAACTGGAGGCTCGTCCCCAGGCGCTCGCCGCGGTAGCCGACGAAGCCGTCCGTGCTGAGGGTCAGGGCCTCGTTCGCCTTCGCGAGCGTGAACCCCAGGTCGAAGTAGGCGCTGAGCCTGCTGAAGAACCCGGCGTCGATGGGGACGAGCGAGACGATCTCGCTCACGGGGATCCGGGTCCCGTCGGCCAGCTGGACGACGCCGCGCTCGTCGCCCTCCGGCGCGAGGAGGGCGCTGTATCGCTTGACGCCCGCCGTGGTCTCGACCTCGTAGGTGTAGCTGCTCGTGACGCGGACCACCTTGAGCCACTCGATGGAGAGCCGGCCCGCGTCGTCGGTCTTGTAGTCGAGCTTCCCCCGGGAGAGCCCCATGATCTCGCCGTTGACGTTGTTCCCGTTCACCAGCACGACGAGGTCGGTCGTCTCCCGGGCCGCGACGGGCCGCGGGAAGGCGCCCGCGAGGAGCGCGGCGCTCGCGGCGGAGAGGGTGGCGAGGCGGTGGCTCGACACGGCCCCGGAACGGTCCCTACTTCTTGCTCTCCTCCAGCCGCCGCGCCCCCTCGACGAGCGCATGCCACCCGTAGAGGAGCGAGAACGCGAAGCGGTCCATCTGCAGCGAGCCGGGGGAGCCGCTGCTCACGAGCATCGTGTAGCCCGCCATGAGCGTGAGGTTCTCCGTGATCTGGTAGCCGGCCGTGGCACCGATGCCGAAGTTGTTCAGCTTGTCCCCCGTGACACCGTCGACGGTCGTCGTGCCCCCGAGGTACCAGAGGACGTCGAGCGAGACCCACAGGCTCGACGTGAGGTCGCGGGTCACGTGGCCGTTGAGCTGGAAGAGCAGATCCGTCGTCAGGGTCTTTCCCCCCAGGTAGTCCGTGTTGGCGGCGAACCACCAGAGCGCGGGCAGGGCCTCCACGGTCGTGCGCTCGCCCGGGACCCACGGCCCGAGCTGCCAGACGATGGGCAGCCCCACGCGCCCGTACCAGCGGTTCTGGCCGAGGTTCAGGGGCTGGCCGCTGTTGTACTGCCCGATGGGAAACGCGAAATCGGCGAGGAAGTCCAGGGAGAACCCGGGCTCGTAGCGCACGACGTCGGCGAGGTTCTTCTGCGCCCGCGGGCCGACGACGGAGATGTCGAACTCGAGCATCGGGTCGCCGAAGCCGTTCGCCGACTGGTAGGTCGTGCCGAGCGGCGTACCGACCTCGCCCGAGATGTGCCCCATCGGGACGATGAGCGCGGCCATCGCGCCGCGGTCGAACAGGGAGAACATGCGCGCGCAGCCGACCACCCCGAGTGTTCCCGTGACGCTGGCTCCCGGCACCACGGTGTGGGCCGGGTCGGCCGGGTTCGCGTTGCCGCTCAGCGTCTCGAAGATGATGGGGACGACGTTCGCCCCGTCGAGCGACTTCCAGTAGAAGCGCGGCTGGGCCTGGACCGTGGGCGGGAACAGCGCGCACAGGGCGACCAGCACGGCAGGGATCCAGCGGAGCAGGGCGACCGGCCTCATGGGACCTCCGTCATGTGCGGTCATGGCTTCGGGTCCGCCAGCATGTCCTGCGGGGGCACGAACTGCGTCTTGTAGAGGAGCGGGGGATACCCGGAGTCGACCGGCATCCGCTTCGGGAGCTGATCCTCCAGGGTCTCGAAGATGGCCCGGCTCGGGAGGATCACGTTGTTCACCCGCATGTAGTCGCTCCAGAGCGCCAGGAGCTCCTTCACCTTGTCGGGCCGCGCGGCGGCGAGATCCTTTCGCTCGGCGGGGTCGTCCTTGACGTTGAAGAGCTCCCACCCACCCGTCCCGAGCGGCTTCCACTGCCAGCGGATCTTCCAGTCCCCCTGTCGGACGGCGTGGTTCCCGAAGATCTCCCAGGCGAGGTAGTCCTTCTCCGTGCGCGGCGACTCCGCCTTGCCGGACAGCACCGGGACCCACGACTTGCCCATGAGCGGAGGAAGCTCGCGGCCGCCCTGGGTCTTCGGATAGCTCGTGCCGGCGATCTCCAGCAGCGTGGGCATGAGGTCGGCCACGTGCATGAGCCCGTGGTTGACGCCGCCCTTCGCGGTCTTCACGGCGGGTCCGCTCACGATGAGCGCGTTCCGGATGCCGCCCTCCGCGACCCACCCCTTGTACTGGCTGAACGGGGTCATCGACACCTGGGCCCACTGGGGACCGTAGGCCGGGTAGGAGCCCGGGTCACCCCACGCGTTGGGGTGGGTGTTGGACCAGTGCACCGCGGCGAACAGGAAGTCGCGAGTGCCGGGCGTCCCGGCGACCATCGCGAAGAGGTCGGTTCCCTCGGCGCCGTTGTCCCCGAAGACGATGAAGATGGTGTTCTCGTACTCGCCGATCTCCTTCAGGTGCTCGATGAGGCGGCCCGTGTGGAAGTCGACGTTCTCCACCATGCCGGCATAGAGCTCCATCTTCTTCCCGAGGATGGCCCGCGCGACCGGCGCGAGGACGATGGGATCGGGCAGGAACCACATCCGCTCGGCGAGGTCGGTGCCCTTCGGCAGGATGCCGAGATCGATCTGGCGCTTCAGCCGTTCCTCCCGGACCGCGTCCCAGCCCTTGTCGTACTCGCCGACGTGTCGGGAGCGCCAGTCTCTCGGCAGGTGGTACGGGTCGTGCGGCGCCTGGTGGGCGACGTAGGCGAAGAAGGGCTTGCCGTCGCCGCGGTTCGCGTCGATGTAGCCGATGAGCTTGTCGGTGTAGGTCTTCGTCGCGTAGTAGTCCGAGGGCAACGACCTCAGGTACTTCCCGTCCTCGGTGAAGACCGACTGCGGCGAGGCGGCTGTGAAGTTCGTCATGTCCCAGTAGCTTGCGGCCCCGTCGAGCAGCGAGAAGTCGCGCTCGAAGCCGCGCGCCGCCGGGATGAGGTCCGGCGCCTTGCCCAGATGCCACTTCCCCACCATGTACGTGTGGTAGCCGGCCTCCCGCAGCAGCTCCGGGAGGGTGGCCACGCGGTGGTTGAGGTGCCCCTCGTAGCCCGGGACGCCCACCTGGTTGGGCGCGGTGTACTCGTCCATGTTGCCCAGCCCGTTCACGTGGGTGTCCACCCCGCTGAGGAGCATGGACCGGGTGGGCGAGCAGGTCGCGTGGGTGTAGAAGCCGGTGAAGCGCGTCCCGTTCGCGGCCAGGGAGTCGAGGTTCGGCGTCTTGATCTCGCTGCCGAACGAGCCCATGTCCGCGTACCCCAGGTCGTCACCCAGGATGATGACGATGTTGGGCCGGCGGGGTGCGTCTGCGCCACGGGCCG
>Ga0209253_10000376_pt1 | contig 37484 bp, 42 predicted proteins | sample FrelakmetBRP12BR_FD_187145 | JGI IMG/M metagenome (GOLD analysis project Ga0209253, IMG submission 187145) | Freshwater lake sediment microbial communities from the University of Notre Dame, USA, for methane emissions studies - BRP12 BR (SPAdes)... | ecosystem: Environmental > Aquatic >... | reverse complement strand
AGTCATGGCAACACGCGCGTACATCCTGATTAAGGTCAAGGCCGGCAAGACCAAGGACGTCGTCCAGGCACTCAAAAAGATTACCGGGGTTGAGCAGGCCCATTCCTGCTTCGGTCGCCCGGATATTTTCGTCTTCATCAGCGTGCAAGACGAGCGAACCCTGTCCGACGTCGTCATTACAAAAGTTCACGCCATTGAAGGAGTCGAGGAAACGGATACCCATATCGTGGCGGACGCCTAAGCAGAGCGCGAAGAGCGAGACCGGCGGGACGGGTGAGACAGGTACTCTACGAACGATGGACCTTATGCCCGCAGGGGCAGCATCATGGTTGCTCCATCCGTCTCGGCGGACCGATAGCAGGCTTCAGCGATCTCGACAGCACGGCAACCGTCTTCTCCTGTAATCGGCATGGGGCTCTGTTGCTGCAGCGCGCGTAAAAACTCCCGCAGCGTGGTGAGCACGGTCTGACTCGGTGCGGTCGACCACTCCTCGCTGCGGGAGGCGCTGTCTGTATACCGAATATGTCGCTTCGTCCAGTCGGCTATAAGTCGGCCATTTGAGCCCATCCATTCGGCCCGCCCTACCCGCCCCGCAGCCACACGCGCGACTTCGATACTGCACGGTATCCCGCTCATCGTTCGAAGCTCGACTTTAGCTAATGTCTCCGGGTGAGCCGGCGGTATCTGATTCAAGACACATTGCACCGTTTCAATCTCTTCCCCGGTGAGCATACGAACCAGATCCAGTAGGTGCACGCCGAACTCCAGGAGCGCTCCACGCCGGCCGTAGCCATCCGCATGGTCCACACTCCGCCCTTTCGTCTCAATGTGGCTCGTCATGACGAGGTGTTGGGGCGGGCCGACTCTTGCCCGAGACCCGATGAATGATTGAATCGTCGCATCGAATCGGAGGGTGTGAGCCGTCATCAATGGCACGCCTGCCCGTGCAGCCGCTTCAACCATCGCGCAGGCATCACCGTAGTTCGTTGCCAGAGGTTTTTCGATGAGCACCGGTTTCCGCGCTGAAACAGCGGCAAGACACAGATCTTTATGGAGGACCGGCGGAACCACGAGAATGATCGCATCGACCAGGGGATCCGCGATCAGCTCTTCAGGCCGTCCATATATTCTGACCGCCTCGCTCCCCGGAACGTCCAGACCTTGCTCCGGATGTTGCCGACAGACCGCGTGCAATCGGACATCGGGGATGTCCTGAATCAGATGGCGGGCATAGCGAATGCCATGGCGCCCTGCGCCTATGAGCCCCAGGCTGATTTCTGACGATACCGCCATACGAACTCCCCTTGGTCAGCACTGTAGACAGGACGTGCCCGCCGGTCAATCATTCGCGTTACTCCACTCCGTTGACATTGCCGCAAACGGTTCCCTATAGTCGGAACCAAGGTTCGGTATAGGATCCGCATTCTCAAATACGGGCTGGGAAAGGGTTACGCACCATGATCACGACACATTCGGCACCGTTTACGTTAGATCAAATCGGAACAGGCATCGCCCGATTCCCGAGTGGAGTGCCGATTCCCACCCATAGCGATGCCATGGTGGATCCCTACATCAAGACACGCATGCCGAAAGAAGTGCAGGTCGAAACCATCTTGTTCTGGCCCCAGGAAAAAGCACTCTACCCGAGCCTCGTTCTCCTCCATGACCGATGGGGGTTGACCGGGCAAATCAAAGACCTCGGCGCTCGGCTGGCCTGCGAAGGGTATGTGGTGATCATCCCCAACCTTTACGGGCGGATCGGCGGCATGGTCACCGCCAACGATGAGGTCGGTGAGGCGCTCATGGCGAAGATCGACGAATCCCTCGTCCTGCGGGATATCAACTCCTGCTGCGAATACCTGAATACCAAAGATTTTTCCAAGCGGAATATTCATGGAGTGGTCGGCTATGGCTTGGGGGCCTCGCTGGCACTCCGCTTTGCCGCCCAACGGAAGCGGTTGCGTGCGACCGTCGCCTACTATGGAAAGATGTTCCAGCCGCGGGACCTGATGAAAGAGGTGATCTCCCCGATTCTGTACCATCAAGCCGGGCGGGATACCTGGGCCACCGCAGAGGATGCCGAGCAATTGCGCGCCGCGGCCGCTGAATATGGCAAGAAGGTCGAAATAGCGACTTACCCAGATGCACCACATGCCTTCTGTAATGAAATGAAGACTGACTCGTATCGTGCGGATGTCACCGCCACAGCCTGGGAACGATCGGCCGTCTTCCTCAAAAGCTGCTTTCAGGGAACCTAGCGGCTATCAATTATTATCGCATCCATCACAATCTCTGGTGCTCTATGAGTCGATGCCTGAATTTGGCAGGTCTTTTTGTCAGTCTGATTCTACTCGTCTCCTCTAGCCGCGCAGCGGACTCTTCCTTCGGACCATCTGAACTTTTCCCAGTACTACAGATCCAAGCTGACGGACTGGAAACTGTGTCGGATAATGCTTCCGCGTTGGCCCTCTTTACAGCAAAAGTCGGACCGGCACTGGGCCTCCACGACGTCGCTGGTACGCTTGCCGCGAAAAACATCCCCGCCAAAGTTGCCAAAGAGCTGGGAGTCCAAGAACTGACGGCCTCTGCCCAACGCCTCATTGCCAGCTTGGCTGCCTGGCAGACAGCCGACCGCATTACACAGTCCCTGAGTGAGCCTGCGAATCCTGTCGCCGCTCCGCCGGCAACATCGGTGAACTGGATTCAGACGGCCGCGCCCATCCCCTCTCTCGCTCAGATGACGAAGGAATTAACGCAACCGGCCGAGTCAAAATCGGATACCACCGCAGTCGATCGCATGCCTCTCGCCCTCTCAGCAGGACGCCTTGCGCTCGACGCGCAACAGCGTGCCATCGCGGAATGGTGGCAACTCAGGACCTGGAAAGATCGGGTACGAACGGTGCGGGGACGCAACAAGCTCTGCGGAACCTGGCAATGGATTATTCATAATCACCAGCAGCATCATCAAGAACAGAAACTTGCTTTGCTCTTCCCTCCTCCCGGGCCTGACTATCCCCTGGCCCCCGGGCTGGTCGAAACCGTAGTGCTCGGAGAGAACGTCTATCTCCGTTGGGAAAGCAACGGCCAGGTCCAGGAAGACAGCCTGCAATTCACCAAAGAAGGGAAAGGCTTAGAAGGCACCTTCGTGAACTCACAAGGCGGATGGGGATCGATCAGCGGAAAACGGACCAGCGACTGTAAGCCTTAACCAGGCTACTCAGCACATGCTCAAACTTGCGTGGACATCTTCTCGCGCCAGACATACCAGCCCAAGAGACTCCAACCTAGAATAAAAGCCAGCCCCCCGATCGGTGTCATTGCGCCTAACCAGCGAATACCCAGCAACGAGACACCGTAGAGACTCCCGCAAAATAAGAGTATCCCGGCTGCAAAGCACCAGCCGGCGCGCACCACCTGAGGGCAACCAAAACCCTGCCCGGCTAATCCAACCGCAATCATTCCTAGGGCATGGTACATCTGATAGCGCGCCGCAGTCTCAAAGACGGCCAGCATCGGTGGATCCAATATCGACTTCAACATATGGGCACCAAACGCCCCCGCCGCAACGGCTAGTGCTGCCCCCAGACTCCCGACTGCAATGAGGGTTTGACAGGATCTACGTGACTGCATTGAGATCTCGCGATATTGTGTGTGCAGACATGCTACTTCCGAACGCATTCTAGCAGACTCCCGGGTGACACAACATGCCGATCGAATGCCCCCGCTGTCTTCAGATGAACGCCGATTCTTCGTTGTCGTGTGACTGCGGGCACGACCTGACGACATTGGTTCGACGTCGTTTGACTCAACGTACTGATCCGCTCCGTCCTCACCGCAATCAGATCATTGAAAAGCCAATGACTCACTGGCAATTTGCAATCGGCGTGACAATTGTAGGTCTGCTCCTCACAGCGGGAGAAGGTATCCGGCTCAAGCTCGACCTGGGCTCCCGTGCGACCTCGCGGCTCATTGTCGACAGTGTCCTGATCGGGCTCACCGATTTGGCAGGAGCGCTGGCGGTCGGGGCTTTGGCGTGGATGATTGTATGGGTGGTACTCTCTTATGAAGAGGGGCGCATTCGTCCCTGTCCGAAACGCACGACATTAGGCGCCACTATCAGCGCGGCAGCACTCATCTTCCTTGGCCGTTTGACCCCTCCGGATGTCATCAGTCACTATTTCGTTCAGGGACTCCTGATTCTCGCGATCGGCATCCTGGCTTACCTGGCCGGATCACGCCACTGGTTAGGAAAGTGGTAGCTGCTCCGCACCGGATTCCCGTCTAGCACTGCACCGCTTCTCTCAAACAACGGATAATTCTAATCGCAGACACCATCGATGAATGGATCGCACACGAGTGCCCCGATCATTGATGGACGCATATAGGCAGACGAGGGATCTTGGGAACCGAGAGCTCCCTTGATGGGTGGGCCTCCAGGCATTCCCGGCAATCCCCTCCCGGCAGAGCCTAATGTGCCGGGTTTAGTGGAACTGGGTATGGTTCCGATCCTTTGCACTGCTGAAGGCGAGGATAAAGAAGTAGAGGGGACGACTCCGATTCCGCCCGATGGATCGAGCCCGCTTTGCAGACTCAGCAAAGAGGGAGTTTGCGGATTCGCTGGAGATGGGCTGGTTTGCGCCACTCCTGAAGAAACACAGACCGTGAAAGCGATCGGGAGAGCAAGTAGAATGACCCGGATCATTAAAGCATCCCTTACTCGTACGCACTCACGAGCGTGAGCAAACGAAGAACCGACAGGAACTCGTGGTGCGCGAGGCGGGAATTGAACCCGCACGCCATTGCTGACCCAGGATTTTAAGTCCTGTGCGTCTGCCGATTCCGCCACTCGCGCATGCCGCGCAGTGTAGCGGGAATGTCGCCTGAGCCGCAACACCTTGCTCAGGCTCTCACCGGATTTTATAAGACGCATCGAAGCACGAAGAAACTGATGCCTAGGTTGAGCGAGAGTCTGAACCTCTCGCTCAACCGTAGCTTCGGCGGCACCGCTTCATCAACAAACTTACGCTGCCTCAATCACAGGTCGCGCCTCACGACGCTGCACCAACTGCTTGCTCCGGTTCATCACTTCCTGCACTCCTGATTGGACCGAGCGACCCCAACGCGTCGCCTGCACCTGTGCCTTCTTCGCATAACGTCCGATATCCCGGCGCGTTTCCACTCCAGGCTTTGGCGCAAACAGGATTCCCAATCCGGCTCCGATCACTGCTCCACCGGCAATCATCGCGGCGACCTTGGCTGCCTGCTTTCCTTGCTCTGACATCACATGCCTCCTGGTAAGTTGGTGAAGATTTCCGGAAGGTCTGTTGTCATGCCCTCCTGGATGATGAATAAAGCAGATACCGTGCCAACCCAAATTCGGCCTAATTTCGCAGGAATTTCCTCGCGCTACTCTTCTACGGTTAAGACCGTCTCATAAACGGTGCCGTTTTCTCTACAGTCGGCAACACACTCGTTTCAGAAATCTCACACTCCGAGACGCACAGCGACAAACCGGCCACAGCATTGATCTTATGGCTATCCTGATCCGACAGGCGACGCTCGTCTTGCTTTGAATCTGCGTCTTCCCTATGATCCCGACAAGTCAACTGTTGGAGGTCTCATGGGTTCGTTCGCGGCGCTCCCCTATCCCCATATCAATCCGGTCTTTCTTGAACTCGGTCCGCTCCAGTTCCGCTGGTATGGTTTAATGTATTTGATCGGGCTCACTGCTGCCTATTTTTTGATTCGTCGGAGAGTGGCCGAACAACAGATCGCCCTCACTCCGGATCAAATCTACGACATGGTCGTATTCGCGGCCTTCGGTGTTTTTCTGGGCGGCCGCCTGGGATATACGTTGTTCTACAACTTCTCGTATTACGCACAGAACCCCCTCAAGATTTTCGCCGTGTGGGAAGGCGGTATGTCCTTCCATGGCGGCCTCATCGGCACGATCATCGCGCTGGTCTGGTTCAGTAAGCGACAGGGATTGCCTGTGTACACCATTGCAGACCTGGCTGCTGCAGTGACACCGATTGGACTGGGATTCGGCCGGCTCGGGAATTTTATCAATGGAGAGCTGTACGGGCGCGCCACCGATGTGGACTGGTGCATGGTCTTCCCATCTGGAGGACCGGCCTGCCGCCATCCCTCCCAGCTCTATGAAGCAGGGCTGGAAGGTATTGTATTGTTCACGATCCTCTGGCTGCTAGCGCGGACTTCACCGCCGCCAGGTTCGCTCTGCTGGACGTTCATCGCAGGCTACGGCATCAGCCGCATGATCGTAGAATTGGTTCGAGAGCCCGACCAGCACATCGGCTTTGTGTTCGGGCCGATCACGATGGGGCAGCTTCTCTCTGCTCCCATGGTCATGTTGGGGGTGTTCATGCTGGTGTGGGGCTATCATAAGCGATCCCTGGATCGCCCCCGTTCGATGCCTCATCCTCAATAAGGCATCTCTTCGTCATCCAGACCGACGTGGTGCCCCAGTTCATGCACTAAGGTGTCCGCGATTTCCTGCACCATCTCCGCCTCTGTGTCGCATTGCCGGAGAATCGGTCCGCGGTAGAGCGAGATCTGCGCCGGTGCCTGGCCTCCCGCGCGAAAAAATGACTCATCGTTCAGCGAGAGGCCATGGTACAGACCGAGCAGCTCCTCCCCTTCCTCGATTTCCAGGTCTTGCAGCACCGACGCAGACGGCTCATCTTCCACGACGACCGCCACGGTATCGAGCAACCGGGCATACTCATCAGGCAAATCCGCCATCGCCCGTTGGACGATCCCGGCAAAAGACTCCGCCGACATTCGGTGATAAGACCCGGCCATGCTTAGAATCGTTGGCCTGGAGCGGGGTCGAGATAAGACTTCTGCCGTAAGTTGTGATTGAAACCTGTCTCTCTGAGCGGTGGTGAATCCCAGATCACTTTATTCCCCGGTGCCAGATTCGCCGCCTCCAGGTAATGTTTCTTCGCCTCGGCTTTGCTTCCCATGCGATCCAGCGACACGGCCCAGTTATAGTGCGCCTCGGCCAACGTCGGTTGCTGTATTGCCGCAGCTTGATAAGCCTGAGCCGCACCGGCCCAATCTTTTGTCCGGAAGAGACGATCGCCTTCAGTCATTGCGGCAGCCGCCTTCGCCGAAGTATCGGGAGGCATTGCCAGAATCGAAACGGGAACTTTCGCCGGACTCGCACAGCCACCGGCCAATCCGCAGAGCAATACCAGCGCAAGACAGGATCGCATGGTCGGTCTCCTGTTAAAGTTCAACTCCAACTCCGCAACGGAGAAACAACAGCTGGGCGGATACCTGCGACAGCTGTAAACATTTTTGGGCTGCGGTCTTATAGAGCGTCATCTGGACTCGATACCGCTCAGCCCGCTCAGGTACTTCCTTCGCCGTCACCGCGTCTGTTTTATAGTCCCCAATCCAGATCCGGCCGTCAAGACGGTAGATCACATCCATCACGCCTTGCACGATCTGGCCCTCTTCCCACGACATCGCGAACGGAACCTCACGACCGAGAATGGTTGCTGAAGCGAGTCTCTGATACAGGTCGGTTTGTATGAAGTTACCCAGAATCTCCCGGAGCGACTCTGAAACAGCGGAGGCCAGCTCTGCTTCGCCAGGAGTCAGCTGCTGCTGGATTGTCGATTCGATCTGTTCAAGCAGTTGTTGAGAGGGAAGGTGAAAATCCCACTTCTCAAGGATGCGATGGGTCAACACCCCGACAAGCCTCCCTACCTCTTGATCCGTTCCACTCTTAGGGGGACGGAAACTGCGGAGCTGCTCGCTCTGCTCGATCGTACTTGGAGTGAGATGGACAGGCGTTCTGCAGGCTTTGGCCCAGCGACTCTCCCGCTCGCTCCATAATCGCGCGACCGTCTCAGGATCGAGCGCTCCCGTGACCGGCCCCACCCCACCGGGTCGACTTGAACGTTTGCGAGATGGCGCGGTCGTGGTCCGATGAGGAATCACCGACGCGCCGATTGTCAGCGCATTGGTCTCAGGGGCGCCCACCACCCCTTCCCCGATCTCTTGCAGCATCCCCAAGACCGTCTCCCCTGCTGCGCGACCGGTGGCCCCGCCGGACAGCACTAACATATCCTTCGCCCTCGTCATACCGACATACAGCACCCGCCGCCTCTCGGCTTCTTCCCGGATTTTGCGCTTCTCATGCACCAGCACCGCACCGAAATTGTGCACGCCTCCGAGGGAGAGCCCATACGTCCCGCTGGACCAATCAAACGTCACAACGGGCAGTTCTCGTTCCCTCCCGCTCCCCTGATGCAGGCCGGGCAGGACGACGATGGGAAACTCCAGTCCTTTGGCCTTATGGATGGTCAACACCTGGATGGCATTGGACGATTCCTCGGACAAAGGACTCTCAGCCTCGTCCGGCTGCTCATCAAGTCTGGCGACCATCAGATCCACAAACCCGCTCAACGTCAGATGCGGACGATCGGACAATGCGCCCGCCGTGTGTTTGACCTTCATCAGATTTGCCACGGCCTGCTCCCCGTGCAACGACGCCGCGGCAATTTCCAGGATGGGAAGACGGTCGAAGATCAGCTCCAGAGCGTCAGCCAGCGGCAACGCCGCTACCTGCCGATGCAACCAGGCTAAATGCCCGTACAGACGACGTACTGCCGATAGCTCAGGATGCTCCCACGCCGACAGAGACGGGATTTGAAGATAATCGAAACCTTTGGATTGACGAAGTTCGTAGATGGCGTGATCCTGCAAACCTCCCAAGGGACTTCGCAATATTCCGACAAGCGCCACATTGTCATGGGGATGGTCGAGCACCCGCAAGACATTCATGAGATCGATGACTTCCTGACGCCGATAAAAATGTTTTTCGCCTTCGATCACATAGGGCAGTCCATACCGGCGCAAGGCATCCACGTAGATGTCGGCCAGTGTCAGTTTCCGGAACAGCAAGGCGATATGCCCGGGCTTGACCTGTGGACGACTCAGCACTTCTTCAGTGAGCCATCGCGCCAGGGTTTCCCCTTCCGCTCTCGTCGCGCCGGCCGCGTCGAACGCTCCCTCACCAGGTATCGGAAGCGTTACCTGCACGCGCACGCCGGCATCAAAGGATGAAAGGCGTCGCTGCGGTTGCACTTCCAGCCTCACATTGGCCGGCTGCACCAGGGGACGCCTCTCAAACAGACGATCAAACACATCATTGACCGGCCCCAGGACAGCCGCATCACTCCTGAAATTCGTCGTCAGCGTCTGAATGACTCCCCCATCCTCTTCAATCTTCTGAACCACGCGATCGAACGCCTCGATATCAGCCCGCCGGAAGGCATAGATCGATTGTTTGGGGTCACCCACGATAAAGAGCTTGCCTGGTTCCAAAGCCATCTCCTGCCAGGTCGAGGCCTGAGATCCAAGACATTCAGAAATCGCGAGCATCAGTTCATACTGGACGGGATCAGTGTCTTGAAACTCATCCACCAGTACTGCACGATAGTCCTGTTTAATCCGCTCCCGGATTGCCCGATGATCCCGTAACAAGGTGCGAGCCCGGGCAAGCAGCCCATCGAACGAGACCCATCCTTTCAGCCTGAACGACAGGCGAATCTCAGAAACGAGCGGCTCAAGAAGACTCAACGTCCACTTAAAGAAGTCATGGTTAACCAAATGATATTGCTGAGCTGTCTTGATAATCAGTTCGGCTTCAGAAAAATCGGCTACTTCCCATCCACCAACTTGATTGCCCAGATCCTTTCCCAGCCACTCGATGTCGGCAGCGGATAAGGCCTGAATACCGGCAGCTCCCTGATCGACGATTGCCTGCATCAAGCTCACCGCTGCAGCCAGCATATGTTCGATCTTCCGCCGCTTCGGTCGATCATGGGCATCAAGCAAGACCTGACCACGGTTCACGGTTTGGCGCACCCGCTCCATGAGCACCGGACTCAGCTTCTCTTCGTTGAGTTGCGCCTGCAGCATGTTCAGGTCGACCAACTCACTACAAAGAGCGCGAGCCAGTGAGCGCAGATCTTCCAGTGTGGTCAAACCCAGCACCCTGCGCCACACACGATGACGGGAACCCTGCCGGCTTAACTCCCGATCGACCCACAGGTCCCACGCCGCCGCAAAATGCTCGTCGAAGCGAAGACCGTCGTCTTCCTGAAAGGCGGGATCCACGCCACCCTCAAGTGGGTAGAGCCGCAACAAATGGGCTGCAAAGCTATGCAATGTACCGATCTGCCCCTTTTCAAGATCCCGTAACGCTGCCGCCGCCCTGGCGGCCACCTCCTCTGTGGAGAGGCCATAGCGCGCGCGCAGATCTCCCACCGAGACGGCACCCCCATCTATGGCCCGCGTTGTCTCAGCCGCCGGCTGGGCTAGAACCATCAATCGCTCACGCAGCCGGACCTTCATCTCCGTTGCCGCTTTATTCGTAAAGGTCAATGCCACAATTTGGGTCACTGCGACGGGATGGGGCTCCTTGACTAAGAGATGCACCAATCGATTCACGAGCAGCGTCGTCTTGCCGGTGCCGGCGCCGGCCACAACTACGACATTCCGGTCAAACGTCGTTTCCGCCAGATTGCGGGCCTGGCGATCAGGAATCAGATCCACGCGACTCCTCCGACAAACGTTGCAGGCGAAGGCTTTTGAGCGCTCTCACTTCTTCAGAACGATATGATCGCCACCATGAGGGCTGGTGTTCGCGACGGCAGATGACACGGAATTCACATTGCTCGCAGTAGGTGTCCGGCAGAATGAAAAACTGGCCGGCCTGGAGTCCGGTGATGAGCCTGCGCAGTGTCTGCTGAATCTGCCGGCCGGACTCACCGGAGAGCGCGGCGACGTCGAATGTTGACCGCGCTATCGACGGTTCCCACTGCGGTGCCAGAAACATGAACTGCACCTGACCCGGAGGAGGCATGCCGGGCATGAGCAGGCGAGCATACAGCGGCGGCTGCAGACGATAGCCCCTCACGGCGGATTGCGGAAGGTTCCGATCCTCGGCCTTGATCGCCGCTCCGGTCTTGAATTTGTAGTCGATGATGCGTACCGATCCGGTATCCCGATGCCGGTCGACCCGATCAACACGCCCGCGAATTCTCAACGTCACAGACGGATCGGGCAAGACATCGGCAATCGTGCCATCGACATCCAGTTCGAAGGCAGTCGGCACATAAGGCTCATCGAGATATGCCAGGGCATCTTCCTCGACCGCCGCCGTGATCAGTGTCACAAGATGTTCCTTGGCCAATTCCCACAACAAGTAATGGCCGGTACGATGACGCGCCTCGCAGTCCTGTGCCGCCAGATCCACCGCCGACCGAATGCACCACTCCATCGTGTCGTCGGTCACCGGCTCCACCGGCCACCCGGCCGGACGGAGTTGCTCGTAACAGCGCTTTAAGGCCGCATGACACAGCGTACCCAGCAGCGCGGCATCCGGCTCCTGCGAGAGAGTCCATCGCACCGGCTCCAGCCGTAACACGTCAGCAGCAAAATACTGGAAGGGACAGCGGGCATAGCGCTCCAGCGGCGTCGGCGCCAAACCGCGCTCGTGTATACGAGACCAGTGGGCATCAAGCGGGCCGGTCAACCCGTCATACCCTTTCAGCATAGGCGCGTCGTCTTCGATTCCCGCCAAGGCGTCCACGGCATGCCGAAATCCCTCGGCCTCACGCCCGACCGCCTGCATCAGCGCCGTCGGGTCCTGTCCGCTCATCGCCATCCATTGGGCGAGTTCGGCTGGCGGAAGAAATCGTTGTATCGCGGGACGCTGTGCGACTCGATCAGTCAGCCGCCGCGGCACCACCTCAGCTAACCGCCCGTCGAGACCAAACCGCTTGGTCGCCTCGCCGAGAAATGGAGAGACGGCGAGTACGCGACCGGCCTCATCAGCCCGCTGATAGGAGAGGTACAATCGACGGCTCGCCCCCTGAGTCAATAATTCAAAAAGCAGTGTTTCTTCCTCATAGCCGCCGAGCTTTTCATCGATCTTGAACCCGAGCGTCGCATCGAGCACCCGCCGATGCCGGTCACGAAGAAAGGCATCCTCCCGGATGTATCGGGGAAACAGCTTCTCGTTCAGGCCCAACACGCAGACCGCCTTGAAACTCAGCCCGCGAGCGGCCATCGCATCAACGACGGTCACGCCTCGATGGACGGTCTCGTCCAGCGGAATCGTTGTACGCTCAACTGTATGGGTCAGGAGCTCTACAAAATCCTTCCAGGACATTTCCTCCCCAAGGAGATCCAGGGTCTCAAGACGATCCCATACCCCATCGATCGCGCTCCACGTCGAACTCAATCGTGTCTCAAGCGGATCGGGATCGGCATTTTCGAGGGGTCTGAAACCGGCGAGATGGCGCCGAGCCAGACCGCGACAGGCCGTGATCAATTGACCGACGGTCCCCCGTTGGGGCAGCGCCAAACAATCGGTCAGCAGTTGCGACACCACCCGCCACAGGAGTGTGATCACGTCAGCGGCAATATCCAATCCATCAATCACCCGGTCCTGTTCTTCGCCGTCCACTAACTCCAATGCCATCTGTGCGGCCTGCTCCAATCGTGTCCACTCTTCGACTCCGCGGGTGATCTGTAGACCCGGCACCACCATCTTCCATTGTTCCGGGCGATAGCCCGGCTGACTATGATCGAGGAAGTCCTGGGCATAAAGCGAAGAGGTCACGACATCCAATACCGTCGTGCGATAAAAATCGTTGAGCGGCAATGCGGCTAACTGCAGCAAGACCTTGCACAGCGGTTCCTGCATCAACGGTCGCCCGGCGGTTGTCGAAAACGGGATGCGATATCGATCGAAGACACTTGAGAGAATAGTCCGATAAGGATCTAACGTGCGGGCTACGATTCCGATGTCATCAAACTGATACCCATTGGTCTCGACGAGATCTACAATTATCCGGCAGGTCGACGCCAGCTCCTCCTCCACTCCGATGACGTTTTGCACCGATACAGCGATTCGCTCCTCTGCCGTTGGGTTCCCCGGATCCGGCAATCTCGTGATCATGTCGGGATTCGCCGCGAGCGGTTGAATACACCGGTCGAAGAAACGCTGTGCAAATCCCCATCCCTTTCCTCGTTCGACGGGAAAGAACAGAGTCGTGGATGTCGTGCTGCTGACCGCCTCAAACAAAGACAGTTGCACCTGCGTGAGATCGTAGAATCCGTAATAGAACGTGTGCTGCAGGGAGGCCAGGAATGGAGAGTGCGGAACCTCCGGGATGAGCGACTCAGCCAGATCGTCCGGAGTGCCGACCAGCAACGTCTTGCCGATGTCCCGAACGGCAGCATGCAATGAAAACAGCGCCGTCAGCCAGGGGTGATCTTCTTGATCGAAACATCCCTCTTCAAGTCCGCGCAAGGCGACGGACGGATCGACTCCGCCATCTTTCAAGTCTCGAATCGTCGACCACAGCGCACCCCACATGCCGGAGGACTGCCCGAGCTGTTGCAACGGTGCCAGAGTGGAAAGCCGGACCTGCACGATCTGTCGGACCAATTGCTCGAAGAAGACATCATCGACGACGTGTAGCGGTGACTGAGAGAGGCGGCTGCGCCGCTCATCCGCAAGACGGAGCACCAACTGATGGAAGGTCATGAAGTGGATATTGATGGCCGCCTGCAGCTCAGTGGCCAGCACCTTGCGCACACGTGCAAGGAGTGGGGTCGAAGGAACGAGAATCGCGAGCGGAGCGAACGGATTCTGCTCTTTCGCCTGACGAACCTGCGCAATAAGCGCAGATTCGAGAGACGGATGGAAACGGCCGGTGATGACGCGGAGCATCACAATCCGTGATGAGTGATCGGTGATGCGTGACGAGCGAATACCGGACAGAGAACAATGCTGTTCACATTAGGTCTCGAACGCATTACTCATCACCGTTCATGTCGACTACCCGGTCTCAGGCCCCAGCAGCTCCCCGTTGCAGTCGACGCAGGCCCAATCGCCATCGATAAACTTCATCGGCTCTCCGCAGATCGGGCAATCCGGCGGTGGTCCCTTGTCGTAGATGGGCAAGTCCGGCAATTCAAAGTTGTCATCGTCGTCATCAACCATTGAGGGTCTTCTCATTTCTCAGGATGCTCAAAATGAGGCATCCAGCAAGGCCGCAGGGGACGCAAGAACCGCAGGCGTACCCTCTTGGGTACGTTGAGGATTCTTGCAAGCCGAGAACGAAGCTGGTGTCCATTTTCAGCATCCTGCTATTTATTCGCGCGGCTTCATTTTCAGCAACAACGCCTTTTCAGCGCTTTCTCGACTGGGTACGCCGACGAACGTCAACCGTCCATCGATAATCGTAGCCGGTACGGCCCGCACAGAATGACGATTGGCCAATTCCTGGCCGTCCGGTGTCGTGATGTCGACTTCCCGATAGGAGAAACTATACTTTACTCGCAGCTGCTTCCAGAGACTCTTGGCCGAGGGGCAGGCTCCACAGCTTGGCGAAACCAATAACATGATGCTTGGCATAGTGCTTCTCCAGGAAATTCGATGACGGATCTTAACACCCAGCTGAATGGGGGGGCAAGACGAGATCCCGGCACGTGCGGCCCGGTCTGAGCCGGGTGATGCTTCCACCGCTCCCCCCTGTTTGACTTCCTCAACAGGAAAGCGCACCATGAAAAAAATTTGGACAAAGAGGTCTTCTGTGACTCCTTGCTAACATCAGCCAGTCTTTTTATAGAATCAGGCTCACGCCCTTCGCTACGCCCTCTTGGTTTCCGTTGCCATGAGGGCGTTGCTGTTTCTGCAACGATATCGCTTCCAATTCCATTCCCCGTGCCTTCACTATCCGCTGAAAGGAGATTTCAATGAAACGTCTAGCAACCATCACTGCAGCTGGAATCCTGGCATCACCGAGCCTCGCACTGGCGGTCGAACACAATGCGAGCTACCAGGGTATCGCCCAGATCTATTTCGTGATCATCGCCGCGATCCTGATTTACGGTGTGTACGACTCCTTCGGAAAAACCGCGATGTATGTGGCGACGCCCGTCATTCTCGGCTGGTGCTACTGGATGCTCCCACCGGCCTAGAGACGGTCAACAGACCGCTGCTGGCGGCATCGGAACGGTTTTGTTCAGGTGTCGTCAGCAATTCCCCTTCGGTTATCGCTTACCGTCGTAACCCCGTTCCTGCCACCGTTCTAACAGTTGAATGCGTTTCTTCAACTGTTCGGTCGTCGCCTGATCGACACGCCCTCCTGTCCGCGCGATCAACTCCGCATTGAGCCGTCGATGATCCACCCCGGTTTGTCGCGCTACAGAAGCCACCAGCAGGCGATGCGTTTCTCGAAGATCCTGCTTTTGTTCATGCAATGAGACGGCAAGATCTTCCGCGACGGCGCCTCCGCCCTCCCCCCGCGGATCCTCTTCCCCGATCAGTGAATCAAGTTTCGCCACCGCATTCAGCGGCATGTACTCTTTGGCGCTGGACACGGTGATACGTCCGAACAAATCCCGTTGCCCGGCCGGCATGATGTCTTCCAGAACATGATCGCGTTCCGCTTTGATTTGCCGGGCGTAATGAACCAGGATCGGATCTTTGGGCAAGTAGAGCCACGCTCGTTGCGGTTTGGGCATGCCATCCTGCATGCGCACGAAACGCCCGACCACCTGCCTGAAGTACATCTCAGTCAATACATTGGTCCCGTATACACCCACCCGTAACCGGGGGATGTCCACCCCTTCGCTCACCATGTTCACGGCGACCAGCCAGGCTTGGGTCTTGTGGTCGGAAAACGACGCGATGGTTCGTGATGCCCCCGGATCGTCCGACACGGCCACGACCGCCTTTGTCCCGGTGATTTTCCCGATCAGCTCGGACACCCAGCGGGCATGGTCCTGATCCATGGCGACGATCAGTCCGCCGGCATCGGCCTGTTCTTCCTTGCGGAGACGGGTCAACTGCTTGTGCGCGTCGGTAATCACCGGACCCAGCCAGGTCTCTTGCAACAGCGCCGTCTTCAAACGTTCACGTTGAAGATCGAACTTCAGCCCATCCTCGAAGGTCGCCGTATGCTCACGACCGTCGGAGAGCCAGGTCAATTCGCCTTCATAGCTGGGGAAGACAATCGGCCGGCAGACACTGTCTTTAATCGCCTCGGTATAGCCATAGGCAAAGTCTGCATGGCTCTCGCCCTGCTCGTAGCGGATGAAGGGAATGGGATTGTTGTCAGAGCGAAACGGCGTGCCCGAAAGGATCAGGCGAAATATCGCCGGATCGAACGCCGTACGCAGGGCTTTCCCCCAATGCTTGCCATCACCCGCATGATGCAACTCATCAAGAATGAGGAGTGTCTTCTTACCCTTGCAGGCCCGCTGAAAAATCGTGGGAGCGAGACTGACCTGCTGATAGGTCACGACGGCACCATGGTAATCGGAGGCTTCGCTGGCTTGATCGTTCGTGAGAGCGGGGTCGATCTGCAGACCGATTTTTCCCGCCGCTTCCGACCACTGTGTACGCAGATGGTTGGTTGGACACACGACCAACACCCGAACTGCAGCCCCCTTCGCGAGAAATTCATGCGCGACGCGCAGGGCAAACCGGGTTTTCCCCGCCGCCGGAGTGGCCATGGCCAGAAAATCCGCTGTCTGATGAGTCTGGACAGCGGCAAGGGCACGGCGCTGCCAGTCGCGGAGCGGAGCTGTCCAGGGAGGCAACGTCTTCATTGTGTCTCAAAATCTGGATCGGAGCGACAACCTGCATGTCGACTCATGAAAGGGTTCACTGACCGGCAGGCTCGGAGACAGGACCGACAACTAATCGATCCAATCCTTCTCTTTGAGCTTCCTCGGCAGATACTTCTTGGTCAGGTATTGAAAGTCTTTGTTCGCCAGTGAGTCCAGTTCGTACTTCAGGCCACTGGTCAGCATGCGCTTGATCTCCGCCTGCCAGGCCGGCTTTTGGAACCATTGATAGTTCATCAGCTCTTTCGCCCGCGCGATGTCTTTTTCGTTCAACTTGATCCCCACATTCCGGGGCAACTCATATCGCTCAGGATCCGCGCTCGACAGGCCGATGAACTTCGCTTTGGGAATGGCCATGCGCTGGCTCTCGAAGGCGAGATTGATCGATCCCTGCTTGATCACGGAGTAGATATAGTAACCCCAGGGATCGTTATCGACCAGTACATAGACCGGTAGCTTATGTTCTTCGTGAAGCCGGCGAGCCAACCGGCGGACTCCGCGGGGCGGCTGGCCGTTGCCGGTCAGCAACACGCAATTATAGCGCCGCCAGAACTTGTCCTCCGACAGACGATTCCACTGCGTCCCCTTTTCGACGAGCAACAGGAAGTCGGCCGTGCAACGGCGGATCTCCAGATACTCCGGCTCGACGATCGACGGAACCGAGTACCCCCCTTTGCCGAGCTTGGCACAATCCACCCGATCACCGTCATCCCCAAACACGACCGGCCCGACGATGCTCCCGCTGTTCTCCGCCCGCACGTGCAGCTCTTCGCGCAACGCAGCGAGGGACACTTCAAGGTCTTCGATGACCGGGTCCGATTCATCCTGGGTGTCGAAGGTGTTCTCGTGTGAGTCTTGAATCGTATGCTTGGTGCGATAGTAAATCTCTCGCAGCGAGGTGGTGAGATCTGCGCGCTGTAGTTCAGAAAGAGCATCGGCGACCAGCACCGTCTGCATGAACTTCTTAGCCATGCCGACGTTGAAGAACGACCGGGCCTGCTTCTTACTCCCCATTTCAATGAGGCCTTTGCGCTCATTGAACGACACGTTCGAGAGGGCACGAATGGGAATCGCAAAGGTCGGGTCCTTCGATCGGTCCGCTGCCGTGATCACAATATCGGCCAGACTGATCAACTTCTTTTCGACGGCCGTCGTCTTTTTCTGCTTGGTCCCCATAGCGGTTATTTCTTTCCTCGTGGCGCGGCTTTCGTTCCTGATTTCGCCGGTGCCTCCTTCGACTTCTTGCCGGTGAGCGACTTGTCGGCGACTACGGCTTTCGATGACGCCTTCACCGTCTTGCCTTTTGAGGCGGACGTCTCAGCCTCCTGCCGAGTCCCCGGTGATGCTGATCCCGCCGGCGCAACGGACGCCTGCACCTGCGTGGCCAGTTCAACATCGCCCTCCACGCCTTCGGCTGTCACGATGATCGAATGGGGTAAGCCTTCCGGCCCCGCACCGGTTTTACCTAACGCTTCATCCGTTTTGAGCCCGCCCGTGCGTGACGTGGCGATTTTCTGGAGCTGCGCTTTCAACTTCTCTTTTGCGAGCGTGCCGCCCTTGAGTCGATTGCAGGCTTCGACGACTTCCTCGATATAGAGTTCGAAGATGTTGCGGCGGCGAAACTCGCTCGCGGCCCGCTCCCGACGACGGAGGAACAGCCCAAGCCGTCTCCCGCACTCGCGCAACGCGAGCGTGATCTCCTTCTGGATTTCATCGTAGTCGGCGATCGCTTCTTTCGATTCACTCGTGAAGGGCACCCACACCGAGGCCATATGCACAAAGATCACCATCGGCCCGCCCGGCAACGCGCCACGTGACTGGGTCACACCATAATTCTTCCATGAGGTGCTGAGGACTGCTTTAAAAGTCGCGCAGGCGGATTGCTGATAGAGCAAGGGCACACGGTTCGCGTAACGAATCACCCGCGCGAGTTCCGAATCCGTCTCGTCATCCTCGCCTTCCGCTTTCGGCATAGCGGGCTGTTTCGGCTTGGTTTGATCCTCCGGTCGATGGCCATAGGCTAACCCGGCCTCAATGATGAAGGGATTGCCGCGATAGACGGCCGGCGGGCGGCTCACCGCGGTATAGAACTCGCCCTTAATTTGCTTATAGAGCCCGGAGAGGATGGCCCTCTCGCCGATCGGAGAGATACAATTCGTCGGCGGCGCCATGATCTTCGTCTTCTGAATGGTCTGGTAGAGCGTCTCCGCCGCGGGGCCCTTTAGATCGCGCGGCTTCATGTTCGGCGATACTTTGGCGGCTTTACAGATCTCGTCGGCGAGTTGTGACGAGACTCGGCAGAAATCGCTGGAGAGGAAATCGGAGATCGAATGGCCTTTGGTATCCTGTAACATCTTCAGCAACATGCCGAATTCGATCCCGTAGGGATGCGGCTTAATCTCACGCGGGGACGGCGGCAATTCGTGGTACGTACGGGGATATTCCTTCGCCTCACCTTCCGGCGGATAGTAGATCAGTCGTACGTGCGGATTGGCGATGGAGGTCTGCTCCAGCCATTCATCGACCGAGGCCCGGCCCTTTTGGTATTTCCCCTCAACTTCAATCGAAACCTGCGTGCCTTGCGGCTGGTTCCATTCAATCTGCTTACTTTCATGAACGAGCGGCTCGTTCTTCTTCGTGTCGATTTGTACCTCAAAATAATGCGCGACAGCTTTCGGCCCGGTGCGGGAAATAATCTTGACCGGCTTTCCGGTCGTCAATTGCCCGTACATGCCCGCCGCCGAAATTCCGATACCTTGTTGGCCCCGGCTCATCCTCATGCGATGAAACTTAGAGCCGTAAAGCAGCTTTGCAAAGATCCGTGGAATGTGCTGACGGACGATGCCCGGCCCGTTGTCTGTAACCGTAATGCGGAATCTGGACGCCTGACTGGGAGCGACCGGCTCCCCCTGTGAGACCACCTCCAGTCTGACGGTCACTTCCGGAAGAATTCCGGCCTCTTCACAAGCATCGAGCGCGTTATCGACCGCTTCCTTCACGCAGGTCAGCAACGCCTTGCGCGGGTTATCGAACCCGAGCAGATGCCGGTTCTTCGTGAAGAATTCAGAAACGGAAATTTCCCGCTGGCGCGCCCCCATCTCAGCGGCGGTAACCTGCTGAACCGGTTTCGCGGCAGCCTTCTTCAGACCCGCTGACTCAGCAACGGATTGAGGAGCAGACACGGACTTCGAAATAGCACGCACGTTCGCCATTCACCCTCTCAGAGTATCATGTTGGAAAAGTGGGCGGCATTGTACACAGATTGCCCTGCCGAGAAAACCCTCGTGCAGAGTCGAGCGCGACCTGATAGCAAGGAGGAGATTCGCAGGAGAGCGACCATCCGCCAAAACTGTTTAGGGTGGGAGGAGCACGCACCTACCGAGGAGTTAGTAGGTACGGCGGAGATCTCGGGAGAGCATTAGGCTTCCCAGTACAAGCTGGTCCTGCACACCGCTCTCACACTCAACCCCCTTATGAACCATATTCCCCCGGGGCGTTAACTCCCCCCACAGGTTTAGAGTAGGCCCACGGTCCGAGTGAGTCAAGGACTCTCTTTCGAGTTGAGGGACAGATTCAGAAAGAGCCGATGAACATCGCCGGAAATAATCCGCCCGCTTATTTCGAACTATGTGGCACCTGTGATCGTTTCAAGGCTCCGCCGCTCATGTTGTGCAGAACTTATTTCATAAATAGCAAGAGGCGAAGCAGGCAGGGGGTGAATATTTCGATGGAGCGTAAAAATATTTATTTACGAAATATGAAAAAATATTTCACAGCCAGCCATTCTTCTTCCTGCGTGAGAGCAAATCGAAGGACCTCTCAAAAAACCAAGCACTTCCACTGTCGAAACCGTGATTCATTTCCATGCTCTTCCGGAACTCCCAACTTCTGGGGATAACTCTGTGCATGAGTAAGAACTTGTCGTTCAAATGGCTTATTTCAACAGTCCCATGAGCACATTGCCTAATAAATAGGCATTGTGCATCAATCAGCCGACCCCCCATATTTAGCGGCTTGACGGATGATTCTTTTTCTTTTCCACAATCCCTTGGCTGGTATGAACCCACGAGTGATCGGCTGACCGAAACTATTGTGTCTAGAGCCATATAGATCCAACCAAGCCAGACTTATGCACAGCACAGCGGTCTCACTGTGGAGAAACCGGTCGAATTTTATGAGCATTTTCGTGTTCTTGGCAGCACTTGTCCCCGATGGACGAGAGGACTCTTCCTCTCCTTCGTCCATCTTTCAGCTCATACACAAGCAACCAGCTATTTCTTGCGATACACGTTCAATCCGACCTTTTCATCACGACCCGGGATCGTTACATTGCCTTCCGTTGAGGCAATGATCGTGGTCTTCCCTGATGCAGAGGGGCCAAACTCTTTGGACAGATCGACTGTGATTGTCAGCATCGTTCCCTCAACTGTCATCTCAACGTTTCTCATAGCCCCTCCTTTTCATAGCAGTGGTTTTGCCTGACACCGGTTTCAATACGTCACGAACCTCGCATAGCGTGAAGGAGATTTCCATGCCGCCGACTTCTGATGCAACGGGCATCGAGGCTCCTGAGAGTGTGGCCCGATTCTCAAAGGGGACGAAAGACAGGGATGACAAACAGAACAGGGTTCGGGAGACCACCAGGATAATGGAGTAAACCGTATCGCCCTGAGCCAACACTTGTGCGCTGTACTAGGGCTCCATTTGACCTTGAAGAAAGAGGGCTTGCTCTAATGTGCGGAAGAACTTCTGGTACGGTTCGGGGGCTTCGACAGCCCGCAGGTAGTATTGGGCGCTGGCTCGCACGATAAGTTGCGCCTCATTGCGTTTCCGAACCGTGGCAGTGAACCGCACCAGATTATTGCGGTGATAGAACGGCCCCCATGTCCGGTAATTCCGATTAAGCACGAGCAGCGTATCCGGCTGGTAAAGGAGATAGCTCAGGTCTGTGCCGAACGTCTGCTCGTTCTCGACGTATTTCTTGCCGGATACAATACCCAGCTCTTCGTCCAGCACTTCCACTTTGAAATCCAGATCCTGCATGACTGAAACAAGCGTTGCGAGCATGCGCCTCTGATCGGTGGTGTCGAATACTCGTGACTGGGCGGCGCGGACTTTGACCTGGCTTTTCTCCGAGAGCCAGATTTGCTCACGTGAGTCCCACTGGTTCTCATGGCGCAATTCGTACGGACCGGGGCAGCCTTGCAACAGCAGACCGCCACAGATGGCAGCTGCGAGACTTCGGATGCGCCAGGCTATGATTGTCCGACCCGGTATTGATCCCTTCATCAGGAACGCTCCTGCAGGCCTTATGGCCTGGTCACGAAAAGCGACCGTTCCAGCGTCGCGAAAAAATTCTGATAGACCTTGGGATCTTCGATAGGCTTGTTGTTGTAGATCGCGTTGGCCCTGATCATCATGCGCTCATCCGACTCTTGGCGTACGGTGACCGTGACGCCGACGACATCGTAGTAGTTGGGTTCGGCAAACCGGGCGGCCGTCACAAGCCCCAGCGGTTCATTGGCCCGCTCAATGATAAAACCCAGATCCTGAAGGGCGGCGATGACCGCCCGCATCGCAGTCTGCCGGTCTTTCACATCGAAGGTGCGGGTCTGCACACTTCGGATCTTCATCTGCGCATCGGTGGGCGCCAGCAAGTCCTGACTTGGTTGCGGGGCGGCACATCCGTGTAGAAGAAAGGCTCCTGCAAAGACGACGATTCCCCGGATAACGTGCAGCTTCATCATGGCCTCATGTTCACAGTGTGAAGGCTTCAAGAAAAACGGCCTTTGACAACTTAGCAAAGAATTGCTGGTACAGCCCGGGGTCGCGGACCATTTCCATTCTTTGCTCACCGGGGGCGATTTGTTGTCTGCCGGCCATGCCATCTCCCTTCCAGACCACCCGGTAGAAGACGATCCGGATTTCCTGCCGCGTGGATTCCGCATTGAGAGGCCGGGCCACCAATGTGGCGGCGATCTTCTGATGGATATCGACGGGCATTATGAGGGGAGGCTGTTGCAAAAACACGAGTGGGGTCGAAAAAAGCCAGATGAAAAACCGGCTCAGATCCTGACCATGCTCCCGGGCACTCCGCTCTTTTGCCGCTCGCAGAAATCCGACCTCGCGCACGCTTTCCTCCACTTGAAACCCGAGATCCTGCAGAACCGCCGCCGAGGCCGATAGTAGTTCCCGCTCGTCCTTCGTTTCGAATAAACGGGTCTGCATCGCCCGGTTAGCCGCACTCTCAGGCGTGAGCTGAAACAGTGTGTCAGGCTGGGTATGTTCAACACAGGCGGAGAGCTGGCTCGCGAGCAGAAGTCCGCTCGCCAACATATACCAGCGACACAATGCACGCCCTCCGTGCGACTTAGAACTGTGTGGCGTTGTAGGCAAAGTCCCGAACCTTCTTCTCTTCGTCGTACTTGATAATGATGGTGAGAGTGCGTTGCCTTGAGGAGCTGGAGCTTTCGCTCGATTGTGTTCCCAGAACCAGAATGATGCCTGCAAAGGACGACTTGGACATGTCTACCCGGTCGGTCGAGACTTTGTCGTAGATCCAGACTTCCCGGCGCTTCTCATCCGTGGTGACGATGTTGGGGCTGCCGAGTAACTCCGCAACCTGAGAAGCCGCCATGCCGACCTTGATCTCTCCCTGAACCTTGCCTACCGTGAGCCGGTCTTCTTGAATTTCGGCCTTCCCGCCCCCGCCTCCGCACCCGGCTGCGGCGACGGACAAACACAACCCCACTGCGATCCAAGTTCGTTTCATGAGATACCCCCTTGCCTATTGAGTCATGCAATTATGGCGGTCGTTTCTCTCCGCTCAGTCTCTTTTAATAGAATACAACGATTTCCTGTTTAAATCATCTTCGTCTTCGCTGGAAACTCTGGGCGGCGGTATGAGAACTTAGTGTGGTGGAATTCAGAGTGATCCTGAAAGGATGGGTGCAATGAACGAATCATTGTCGAATATGGATGTGCAGACTGCATGGGGCAAACTTGCGCAGGAGGTGCGCACCGGCGTGCTCCTCACGATGCGAAACGGGAAGCCCTTCGGTTCGCATGTACCTTATGTGCTTGGCGAGAATTGGACAAGGGCGTATGTGCATCTCAGTCGACTGGCCCTACACACCCAACATCTGCTTCAGGACCCGCACGTATCGCTTTTCCTCTCCGAACCGGATCAGACTGAAAAGAACCCTTTGGCCTTGCGTAGAATGAATCTACAGGGCACGGCCGCAATCCTGGCACCGGAGGCGCCCGCGTATGCAGCGATCAAGGAGCGCTTTCTTGCGCGTTTTCCCAAATCCGCCATGATGTTCGGATTCAGTGACTTCTCTCTATGGGAACTGCAGTTACAGGACGCCCACCTGGTGCTCGGGTTCGGCCAGGCCTATCAGTCAACAGCCGACTCCCCTGAACTCTGGACCCACCAACAACCAGAGCGCAAAAAATAAGAAGACAGGTCTAAGCTATCGAGAGGTCTTGCGCAAAATGGAGGAGATAACGGTTCCTAAAGCCAGGCCGCCGAGAAAGGTAAGACCGAGAATCGTGAGAGGCAGACCGGGCCGGCTCCGCTCACTCTGGCGGATATGTCGTCCGGCCTGAGTTCCGACCGACGCTTCCCCACCCATCCACAGGTCCGAGTCATCCGGCAACGCGGCGGATGGCTTTGAGAATGGCGTGATGCGTATCCTGCGTGTCCGTTTCAATTCGTCCATTGACTCTCCTTCCACAAAATCCTTGTTCAGGTGCTACGCGCCGGCGACCGTGCGTGCGAAAAACATTCCCATCCAGTCGAATGGGCCAGGCAGAATGCCACGCACCCACCCTTCATTGGTCCCGACTTCGTAAATCCTTCTCGGGACCTCTACTTACCCAGTCGCGAGGTTGTCCATGCCTCGAAGGAATTTCCCGGAGATCTGATGACCAAACGCCTGCGCGACTCCCGACAGACTCGCATCGAAAGTTTCCGCCGATACGAGAGTCTGCACACACGTCCGGCTCAACAGACCGGGCCTTCTGTCGTTCCCTTGCAAGTCGAAAACGCTTTCGTTATGGTACCGCACGATGGATCGAACACGTGCGCGCCAGCTCATTCTCACCTGCATCAGCGGGCTCCTGCTTCCCTTCTGCTTTCCGAAATTTGATCTGGGCCTGCTCGCGTGGGTCGCCATGATTCCCCTCCATTTTGCTCTGGATACGTCTTCGAGACGACGCGCCTTTTGGCTTGGATGCCTCTCTGGCACCATCGGTTTCACCGGAATCATGGCCTGGGTCGTGACCGCCATGACCACCTATGGCAAGGTTCCGCTCCCCGTCAGCTATGCCATCCTTCTGCTGCTCACAGCCTATCTCGGACTCTATGTTGGAATCTATAGTTGGAGCGTCGTCTGGTTGCGCGAGTTTTTACCCCGGTATGGAATCTTCTTCTCGCCCTGTGTCTGGGTCTCTCTCGAACTCCTCCGGACCTACGCCTTTTCCGGATTTCCCTGGAGCTTGTTGGGATACTCCCAATATCGGGAGCTTGAACTGATTCAAGTCGCCGACCATCTGGGTGTCTACGGCATCTCCTTCCTTATTATCCTGGTCAACCTGACTCTTGCGGAATTGTTACTCTGGCTGATGCCATTTTTTCGCGGGTTTCACCCGAAAAAACTACCGTGGGAGCTTGCCACCAGCACCACTCTGCTCATGGTACTGACGTACGGATACGGGGATTCACTCCTGACCGGATCCAGCCTTACACCACCCAAAGGCACCATCACCGTGGGACTGGTGCAACCCAACATTGATCAGGCTGTGAAGTGGGACATCGCGTTTCGCGACGAGACGATGCAGCGATTCGATCGGTTGACCGCCCAGTTCGGCAATGCGACCGATCTGATCATCTGGCCGGAAGCCGCGACACCGTTTATCTTCGAACGGGAGAGAGACTATCAGCTCCAACTCATGGCCCTGGCCGACAGGGCTAAAGCCCCGATCCTGTTCGGCAGTCCGGCGTTGCGCTTTTACCCTGATCGCCGTCCTTACTTATTAAACAGCGCGTATCTCCTGTCAGCCGACGGGACGATCCTCGGCCGGTACGACAAACACCACTTAGTCCCGTTCGGGGAATATATTCCACTGAAGTCATCCCTGCTGTTTTTCCTCGACAAACTCGTTGAAGGCATCGGCGATTTCGAGGCCGGTCCCGGCGGAACAACGTTGTCGCTGGCTCCGAAGGCAACCATCCGTGAGGACGGGACGTCCGTTCCATCGCGCCCCCTGAAGTTCGGCGTGGCCATCTGCTATGAAGTCATCTTTCCCGATCTGGTCCGGCAGCTCGCGGTCAACGGCGCTGATTTCCTCGTGACGATTACCAATGACGGGTGGTTCGGCAATTCCTCGGCACCCGCACAGCACTTTTCCATGGTGGTGTTCCGCTCGGTAGAAAATCACCTGGCCTTTGCGCGCTCCGCCAACACCGGCATCACCGGCGCCATCGATCCCTACGGACGCATCCTCCATGCTACTGGTCTCTTCATGGAAGGATCGGTTCAGGCGACGATCCCTGTCTGGCAACCACGCACGTTCTACAGCCGTTACGGGGATGTGTTTGCCTACGGCTGTGTGGTAATCTGCGCCCTGTTGTGCCTGATCAGCCTGCTCAGGCCGAAGGAACCCGTTCACGGCACAACAGCCATCACCCCGGTGTAAGTCGAAAGGATGCTTGCATGTTAGAAGAGGTGCGGAGTCGCGTGCAGACAGTCGGAGCCCAGGTCTCGGAACTACGGGGGCATCTTTGACCTCGCTCGCATGACCGCTGAGCTCGAAGAGCTCGAAGCCAAGATGGGCGTCCCGACATTCTGGAATGACACGAAAGCGGCCGCATCGACAAGCCGAAAGAAAGTGACGCTTGAGCGGGAGCTGATCCAGTGGCGTGAGATCGAGACGAAACTCGGCGATCTTCAGGCCATGCTGGAATTGGCAGAGGAGAGCCAGGATGCCTCGCTCGAACAGGAACTGACGACGGACCTTCACCGCCTTGAAACAACCCTGGCAGCGCTCCGTGTCGAGATGCTTCTCTCCGGAGAGCTCGATCCGAACAATGCGATCATGGCCATTCATCCCGGTGCCGGCGGCACGGAGTCGCAGGATTGGGCGCAGATGCTTTTGCGCATGTATGTCCGATGGGCCGAGACTAAAAAGTTCAAAGTAGAAACCTTGGATATGCTCCACGGCGACGAAGCCGGCATCAAGAGCGTGACCATCTCGGTGACCGGCCCCTACGCCTACGGCTATTTGAAGGCCGAAGCCGGCGTGCACCGTCTGGTGCGGATCTCCCCGTTTGATGCGAACAAGCGGCGCCACACTTCGTTTGCCTCGGTCTTTGTCTATCCGGAACTCAATGAAGACATCGATGTGGTGATCGACGACAAGGAGCTCAGAATCGATACGTTTCGAGCCGGCGGTGCCGGCGGACAGAATGTAAACAAAGTCGAAACGGCGATCCGGATTACGCACATCCCCACTAATATCGTCGTGCAATGCCAGAACGAGCGCTCGCAGCTTCAGAATCGCAATGGCGCGATGAAGATTTTGAAGGCCCGCCTCTATGAAGTGGAGCAGAAGAAGAAAGAAGCGGAATTCAACGCCATCGTTGGCGAGAAAAAAGAGATCGGCTGGGGCAGTCAGATTCGCTCCTACGTCTTCCAGCCTTATCAGATGGTGAAGGATCACCGGACCGCCCAGGAGAGCGGCAATGTGGCGGCCGTCATGGACGGCGAGCTGGACGCATTTATCGAAGCGTACCTGAAGAAGAAAATGGCCGGAGCGCTCCTCGCACCGACCAAGGCGGGAGCAGACGAGGATTAACAGAAGACAGGACGATCATGGATGAATTGAACGAACAACGACAGCAACGCATCAAGAAGCTCGATCAATTGCGCGCCGCCGGCGTGGCCCCCTACGGCACTCGATTCGAAATCAAAGATCGCGCCGGGCAGCTCATCAAGCTGCATTCCGAAAAATCCAAGGAAGTCCTGGAAGAGGAAAAGATCGGCTGCACCTTCGCCGGCCGTGTGGTCGCCTTGCGGCGGTTCGGGAAAGCCGGTTTTGCGGTTTTGCAGGACGGTGCCGACCGCTTGCAAGTCTATCTCAAGAAAGACCTCCTCACCGAACAATCCTATGTTGTGACGGAACAACTTGATCTGGGCGACTGGATCGGAGTCAGCGGCACACTCTTCCGCACCAAGACCAATGAATTCACCGTGGAAGTGCGCGAACTCACGTTCTTGAGCAAGGCCCTCCGACCGTTGCCTGAAAAGTGGCATGGACTCACCGACGTCGAAACACGCTATCGGCAACGCTACGTCGATCTGATTGCCAATCCGGACGTCCATAGCATCTTCGCCATCCGCAGCAAGATCATTGCGGGCATCCGGTCATACTTGATCGAGCGCGGATTCCTGGAAGTCGAGACCCCGATGATGCACCCGATCCCCGGCGGCGCGACGGCGAAGCCTTTCGTAACCCATCACAACGCGCTCGGTATCGATCTCTATTTGCGTATCGCGCCGGAGTTGTATCTCAAGCGACTCATCGTCGGCGGCTTTCCCCGCGTGTTTGAAATCAATCGAAACTTCCGCAACGAGGGGATCTCCACGATTCACAACCCGGAATTTACGATGCTGGAGTTTTACGTCTCCTATGCGGACTATCAGGACTTGATCATCCTGACCGAAGATATGGTGTCCAGCCTGGCCCAGCAACTGCTCGGCAAAACAGTGATCGACTATCAGGGCAAAGAGATCACCCTCACACCGCCCTGGCGGCGCTGGTCCTACCACCAGTCCATTCTGGAAGTGAACAAGCTCGATCCGTCAGTCCTGCAAGACCGGGACAAGGCCGCCGCTGCTGCGAAGTCCCTCGGCATCCAGGTGGATCCCAAGGCCACGCTCTTCAATATTGTGAACGAGATCTTCGAAGAAACGGTTGAGCCGAACCTCATTCAACCGACCTTCATCACCGACTATCCGATCGAAATCTCTCCCCTCGCCAGGCGGAAAGATTCGAATCCCGCGCTCACCGACCGGTTTGAGCTGTATATCGCCGGACGGGAAATCGCGAATGCGTTCTCTGAGTTGAACGATCCGCTCGATCAAAGGGAACGGTTCGAGGGCCAGGCCGCGCAGCGTGAAGCCGGCGACGAAGAAGCCCATCTGGTGGATGAGGATTTCCTGCGGGCGCTGGAATACGGTATGCCGCCGACCGCCGGTGAAGGCATCGGCATCGATCGCTTGATCATGCTGTTCACGAATCAGGCCTCGATCCGCGATGTGGTCCTGTTTCCCCAACTCCGGCCGGAGAAATAATCGCTCATGTCGATGCCCTACGAAATCTTTGTCGGCCTCCGATATCTGCGCGCCAAGCGGCGGAACCGCACGATCTCACTCAACACCTTCGTGTCGATCGCCGGGATAACCCTCGGCGTGGCAGCCCTGATCGGTACGGTCGGTATCATGACCGGATTCAAAGAAGACATTCAGGCCAAGATTCTCGGCACCACTGCCCATATTATTGTGCAGGACCGGATGAAAGACGGCATGTCCGACTACGAACCGACCACCAAGCAGATTGAAGAAGTTCAGGATGTCGTCGCAGCCACTCCGTTTGTCCTCAAGCAAGTACTTCTGACGACACCCAACGGAGTCCAAGGCATCGTGCTCCGCGGGATCGACCCTCAACGGGAAGGGCATGTCACCGAACTCGCCAAGAATCTCGGAACCGGCGAACTATCCGACCTGAGCAAACCCGTCAAGATCAAGCAGCCGCCGGCAGACGACCCCACCGGTCCGGCTGTCGAAACGGAGAAGCCGGGCATCATCCTCGGCAAAGAACTGGCCATGCGCCTCGGAGCGTTCGTGGGAGACACCGTCAACGTGGTCTCGCCCGTCGGCCCGATCAGCGCCATGGGCATGGTGCCGAAGATTCGCACCTTTGCAGTCGTCGGGCTCTTTCACTCCGGCATGTACGAATACGATTCATCGCTGGCGTATATTGATCTCGCCGAGGCCCAGAAGTTCTTTAACATGGGGGCAACCGTCTCCGGCATCGAAGTCAAAGTGACCGACGTATTTCGTGCCAACGAAATCGCCCACAACATCGAGGGATCGCTGGGATTCGTGTATGGTGCCAGGGATTGGATGCAGATGAACCGGAATCTCTTTTCTGCCCTCAAGCTGGAAAAAACCATGATGTTCCTCCTGCTCGTCCTGATTACCATCGTCGCCTCGTTCAATATCGTCAGCACGCTCACGATGATCGTGACGGAAAAGCAGAAAGAGATCGCGATTCTTAAGGCTATGGGCGCCACGAGAAAAAGCATCCGACGCATCTTCATGTTGAACGGCCTCATCATCGGCTTCAGTGGAACGGCCATCGGCATCCCCTTGGGCTATGCCTTCCTCTGGCTCATTCAGACATTTTGGACATTTGATCCGACTGTCTATTACATCTCCAGGATTCCCGTCCACGTACAGGCCCTTGACGTCATGCTTGTGGCCGGATCCGCTATTCTCATCAGCTTTGCCGCGACCGTCTACCCTTCGCTCCAGGCGGCCAAGCTCGAACCGGTAGCGGCACTGCGATACGAATGAACACCACGTCCATATCCATACCAGGTACCGGCGAGCACTTTCCAATGATCAAAATCACGAACCTCCACAAATCCTTCACCATGGGGACACAGGAACTCACGGTGCTCAAGGGGATCGACCTGGAAATTCCACGCGGGCAAATGGTGGCGATCGTCGGGGCGTCAGGCGCCGGCAAGAGCACCATGCTCCATATCATGGGCATGCTCGACCGTCCGACAAAAGGAACCGTCTATTTCGACGATCAGGACCTCTTCAAAATGTCCGAGGCGCAGCAGGCTGAATTCCGCAACCGCCGCATCGGTTTTGTCTTTCAATTTCACCATCTATTACCGGAATTTACCGCGCTGGAAAACGCCTGTATGCCGGCGCTTATCCAACGGCGCCCTCTTGAGGAAGTCGAACAGGAAGCGACCACCCTGCTGCAAGAAGTCGGACTGGGGCAGCGGCTCCATCATAAACCGGGAGAGCTCTCCGGCGGCGAACAGCAGCGTGTAGCTGTCGCCCGGGCCCTTCTGCAGAAACCCGATCTCGTGCTGGCCGATGAACCCACCGGAAATCTGGACACCCATACTGGCGAATCTCTCTTTGGGCTGCTTCGGGATTTGAACCGGACCCGCAACACCACCTTCGTGATCGTCACCCATAACGACAAGCTCTCCGCGCAGTCCGACCGGATCATTCACATGCAGGATGGAATGATCGTCTAAGTCTTGACGGACGTAGATGATCTACTTAGACTGGCATCAATGAGGCGATCATTTCGCCCTTTTTTGCGGGGTACGATTATGAAACAGCAATTTGTGCGTGCACTTGGCCTGACGATTTTGTCCCTCGTTCCCACTCATGTCCTGGCAATGGAGTTTTCCATTGTCGGTCCGCGAGCGGCCGGTATGGGCGGCGCCGGTGTGGCCGTCACGACAGACTCTCTGGCGACCTACTGGAATCCGGCAGGACTCGCCATGACGCAAACTCTGGATATCCGGATGCAAGTCACCGCTCAGGGAGTCGCCAGAAACGGGGCCTATGATACGATTCGCAATATCGAGAATTGTCCTTCCCCCTGTACGGACGCTCCAACTCTTGCCAACCAGCTCAACAACCAGTCCGGTTCAGCCAACGCTTCGGCCGGCCTCTATTTCAAAGGACATCTCGGAGACCATGCCTTCGGATTCAATATTTCTGATGTCGCCTGGGCCGGCGCCTATCCGAATCAACCATTTCAAGCAACCGGCGCCACCGTGACCGGGCAGCTCGCGATGCGGGGACTTGAAGCGCGGCAAGCCGTGTTCTCCTACGCTTACGCATTCGCGGATAAGACCTTTTCCATCGGCGTGAGCGGAAAGATTATGCAGGGTGCCGCCTATACCGGACTGGCCACCCTCACGAACGGCCAGAACGTCACCTTATCGGATAATTTCGGCAAAGCGAAAATCTCCACCGGCTTCGGGATCGACGTCGGCGCTCTCTATAAACCGACCTCCTGGCTGCGTTTCGGCGTGGTGGCGAAAGACCTCACCTCGCCCACCTTCGACGCGCCCAACGGGGAGCAATTCAAGATAAATCCGCAGTACCGCGGGGGCGTGGCCGTCAACCCCTATTCTTCGCTCACGATTACCTTCGACGGCGACATTCTTTCGAATTCCACTCTGGTGCCGAACGTGAAAAGCCAGGTCCTGAGCCTTGGCGCCGAACAAACGCTCTTCTCAGAGTTTCTCTCACTGCGCCTTGGCGCCTACAAGAATGTGGCGGATGCGGCCTCCAACGTCACCCCCACCGCCGGGTTCGGTCTGCGGATGTATGCCTTCCGGATGGACTTCGGTGCCGGGTACGATTTTAAGGAAGGCGGAGTCTTAGCCTCAGGCTCACTCTCCCTCACCTTCTAATTATCATGGTATATTAATTAATATGAGTTACTTGAAATCCTGTTGTGTCACAGCAATGACGGTTCTCCTCGTGTCTTTGACCGGTTGCGCGGGGGGACTATTGGAAACCTGGGAAGGGCCGGGCGCGAAAGTCTTCCGTCCCCAGTCGATCGCAGCCCTTCCTCCCATGGCCAGTCAGTACGATAACGCCAGAGAAGATATCCAGGAAGTCCTCGCGGCCTCCCTGATCAGGGGCGGACGGATTGAGCGGGTGGTCTACGCAGAGCAAGTCACCGACATATTCCAGAGTTCAAAAGAAGCGTTCGACACGCTGGTATTCTATTTCTCCCGCCTGGAGATGACAGGCCAATCCGATAAAGAATCTGCCATCAAACTCGGGAAGGCCCTAAACGTTGAATCCTTTATTGTCTTGCGTATCAATTCCTGGGAATACGCGAGAAAAGAAGGCGATAATGTTGGTAGAGTCGGACTGACCTTGCGGTTAATTGACGCGACCACCGGCGCGACCATCTGGAAAGCGCGGCATGAAAAGGCCGAGCGCTACATGTTTAGTCGTCCTAACTTGAAGGATGTGGCCGCAGAACTGACAGACGAGATGGTGAAGTTTATGCCACCCACCGCTATTAGCCCCAAGCGTTAGCGATCCCTCCGTCTCAGATTACTCAGATCAAGCCTCGAGCAGAGCGAACAACGTACGTTTACAAATTATAGCGGTTTATCTGGCGGGGGGCGGCCTGCCTCATGGCGGCCTTCAGGGAGCCGACAAAAAGCCCCACCTTTACCGGCATATCCGGATCCTGCTGGTGGGTGGCGATCTGTTTCACAATGGCACTCCCGACAATGACTCCATCCGCCATGGCCGACACCTTGGCAGCGTCTTCCGGCGTTGAAACACCGAATCCGACTGCTACCGGCGTCTTGGTCACCTTTTTGATCTTGCCGACATTCTTGCCGACTTCCGCCATGTTTTGAATCTTGCCTCCGGTAATCCCTGTGAGCGAGACATAATATAGAAATCCTTGAGATTCCTTGGCAACATATTCTCTTCGTTCCGTCGTACTGGTGGGCGCCAAGAGGAAAATCAGCCGTAGTCCTGCTGCCGCAGCGGGACCTTTCAAGGGACCCGCTTCATCGGGCGGCATATCGGGCACGATCAGTCCATCAACTCCGGCCATCCCTGCTTCACGACAAAACGTTTCAAGCCCCATCGCATAAATCGAATTGTAATAGACCATCAGCACGATCGGAACCTGCGTTCGCTTCCGGAGCGACTTCATCATGACCAAGATCTTCCTGAGCGAGGTTCCACTTCGCAACGCGCGCTCAGCCGCCAACTGGATCACCGGGCCATCGGCAATCGGATCTGAGAACGGTACGCCGAGCTCGATGATGTCAGCTCCTGCCTGTTCGATCTCCACAACCAGCCTTTCGGTATCGGCCAGGTTGGGATCTCCAGCCATCAGATAGGCAATCAATGCCTTTTTATTCGTCTGGCGCAATCGCTGGAATGTCGATTCGATCCGTCCGGTCATAGCGTCACCCCCCGCATCCGCGCCACCTGCTGCACATCTTTGTCGCCACGACCGGACAGATTGGCAATGATGACATTGGATTTCTTGAGCTTCGGAGCCAGCTTTACAACTTCAGCGATGGCATGCGCACTTTCCAGCGCCGGCACAATCCCCTCCACCGTCGCAAGCAGATCGAATGCCGCCAGCGCTTCATCGTCGGTGGCATAGGTGTATTGAATACGTTTCAGGTCGTGATAGAGGCTGTGCTCCGGTCCCACGGCCGCATAGTCCAGCCCTGCCGACACCGAGTGAGTCAAATTGATCTGACCGTCCTCGTCCTGCAGGAGATAGGTCATCGTGCCCTGGAGCACGCCGGGTTTTCCCCCGAAGAATCGTGCGGCATGTTTTCCGCTTTGAATGCCGGTACCTCCGGCCTCGACGCCGATCATCTTGACCTTCTTATCTCCGAGAAAGGCGTGGAACAATCCGATGGAATTGCTTCCCCCGCCGACACAGGCCACGAGATAGTCGGGCAGCTTTCCTTCCGCAGCAAGAATCTGCTTGCGGGCTTCCTGTCCGATGATCGCTTGAAAATCGCGGATCATCATCGGATAGGGATGCGCGCCCAGCACCGACCCGAGAATGTAATGGGTCGTACGTACGTTCGTGGTCCAGTCGCGCATGGCCTCGCTGATGGCGTCCTTGAGCGTTCTACTGCCGGCATCGACTCCGGTGACCTTCGCCCCGAGCAGGCGCATACGAAAAACATTCAACGCCTGCCGCTGCATATCCTCTGTGCCCATGTAGATTTCGCATTCCAGGCCGAACATCGCGGCAGCCGTCGCCGTCGCGACGCCATGCTGTCCCGCGCCGGTTTCAGCGATGATCCTGGGTTTTTTCATCCGCATGGCCAGGAGCACCTGGCCGATCGCATTGTTAATTTTATGTGCGCCGGTATGACAGAGATCTTCCCGTTTCAGATAAATCCTTGCCCCGCCAAGCTTCTTGGTCAGCCGGGAAGCATGATAGAGCGACGTCGGCCGCCCGACATACTGTTTGAGATAGTAGGCCAGCTCCTGACGAAACCCGCGATCTTTTCTGGCCGCTGCATACTCCTGCTCCAGTTCGAGCAGCGCCGGCATCAGCGTTTCCGGCACATAGCGGCCGCCGTAGGGGCCGAATCGTCCATGGCTGTCGGGGACCTTCTTCATCGTGCGGTTCAATCCTTTCAGATGATGCGGAGTATAATCGGGCGACTCAGGCCGAGACAAGCCTCGCAGCTTGAATAAACGCCTGCACCTTAGCGTGATCCTTTTGTCCCGGTCGCACTTCGACACCGCTGCTGACATCGACACCGTAGGGCCGCACCTGCCGAATCGCCTCCGCGACGTTGTCCGGAGTGAGCCCTCCGGCAAGGAGAACCCGGGAGGCGCGGGCCGCTTCTGCCGCCAGGGTCCAATCGACGGTCTGTCCTGTTCCGCCGTAGGCGTGATCGGAAAAGGCATCCAACACGAAAGCACGGACATTCGCGCGCCCTTGAAATTCGGCCAGCGCCAGAAACGTTCCGCGGTCTTTGAGTCGCAGTGCTTTCATGGTCGGACGCCCGAGCCCTTCGCAGTAGGCCGCGGATTCGTCACCGTGCAACTGAGCCAGAGTGAGTCCGCACTCGTCCATGAGCCGTCGCACAGCGACGGCCTCTTCGTTGACGAATACACCGACCGCTGCAACAAAAGGCGGCAATCCATCGATGATCCGCTTGGCCACCGTCGCTTCGACAAAACGCGGACTCTTGCGATACATGATGAACCCGAGCGCATCGGCCCCGGCCTCAACGGCCACCCGCGCATCCTGCTCGTTGGTAATGCCGCAGATTTTGACTTTCACTTGGACTGCGCCGCTTTCATTGTTTGTCTCATCACATTGTTATCCCACGAAGATCTGCGATCTTTTCTTCGATACTCTCGGATTTGATCAGCGATTCCCCGACCAGCATGGCATGCACGCCGGCTTCGATCAGCCGCAATACATCCTCGCGTTTATGAATGCCGCTTTCGCTGATAATGATCTTGTCGGGCGGAATGCGTTTAGCCAGCCGGAACGTTACGCCGAGATCTGTCGTAAACGTCTTTAAGTCACGATTGTTGATTCCGATCATGCGGGCCGTTGGAATCCACTCCAGCACCGTATCCAATTCCCGTTCGTGATGCGTTTCAAACAGCGTGTCCATCTTCAATTCTGTGGCGAGCGCATGAAAATCGATGAGCTGACGTTTTTCCAATGCGGCGACGATCAGCAGCACCGCGTCGGCACCATGGGCCCTGGCTTCATAAAACTGGATGTCCCCCACCATAAACTCTTTGTCCAGCGCCGGCATGGGAACGGCTCTCTTGATCTCTGCCAGATAACGCAGATCGCCCTGAAAGAAATCTTTGTCGGTCAACACCGACAATGCGGAGGCTCCGTGTTCATGGTATGAGCGCGCAATGCGAAGATAGTCGAAACTCTCTGAAAACTCGGGGCGCAACAGACCGAGGCTTGGCGAGGCCTTCTTCACTTCCGCGATCAATGCCGGGCTCGTCGCCGTCCTTGTCGCATCAAGCGTGACGGCAAAGCCGAGGGGCGGCGAAGCGTCCCGAATGGCGGATTTCAGATCCGCCAGATAGCCGCGACTCTGCTTGTGCCGGAGTTCTGCTTTTTTATGTTCAAGAATCTGATCCAGGATCATGCGTCACGATACCTTGTTCGTCCAGGCCACGAGTCGATCGAGCTTGTCTGCCGCGGCACCTGTATCGAGTGCCTGGCGAGCGACCCGCAGTCCTTCCTGTAACGTCTTAGCCTGCTGACCTGCGACAATCGCAGCAGCGGCATTCAGACAGACGATGTCGCGTTTCGGCCCCTTCTTCCCTTGCAGAATATCTCTCGTGATCCGGGCATTCTCTTCAGGAGTTCCGCCGGCAATTTCCTTCTTGTGTACACGAGGCAGATCAAATTCCTCAGGCGCCACAAAGTAGTTGGATACGACCCCGCCTCTCCCTTCGGAGACTTTCGTCCGGTCGCAGACCGTCAGTTCATCAAGCCCGTCCATGCCGTGCAGGACAAAGCAATGCTGGGAACCCAATTGCACCAGGACTTTGGCCATGACCTCGGTCAGTTTCGCATCATAGACTCCGAGGACCTGGTGTGTGGCCCCTGCAGGGTTGGTCAACGGACCAAGGACGTTCAAGAGCGTTCGAATCCCCATTTCCTGTCGCGGTCCCGCACAATGTTTCATCGCACCGTGAAACAGCGGAGCAAAGAGAAAACCGATGCCTACTTCATTGATACAATCCGCCACCCGCTCCGGCTGAAGATCGATCTTCACGCCCAGCGCACACAGCACGTCTGCGCTCCCCGACTTGGACGAAACCGACCGGTTCCCGTGTTTTGCAACGGTGAGTCCGGCTCCGGCCACCACGAGCGCTGCGGTCGTCGAAATATTGAAGGTGTGCCCGCCGTCTCCGCCTGTTCCGCAGGTATCGAGGACAATCGGACTTCCCACTTGGATTCGCGTGGCGCGGGCGCGCATCGCACGGGCCGAGCCGGCGATCTCATCCACGGTTTCGCCCTTTTGGCGAAGCCCCATCAGATAGGCAGCGATCTGCGCCGGGGTGGCTGCGCCGTCCATGATTTCGGACAAAACCTCTTCCGCTTCCCTTTCAGAAAGGTCTGTGCGATCGGCCAATTTCGCGATTACGTCTTTGATCATGGCGACGGACGGT
>Ga0209253_10000375_pt1 | contig 37510 bp, 30 predicted proteins | sample FrelakmetBRP12BR_FD_187145 | JGI IMG/M metagenome (GOLD analysis project Ga0209253, IMG submission 187145) | Freshwater lake sediment microbial communities from the University of Notre Dame, USA, for methane emissions studies - BRP12 BR (SPAdes)... | ecosystem: Environmental > Aquatic >... | reverse complement strand
CCCGGTCTCGAGATCACGAGCGACAGCCCGACACAGCCTCGCTATTCGATTCGCGGTATCGGCACCAACGATTTCGGCGTCGGCACCGATCCGTCGGTCAGCGTCTACGTGGACGGTGTCTATACGTCCCGGTCCGGCGCCTCATTGCTCGCGTTCAACGACATCGAACGCATCGAGGTGCTGAAGGGCCCGCAGGGGACCCTGTTCGGCCGCAATAGCGCGGCCGGCGCGATCTCGATCGCGACGCGCCAGCCCGCCGACGACTTCGATGCAATGCTCAGACTGCGGGTCGGGGAGTTCGACCGGCGGCGCGTCGAGGGCATGGTCAACGCTCCGCTCGGCGACGATTTCGCGTTGCGCGTCAACGGCGTCTACCACGAGAGTGACGGCTGGGTGCAGGATGCGGCCACCGGGCGCGACCTGCGGCCCGAGGAAAGCTGGGCGTTTCGCGCCGCCCTGCGCTGGAACTTCGCCGCCCAGACGGCGGCGACGCTGACCTGGGACCGCGACGAGATCGACCAGCTCGCACGCCCGGCGTTCGGCGTGGTCGCGCTCGGCCCCGGCGATGCCGTGGCGCCGTTCCCGCCCGATCCGGCGACGTTCCTCGATCCACGCAAGGCGCCGATCTACAATGACGTGATCGGCAACGAGGAATCGCGTGAGCTCGACGCGCTGACGCTCGCGATCGTCCACGAGCTCGGCTGGGGCGAGTTGCGCTCCACCACCGCATGGCGCCAGTTCGACACGTTGAACCGCGAGGATGAAGACGGCACGAACCGCGTCGCAACCTACTTCGACACCGCGAACATCGAAGACAACGAGAGCTGGTACCAGGAGTTCAAGCTCTCGGGAAAGGTGGGACGACGCATCGACTGGGTCGCTGGCGCCAGCTATTACCAGGAGGATGCGCGACAGGCGAGCGACACACTCACGTTCACCGACAGCGTCGACACCGTGATCCGCAACGTGCAGCCGCTCGCGACTCCGGACGGCTCGCTGTTCGGCTACACGAGCGCGGTGCTGGCCGAGGGCGGCATTCCGATCTCGCTGCTGGGCGACTCGTGGCGCGAGACCATGGTCAACGAAGGTGACTTCAGCGCGACGGCCGTGTTCTGGGATGCGATCTGGCACGTCACGGCCCGCTTGAACTGGACGGTCGGGCTGCGCTACACGCACGACGCGAAGGACTTCAGCTGGTTCAACGGCCCGCGCGCGGCGCCCGAGCTCGATGCTTCGCTCGCCGCACTGCAGGCGGCGGGATTCTTTGCGACCTTCCCGATTCCGCCCGAGGCGTATCAGTTCGACGTCGTTTTCGCGCTGCCGCCCGCGCTCGAGGGAAGCAAGGTTCGCCGCTCGGATTCCTGGGAAGACGTGAGCCCGCGCTTCGTGATCGATTACGAGGTCCGCCCCGACGTCATGGTGTTCGGCTCGCTGACCAAGGGCTACAAGGCCGGCGGCTACAACAGCGTCGAGGTGGGCTCGCAGTTCGACAACGAGGACGTCTGGAACCTCGAGGCGGGCGTCAAGAGCGTCTTTGCCCGCGTGGGGCTCGCGTTCAATGCCTCGGCGTATTACTTCGCCTACGACGACCAGCAGTCGATCGCGCTCGTCGCGGGCGCGAATGGATCCCGCGTGCCGCAATACCTGATGGACACGAGCGACGTCGAAGCCTTCGGCATCGACGCCGAGCTGCGCTGGCAGCCGTTCGACGAAGTCACGCTTTATGCGAACGTCGCCTTCATCGACGCGACTTACGACGACAAGGTTGCGCCCGACGGAACCGATCTCTCGGGCGAGCCCACCGGCGAGCCGTACCTGAGCGCGGCGCTCGGCGCGAGCTACGTCTGGTTGCTCGGGCCCAATGGACTCGTCGACCTGTCCACGCAGTTCGGCTATCGCGGCGAGGCGCGCTGCAACCAGGAGTCGCAAGCGCAGGGCGAATGCCAGGTCAGCCCGAGCGTGCCGGTGGGCGACGCGCAGAGCCGGCTCGACGCGCGGCTCGCCTGGAAGAATGCGACGGACCGCTGGGGCGTGGCCGCGTTCGTCACCAACCTGCTCGACGATCAGTACGTGACCCGCTTCAACAACATTACCGCGAGCACGCTCGGCACGCCGTTTGCGTCCGTGTCCGAGCCCCGCGCGTGGGGCCTGGAAGCGTTCGTCAGTTTTTAACCGCGGCCCGGTCCTGGTTCGCCCGCGAGATCACGTATGCCTGGATGTCGCGCACGTCCTGCTCGGTGACGAGATCACCGAGTCGCGGCATGCCGGCGCCGTGGATCACGCCGTCGTAGACGATCTCCTTGAAGATCGAGTGCTTCTCGGCCGTGAGCATCCGCAGGTCGGGCAGTACGCCGCCAGAGATCACGAGCGCGCCGTGGCAGACCATGCAGGTGCTGCCGTACTTGAACTTGCCGTTCTCGACCTGCGCCGCGGTGGCCTCGAGCCGCGGCTGCTCGGGGATCTGGGTGTTGCGCTCCGCGATGCGGGGCATGGGTGCCTGGCCATTGAGCTTGAACGCCAGCACGTGGCCGTCGTTCACGTACCGGCCCGACGCCATGGTGCGCGGATCGCCGCCCGTGACGGCGCCGGCACCGCCGTAGCCCGCCATCACGGCGACGTACTGCTCACCGTCCACCTCGTAGGTCACGGGCGGGGCGATGATGCCGACCATCGTGGGCACCGCCCACAGGGACTTGCCGGTGTCGGCGGCGTAGGCGACGAAGCGGCCGTCGCCGGTGCCCTGGAACAGCAGGTTGCCCGCAGTGGTGAGCAGGCCGCCGTTCCAGAATGCCGGGTGCTCGATCTCCCAGATCGTCTTCTTCTGGATCGGATCCCAGGCCTTGAGGTAGCCACGATCCGGCGGCAGCGCACCGCCGAACTGCTCGAGCAGCGCGTAGATCGTGGTCGTGTACGCGTTCCAATCGATGCCCGGGTTCCAGAACATGTCGCGCCGCGTGTACTTGCCGGTGCGCTTGAATTCCTCCGACGGCGGGTAGATGCCCATCGGCTGCATGGCCGGAATGTAGACGAGCCCGGTGTTCGGGTTGAAGGCCATCGGGTGCCAGTTGTGCCCGCCGAAGGCCGCCGGGACGATGATCCGCGTCTCCTTGCTGTAGTTCGCCTCGGGCGTCTCGACCGGCCGGCCGGTCTTGAGATCCACGTGGCTGGCCCAGGTGGCCGGGATGTACTTGTCGGCGGAGAGCAGCTCGCCGGTGACGCGGTCAAGCACATAGAAGAAGCCGTTCTTCGGCGCCTGCATCAGGACCTTGCGCGGCTTCCCGCCTACGCTCAACTCCGCGAGGATGATGTGCTGCGTGGCGGTGTAGTCCCAGTTGTCCGCGGGCGTCACCTGGTAATGCCATTTGAGCCGCCCGGTGTCCGGATTCAGCGCGAGGATCGACGACAGGTACAGGTTGTCGCCGCCGCCAGGCGAGCGGATGTCGCGCGCCCAGGGCGAGCCGTTGCCGGTGCCGACGTACAGCGTGTCGAGCTCGGGATCGTAGGCCATCGAGTCCCAGACCGTGCCGCCACCGCCGCCGACCCACCACTCGCCGTTCCAGGTCTTCACGGCCTGCTCGAGCTCGGGGTGCTCGAAGCCGTCCTTCGGGTTGCCGGGTACCGTGTAGAAGCGCCAGGCGAGCTGGCCCGTGTCGGCGTCGTACGCGGAAAAGTAGCCGCGCACGCCGTACTCGCCGCCGCCGTTGCCGATCAGCACCTTGCCCTTCACGACGCGTGGCGCGCCCGTGATGCTGTAGGGCTTGGTGCGGTCGATCGTGTTGACTTCCCAACGCTTGGCGCCGGTCTTCGCGTCGAGCGACACGAGCCGGCCGTCGATCGTGCCGACGTACACCGCGCCCTTCCAGACGGCGACACCGCGGTTGACCGCATCGCAACATAGGTTTCGGCCCCAGGCGCGCGGCACTTCCGGGTCGTACTTCCACAGTTCGCGGCCGGTCTTCGCATCCAGCGCCCACACCACGCTCCAGGTGCCCGTCGTGTACATCGTGCCGTCCACGACGATCGGGCTGGCCTGCAGGCCGCGCGTCGTGCCGGTCGCGTAGGACCAGGCGAGGCCAAGTTCGCCGACATTGGCGTCGTTGATCTTCGCGAGCGGGCTGTAGCGTTGCTCGTCGTAGGTGCGGCCGTGCGCGAGCCAGTTCTGCGGCTCGCGGTCGGCGGTGGCGATGCGCGCGCCATCGACGCCGGCGACTCCGCCGGCAAACTTGCTCTCGGCGACCGCAGCCGGCGATGCCAGGCTCAGCGCGGAAGTCGTGAGGACGACGGACAGGAGGAGGCTGCGGCGGTGGTGCTGATTCATTCGCGATATTACGAGTAAAGCGGGATGGGCCAGAGTTTCGACGGGATGCCCGGCGATGGCAAGGGCCGTCGTCATGACGTGTCGTGCGACGGCACGAGGTCGATTTCCAGTTCCCGAAAGCACATCATTGACATTGTCGCGGTGTTCGAAGGAGTGCTGTGTGACCCCGACTGACTATGTCGACTGCGATGCGCTGGACCTGGCGGAACTGGTGCGCAGCGGCCAGACCAGCCCGGCCGAACTGCTCGACGAGGCACTCGCCCGGACGGCTGCCGTCAACCCGCAGATCAACGCCGTGATCCACCTGATGGAGGCGCGCGCCCGCGACGCAATTGCCGCAGGCTTGCCCGACGGGCCATTCCGCGGCGTGCCGTTCCTGATCAAGGACCTGATGACAGCTTATGCCGGCGAACCGATGCGCTGCGGCTCGCGGCTGTTCAAGGACTTCGTGCCGCCCGAGGACGAGGAGCTGACGCGCCGCTACCGGGCGGCGGGCCTCGTGATCTTCGGCAAGACCAACACGCCGGAGCTCGGTGTCTCCAACGTCACGGAACCCGAGTTGTTCGGCCCGACCCGCAATCCCTGGAACCTTGAGCGCACCTCCAGCGGCTCGAGCGGCGGCTCCGCCGCTGCCGTGGCGGCGCGCATCGTGCCGGCGGCGAATGCCAACGATGGCGGCGGTTCGATCCGCACGCCGGCGTCGAACTGCGGGCTGGTCGGCCTGAAGCCGAGTCGTGGCCGCAACCCGACCGGCCCGCAGGCGCCGGACATCTGGTGGGGCTTCATCGGCGAGCACGTCGTCACGCGGACCGTCCGGGACTGCGCGGCACTGCTCGATGCCACAGCCGGCGACTACCCGCAGCAACTGATGAAGCTGCCGGCGCCCGAGCGTCCCTTCCTCGAGGAGACGCGGCGCCCGGCGAGTCGGCTGCGGATTGCGTTCAGCTACGACCCGGGGCTGGGCAAGACGCTGCACCCGGAGAATCGCAAGGCCCTCGAGGCGACCGCCGCGCAGCTCGATCGCCTCGGTCACGAGGTGGTCGAGGTCCGTTTGCCTCTGCCGCCGGAAACCTTCCTCGAGTGCTATGCGTCATTGATCTCGGCCGACGTGGCGGCGACGCTGCGCATGGCCAGCACGGTCGTCGGTCGCGAGGCCACCAGCGACGACGTCGAGCTCGCCACCTGGATCCTCGCGAAGATGGGCGAGGCGCAGTCGGCTGCGGACGTCGCGGCCTCGCTGTGGACCATGCAGACCTTCTCGCGCCAGTGGCTTGCCTGGTCGTCGTCGTTCGACGTGCTGCTGACGCCGACTGTCGGCGTGCCGCCGCTGCCAATCGGCGCTTACAAGCTCTCGACGCTGCAGCGCCAGGGCCTGAAGTTGCTCGCGGCGCTGCCCGCGGGCGCGTTGCTCAGCCAGCGCCCGAAAGTGGTGGAGGCATTCGCGCCGGTCTTCGAGGCCGCGCCGTACACGATGGTCGCGAACGTCACGGGCCAGCCCTCGATGTCGCTGCCGTTGCACTGGACGGACGATGGGCTGCCGATGGGCCTGCTGTTCACCGCGAAGATCGGCGACGAGGCGACGCTGTTTCGATTGGCGGTCCAGCTCGAGCAGGCGCTGCCGTGGCGGGATCGGCGGCCGCCAATCGTCGCCGGGACCGCGCGATGAATCCGCAAGCCGAACCCGTGGACGATTCTCCGCCGCCTGAGTTCGTTGCAGTCGGCGGCCGGTCACTGAGCCACCGGATCATGCGCGGCATGGGCGACGCAGTCGTGTTCGTGCATGGCTTCGGCGGCAGCCTCGAGAGCTGGCATGAGAATTATGCTGCGCTCGCCGCGGCCGGGCGCACGGTCGCTGCGCTCGACCTGCCGGGTCACGGCGAGTCCAGCACCGACGTCGGCAGTGGTTCGCTGGATGAGCTCGCGACCGCAGTGCTCGGGTATCTCGATGCAATGGGCCTGGTCCGGGTGCATCTCGTGGGCCACTCGATGGGGGCGGCGGTCTGCCTGGTGCTGGCCGACCGTGTGCCGCAGCGCGTCCGGTCGCTGACGCTGATCGGTCCGGCCGGGATCGGCCAGAAGATCAACGCGGACTTCATCCGTGGCTTCATGACCGCGAGCAGCCGCGAACAACTGGAGCCGCTGCTGGGACTTCTGTTTGCCGATCCTGCGTTCGTCACGCCGCCGTTGATCGAGCAGATGTTGCGGCCAAAGCAGCGTGCGGGCGTGGCGGAGGCGTTGGCCCGGATTGCCGGCAGCCGCTATCCCGGCACGCCGTCGGGCGGCTCATTGCGCGACGTCGCGGGACGGGTGCCGACGCTCGTCATCTGGGGTGCCGAGGATGCGGTGATCCCGCCGCCTGCGGCTGCGGAGTTCGCGGCTCCCGGAGTCGATTTGCGCGTGCTTTCGGGCCGCGGACACATGGTTCAGATCGAGGCCGCTGCCGAGGTCAATCAGCTGATCGCAACGTTTCTCGGCCGCTGAGTCCGCGGCTGCGTGACTTCTACGGGTGCCGCGTCGGGCGGGCCGCAGGGTATCCTCAGCGTTGATCGTCGAACCTCGGGGGGCACGCATGCTGTTCGGATTGCGGTTGCTGGCCTATCGACTCTTCAAGCCGTTCATGAAGCCGGTGCCGCGGTTGATCCCGATCCCGCGCCCGACGGTGCTGGTGGGCCCGGATTCGGCGTTGCGCCTGTGCCGGATGATCGGCCAGTTCGGATTCCGCCGCGTCATGATCGTCACCGATGCCGTGCTGGTGAAGCTCGGCCTGGTCGAGCCGCTGCAGCGCGCGCTCGCCGCGCAGGGCATCGACGTCGCGGTGCACGACGGCATCACGCCGGATCCGACCTACCCGGTGCTCGAGGCCGGTCATGCCGCGGTGCGGGCGCATCGCAGCGACGCGATCCTCGCGGTGGGCGGCGGTTCGGCGATCGACGCGGCCAAGGTGATCGGCGCGATGGCCACCAGCGACAAGTCCCCGGCGCAACTGGTCGGCATGCTGAAACTGAAGGCGCCGATGCTGCCGCTGTTCGCGATCCCGACCACAGCGGGCACCGGATCAGAGGTGACGGTCGCGGCGGTCGTCACGGATCCGGTCGCGCACACGAAGGCTGCGGTGATCGACCCGCGCCTGGTGCCGATGGCGACCGCACTCGATCCGCTCGTGATGAGGGGCATGCCGAAGCCGATCACCGCGGCGACGGGCATGGATGCGCTGACGCATGCCGTCGAGGCCTATACGAATCGCTGGCCGCTCGCCGAGACACCGCCGCACTGCCTGGCGGCGGTGCGGATGATCTTCTCGAATCTCGTGCGCGCCTATCAGGACGGCGACGACCTCGAGGCGCGCGAGGGCATGGCAGTCGCGTCGTTCTATGCCGGGCTCGCGTTCACCAAGGCCTACGTCGGCTACGTGCACGCGTTCTCGCACACGATCGGCGGTCGGTACGGCGTGCCGCACGGCCTGTGCAATGCGATCGTGCTGCCGTACGTGCTCGATTTCCTGAAGGACGCGCCGTATGCCGAGGCGCGGCTCGCGGAACTCGCCGTGGCGATCGGGGCCGGAGCCGAGGCCGAATCGAAGGGCGCGCTCGCCCAGCGATTCATCGATCGCGTCCGCGAGCTGAATCGCACCGTGGGGATTCCGGACAAGATCGCGTCGCTGAAGGCCGGGGACGTGCCGGCCATCGCTCGCGCCGCGATGATCGAGGCGCATCGCGACTATCCCGTGCCCAAGAACATGAGCCTCGCCGAAGCGGAAACGCTGCTGCGACGGTGTCTCTGACAGGTGACAGGTGCCGGTGGTCGGATCCGTCGGATTTGGCGGTGCCAAATCCGACGGATCCGACCACTGGCACCATCAGGGAATCCCGGCTTCGACGTCGCGCAGGATTTCCATGAATGCCATGGCTGCCGGTGAGGGCGTCCGATTCGCCAATCGGATGATGCCGTAGTTCGTCTGCAGCCACGGCATCTCGAGCGGCAGCATTACCAGCTCGCCGCGCGCCACCGAGTCCTGGATCTGGCTCGGCACGGCACCGCCGACCGCGTCGCTCTCCATGACGATCCGTCGCGCCAGGGCGAAGGTATCGACGCGAATCTCCGGTGCCGTGATCCCGCTCGGCAGGTTCGCGCGCATTCCCATCTTGTTCTTTGCGGCGAGCGCCGCCATCTGCGGCGGGAGCGAGGTACCGACCAGCGGGTGCTTCCGCAGCTCCTCGACGCTCAGCGCTGCGCGGCCGGCCAGCGGATGTCCAGCCCTGCAGAAGAAGCTCAGCTGGTGCCGAGACAGCGATTCCGCGACCAGCCGATCGTCCTGTTTCGCGACGCCGGTGTCGGCAATCGCCAGCTCGAGCTCGCTCGACACGACCCGACGAATCAGTTCCGACCAGTCGGCGACGGACAGGTCCACCATCAGCGAGGGATGGCGCCGCACCAGCCGCCCCACGGCGGTGCCCACCGAGAGGTCGGCGGGATAGGGACCGGCCCCGATCCGCAGCAGCCCGACCTCGAGGCCGAGCATCTGCTGCAGATCCTGCTCGATGTCGCGCGCCTGGTTGACCAGCAGCCGCGCCCGCTCGATCAAGCGCTCGCCGACCGGCGTCGGCTCCACGCGCGTGCGATTGCGGTCGAACAGCCGGGCACCGATGGATTTCTCCAGCACCTGCACACTGCGGGTCAGTGCCGGCTGGGTCAGTCCGAGCGCATCGGCGGCCCGCGCGAAGTTGCGGTGCTGATCGAGGGCCAGCACGTGTCGGCATTGGCGTAGATCGATATTCATGAGCGAAAATTATCAAAAAATGCAATGTAATGCATTGGACGTCCGGCCGGGCCTCCGCTAATTTCCGGCACCCGGTTCAAGACCGGGATCTGCAAGTCACTCAGGGGTGGAACTCATGAAGATTGTCAAGGCAATGCTCGCGGGCGTCGTTGCGTCCGCGGCCCTCGCGGCGCCCGTGGCGCCGGCGCTCGCCCAGGCGAAGAGGCCCAACATCCTCGTCATCTGGGGCGACGACATCGGCGGCTTCAACATCAGCGCATACAACCGCGGCATGATGGGTTACAAGACGCCGAACATCGACAGCATCGCCAACGAGGGTGCGATGTTCACCGACTGGTACGGGCAGCAGAGCTGCACCGCCGGTCGCGCCGCGTTCATCACCGGGCAGTCGCCCATCCGCACCGGCCTCACCAAGGTCGGCCTTCCGGGCGCGCCCGAAGGCATGCGGAAGGAAGACCCGACCATTGCCACCCTGCTCAGGGCGCAGGGCTACGTCACCGGCCAGTTCGGCAAGAACCACCTCGGCGACCGCGACGACATGCTGCCCACGGCGCATGGCTTCGACGAGTTCTTCGGCAACCTCTACCACCTCAATGCCGAGGAAGAGCCGGAGTACCCCGACTATCCGAAGAATCCGGAGTTCCGGAAGAAGTTCGGTCCGCGCGGCGTCATCCACAGCTTCGCCGACGGTCGCATCACGGACACCGGCCCGCTCACCAGGAAGCGCATGGAGACGATCGACGAGGAGGTCACCGTCAAGGCGCTCGATTTCATGGAGCGCGCTGCGAAGTCCGACAAGCCGTTCTTCCTGTGGTGGAACTCCACCCGCATGCACATCTTCACGCACCTGAAGGCGGAGTCGGACGGCAAGACGGGCCTCGGCATCTACGCCGACGGCATGGTGGAGCACGACGGTCACGTCGGCCAGGTGCTCGCGAAGCTCAAGGAGCTGGGCCTCGACGAGAACACCATCGTCATGTATTCCACCGACAACGGCGCCGAGACGTTCACCTGGCCCGACGGCGGCACGACGATGTTCCGCGGCGAGAAGAACACGAACTGGGAAGGCGGATACCGAGTGCCGACGATGATCAAGTGGCCCGGCGTGATCAAGCCCGGCACGGTGATCAACGACATCGGCGCGCACGAGGACATGCTGCTCACGCTCGTCAACGCTGCCGGCGGCAAGGACGTGGCCGAGACGCTGAAGAAGGGCACGACCATCGGCGGCCGGTCCTACAAGGTGCACCTCGACGGCTACGACCTCGGGCCGGCACTTCGCGGGCAGGCGGCCTGGCCGCGAAAGGAATTCATCTACTGGACCGACGACGGTAGCGTCGCCGCGCTGCGCTACGGCGACTTCAAGGTCACCTTCCTCGAGCAGGAAGCGCACGGCCTGCGCGTCTGGCAGGACCCGTTCAAGGTGCTGCGCGCGCCGCTCGTCACCAACCTGCGCATGGACCCGTTCGAGCGTGCCGAGCCAGAGCACGCGATGGGCTACCAGCGCTGGTACATGGAGCACATGTGGGCGATCGCGCCCGCCGGTGCCTACGTCGGCCAGTGGCTGCAGAGCTTCCGTGAGTTCCCGCCGCGCCAGAAGCCGGGCAGCTTCAACCTCGACCGCGTCATGGAGTCGGTGACCGCTGGCTCCAAGCAATAGCGCAATCCTGCCCGCAATGACGAAGAACCCTCGGCGCCCGTAACCGGTCGGCCTGCAGCCACCCCACCCCCGCAGGCCGGTCCGGTTACGGCGCGCCGTGGCCTTTGTGGCAATGGCGGGCCGTGCAAAACTGCGGGGTACCCGGTGGTGACGCCAGCCTGTGCGGACGGGGAATGAGCATGACGAGCCGACGAAGTTTTCTTGGAGCAATCGCAACGGCTTGCGCGCTGCTGGCCGGTTGCGCCGCACCCGTCCGATCAGCCGACCCGCTGCCGTCGTGGAGCGAGGGGGCGGCAAAGCAGTCCATCGTCGCGTTTGTTGCTGAGGTGACGCGAGACGGCACGTCCGGCTACGTGCCTCCCGCCGACCGCGTCGCCGTTTTCGACAACGACGGTACGCTCTGGTCCGAGCAGCCGGTATACGTCCAGCTTGCGTTCGCGCTCGACCGCGTCAAGGCGCTCGCGCCGCAGCATCCCGAGTGGCAGACGCAGGAGCCCTTCGCGTCGCTGCTGAAAGGTGATGTCGCCGGCGCACTCGCCGGCGGCGAGCGGGCGATCGCAGGGATCATCATGGCCACTCATGCCGGAACGACGAGCGAGGAATTCGCGGCGATCGTGAAGGACTGGCTCGCCACGGCGAGGCATCCCGTGACGGGCCGCCCGTACACGGGGATGGTCTATCAGCCGATGCTCGAGGTGCTCGACTACCTGCGGGCGAACGGATTCAAGACCTTCATCGTTTCAGGCGGCGGCATCGAGTTCATGCGGCCGTGGACGGAGCAGGTCTACGGCATTCCGCCCGAACAGGTGGTCGGCAGCAGCATCAAGGTGAGGTACGAGCTGCGCGACGGCAAGCCGGTTCTGGTACGCCTGCCCGAGCTCGATTTCATCGACGACAAGGCCGGCAAGCCCGTCGGCATCAACCAGCACATCGGCCGCCGTCCGATCCTCGCCTTCGGAAATTCTGACGGCGACTTCGAGATGCTCGAGTGGACGACGGCAGGCGAGGGCCCCCGGCTCGGCGTGATCGTCCACCACGACGACGCCGGGCGGGAGTACGCCTACGACCGGAAGTCGCACATCGGTCGTCTCGACCGCGGCCTCGACGAGGCCAGCACACGCGGCTGGGTTGTCATTAGCATGAAAAACGACTGGCGCGCGATATACCTGCCCGCCACGGCACTGCACGCGACGCACTGATCCAGTATTGGACGACAGCCGGGCAACACCCCTAGGATTGGCATCCAGACAAGAATGATCCCAGTTCAGGCAACGGAGCCAAAAGAATGAAAATCGGAGTCTTCATCAGGCCGCTGCTGCTCGCCTCAGTTGCGATCTTCGCAGGTCAGTCGGCAATCGCAGAGGATGCGGCAGTCGCACCGGATCTCAAGTACTCGAACAAGTGGCGTATCGAGGTCAAGGAAGGCGCCAACAACGACGGCGTGGCCCGCTTCCGCGTCACGCCGAAGGGTGAGACGGCGGTCGAGGTGACCGTCAATATCAAGGACGGCCGTTCGGAGAACGGCGTGGCGCGCGACGTCAAGGATGCCTTCAAGGCCGCGCTCGACACGAAACGCTTCCACGTCGAAGGCGACGACGGCGAAGACGTGCTGGTGAAGAAGAAGGGCGGCCCCGACTTCGCGCTCGAGCTGCTCGAGTCGACCCTCAAGGGAACGCACTTCGACCTCGAGCGGGAATAGTCGAAATAGGTGGCATTCTCTTTTCCGGTATCGGAAAAGGAGAATGTCCCCTATTTGATGCCCCCTGTTCTGGTCAGCCTGCGGCCTGCTCCTTCTGGATCAGCGCGTCCTTGAACTTCTCGCGCAGGTCCTTCTTGCTGATCTTGCCGGTCGCCGTCATCGGCAGCGACTCGACCAGGATCACCTCGTCCGGCAGCTGCCACTTCGCGAAGTGCTCGGCGATGTGCGCCAGCACCGACTCGCGGGTCGGCTTGCAGCCCTGTCGTGGCACCACGAGCAACAACGGCCGCTCTTCCCATTTCGGGTGCTTGACCCCGATCGCGGCCGCCATCAACACCTCGGGGTGTCCGCAGGCGCAGTTCTCGAGATCCACGGAGCTGATCCACTCGCCGCCGGACTTGATCACGTCCTTGGCGCGGTCGGTGATCTGCAGGAAGCCGTCGGGGCCGATCACGGCGACGTCGCCGGTGGCGAACCAGCCGTCCTTGCTGTGGGCCGCCGAGTGCTCGAGGCCGTAGTAGCCGCTGCACACCCAGTTGCCGCGCACCTTGAGCTCGCCCGCGGACTTGCCGTCCCAGGGCAGTTCCTTGCCGTCGTCGTCGACGATCTTCATCTCGATGCCGAAGATGCCGTGGCCCTGCTTGGCGTGCATCTGGTAGCGCTGCTCGGCGGGCAGCGACATCATGTCTGGACGCAGCGTGCCGACTGTGCCGAGCGGACTCGTCTCGGTCATGCCCCAGCCCTGCAGCACCGTGACGCCGTGCTTTTCCTCGAACGTCTTGATCATGCTGAACGGCACCGCCGAGCCGCCGACCAGTGTCTTCTTCAGTGTCGGCGCCTGCTTGCCAGTCTGCGCCATGTAATTGAGCAGCAGCGTCCAGACCGTCGGCACGCCGGCCGCCATCGTGACGCCCTCGGTGTTCATCAGGTCGACCAGCGTCTCGGCGTCGCCCATCTTCGGGCCGGGCAACACGAGCTTGGTGCCCGTCATCGCCGCGTTGTACGGCAGGCCCCAGGCATTGGCGTGGAACATCGGTACGACTGCGAGGATCACGTCGCGGGCGCTGACGCCGACCGCATCGCCCATGCAGCCGGCATAGGCGTGCAGCACGTTGGAGCGATGACTGTAGAGCACGCCCTTCGGGTGGCCCGTCGTTCCCGACGTGTAGCACAGCGAACTCGCCTGCCGCTCGTCGAAGGTCGGCCAGTCGAACTCCTCCGAGTGGCCCGCGATGAACGACTCGTACGACGGCAGCTTGCCGCGCACCGCTTCCGGCATGGCCGCGTCGCTGGTCATCACGACGATCCGCTCGACGCACGGGATCTTGCCTCTCAGGACCTCGAGCAGCGGCAGCAGCGTCGGGTCGATGAACAGCACCCGGTCCGCCGCGTGGTTGACGATGTACTCGAGCTGCTCCGGGAACAGCCTGGGGTTGATCGTGTGCATGACGGCGCCCATGCACGACACCGCATAGTAGAGCTCGAGGTGGCGGTAGTCGTTCCAGGCCAGCGACGCGACCCGGTCGCCGGGCTTCACGCCGGCGGCCGTCAGCGCGTTGGCGAGCTGGCGGGTGCGGCGGAACACGTCGCGCCAGGTGCAGCGGTGTCGCGGCGTGTCCATCGTGACCGATACGATCTCGACGTCCGGATGGTTGCGGTCCGCGAATCGCATGATGTCCGTGATCAGGAGCGGCCGCTCCATCATGAGTCCGTGCATGTTCTCTCCCGCCTTGGCGTCGCTACAGGACCTCGAGGGTCCCTTGGTTGTTGGTCAGCCGAATGCTCGCATACTCGCAGCGTCCGTGGCCACGCTGGAACAGGCTGTTCGCGATCAGCCAGACGCGCACGACCTCCCGGGCCGGGCCGCCGATGATCCGCGCATAGTCGGCGTGCAGGTCGCGCTCCTCGGTCAGCCACTGGCCCAGCCCGGCGCGGCCCGAGCGGACCACGACGTGGGTTTCCTTGTCCTTCCAGGTGGGCAGCGGGCAGCGGTACACGGTGCCGGCCGGCAGCGCGGCGCTCCAGTAATAGGTGATGTCCTGGCCATCGTCGAACTCGACCGCGATGCTCAGGTAGTCGTGCGACGGCAGCGTGTCCTCCGCGAGGTCGATCGGCAGCTCGTCGACCCGCCACGACCAGTACAGCCGCGTCCCGGGCACGAGCGGCAGCCGTGCATCCCGCCGCAGGATGCCCACGTTGCCGTTTGTGTGGCAGCAGATCGCGGGACGTCCGTCACGGGTCAGCGACGAGCGGTAGATCTCGCCGGGTCCCAGCGTCCACAGGTACTCCCAGTGCTCGGGCGTTGGCACAGGATCGTCGAAGCGCTCGGCCTCGGCCAGCACCAGGCCTGGGACGCGAGTGTCCTTCACTAGATCCCGGAACAGGCTGTGGACGTCGGTGCCCGGCGTCCAGCGCAGCACGAGCACCGACAGGCCGCCGGCGACCTTCGCATACGCCTCGGGTGGCGTGCCGAGCCGGCCGCTGGGGTCGGCCCACTCGCCTGGAAAATAACTCGCGAGCCAGAGCCGGCCGGACTGGCGGGCGGTGAACGTGTGGGTCGCGCGCGTGCCGCGAAACACTGGGCCCTGGTCGCCGACGCGGCACCACAGCTGGAAGGACGGCCCGACCCAGATGTCGAGCGGCCGCGACAGATAGACGCGGCCGTCGGCGAGCACCGTGACGGACTCGCCTGCGACGAGATCGATCCCCGTGTCGTGCCACGGCGGTTCGGTGGCGGGCAGCCAGTGAAAGGCATGTCCGCTCGAAAGGTTCGCCGGCAACGCATCGAGCCACGTTTCGAGAGTGGCACGGAACTCACGATCATTCGCCGGCAGCGGTGGCGAGCCCGACAGCCGGCGGCGCAGGGCACGTCCGGCGAGGCGGGCTGCGATGGCGAGCTGATGCGCGATTCCGGGGGTGTGTTGCACCGGTCGGCGGATCCCTGTCTGCGACAGCGCGCGGGTTAGCGCGCCGCGACGCGTTTGCGCGCAGCACGGACGGCGGGCTTCGCGGCCTTGCGCGGTTTCGCCTTTCGGGGGCGCGCCGCCACAGGTTTGCGACGCGCCGCCTTCGCGAGATCCGCCGCGAGTTCGGCGACCGCTTCCGCCGTGTAGTCCGCCAGCTGCTGCACGTCCGGCACCGCCTCCTTGAGCGCGATGAACGTCACGTGCAGCTCGTCGACATAGGTCGTGATCGTGATGTTGAGCACCTGGTGGTGTGCCACGACCGAGACTGGCAACGCCAGCTCGACTTCCGCGCCGTTGAAGTACACGCGATGCTCGAGACCCGCCGGATTCGAGATCACAGCGTTGGCGAGCATCGGCAGGTTGCCGAGGCCGAGCCCCTCGATCGTGCTGGCGATCGAATGCTGGATGATCGAGTAGAGCGTCAGTGCGCCCGAAGCCAGCGTGCGCATTTCCTGCTTGACCTGTCCGGTCTCCTGCACGACGTCGGCGAGCCGCTCGGCCGGGCCTGATCCCGGCCGACCCATTGGCACCTGCAGGATCGTGATCCGGTTGCCGGCGCCGCCGTGGTCCTCGAGCGCGACGGGCATGTCCGCGACCAGCGGACGGTCGGGCGTGACGCCGCGCTCGGCGAGGTAGCGATGCATCGCCATGTCGAGCACGGTCAGCAGCACGTCGTTGATCTTCGCTTCGCCTTTGCCGGCGATGTTCCGCACCTGCGGCAGGGACAACACGCAGTGGCCCATCACGCGGTGCGGGCTGGGCGGCGCCTTCAGCACGTCGGGTGTCGTCACGAACGGCGCAGGCAGGCCGCGGCCGAGGCCGATGTCCCGCAGGCCCTGGTGCCAGATCAGTCGCAGCATGTCGCTGGCCGTGCGCCGCGCGTCCTCGGCGGCTTTCAGCAGGCTCGAAATGCTGTCGGGCTCGGGGCCAGGCACCACGTGCTGCGCGACGTTGCGCAACCCTTCCCAGATGGCCTGGGGCCGGCTACCGGACCGGGAAGGCGAAATCATGCTGTTCAACGCATGCAGGAAACCGATGCCGTCGATCAAGCCGTGGTGCGTCTTGAAATACAGCGCAACCCGGTGGCCGGGCAGGCCAGTGAACACGTGCTGCTCCCAGAGGGGCTTGTTCCGCGGCAGCATCTTCACGTGGATCCCGCAGATGCGCTCGAACAGGCCCGGCAGGTCGGTGCCGCGCGGGAGCCGGTGCCGGAACAATTGCTGCGCCGGGTTCATCTTCGCGTCAGTCACCAGCGTGAGCATGCCTTTCAGCGGGCCGGGCGCCAGGCGCCCGTCGAATGGCGGACCGACGGGTTGCTGCAACATCTGGCGAACCAGGCGATCGGCGAACCGGGCACCAGTTCCCGCGGGCGGCGCCAGCACGATCAGCGCGCCGATGCTCATCGGTCGCTCGCGGGTCTCGAGCAGGAAGAACGCCTGGTCGACGGCGGAAAGTTTCGGCATGTCCCGATCCTACCCCGACCGGGCCGGCGCGCCATCTCGCAAATGGCTAGCTGCGCTGCAGCAATCGTTCAGGCGAACGACTTCAGGACCTTGAACTCGTCCTCGAGGTTCTTCTTGATCTCGTCGCCGGCGAACGAAGCGATGATGCCGCCGACGAGCGGGATGCCGCTCGTGATGTCGAAGTTCCACTCGACGCTGCAGCCACCTTTCTCCGGCTGCAGCACCTTGCTGCCGACGATCTTGACTGGCACGCCCTTGATCTCGACGACGATGTCGGCCGCGTGGCCGTCGCCGTCGGCAGCCCACTTCTCCACGTGGCTCACTTCGTTGGTGCTCGGCACGATGCGGCGGATCGCGGCCGGCGGATTCGCTGGCATCTTGCGCGAGATGCGCAACTGCACGTTCGGTGCGCGTCCCTCGCGCTTGATCTTGAGGTCGCTGCCGCCGAGCTTTGCATACACCTGCTCCTGGCTCTTCTGCTCGGTGCAGAGCTTGAACGCGGCGGCAACGTCGGTCTTCAGCGAGTGCTTGACGTGGACTTTCATGGTCGCAGCTTCCTTTCGGGATCCGGTCGGGCAGTCGTTCCGCTGGATTCTAGTTCGCTCCGCAGGCGCCGCGCCATGAGCTTCTCGTACAGCGACGGGGCGAATCGGCTGACCCACCAGGCAAGCCACGCAGTTCGCCCGACCAGCAGCAGGCGCCGTCCCCGTATTGCGCCCGCGACAATTTGCTGCGCTGCGGTGTCCGTTGTCAGCGGGCGGCCGACCGTGACCTGCGCGTGCCGTGCCGGTTGCCCGTCGCCGCCCAGCGCGTTGCGGTCGATCTGCGTCGCGACGAACGACGGGCAGACCATCATCACCTGTACGCCCTGCGGCGCCACCTCGGCGCGCAGGCTCTCGAAGAACCCGTGCAGCGCGTGCTTGCTCGCCGCGTAGCCGGTCCGGGCGATCAGCGGCGTGTAGCCCGCCACGCTGGAGATCGCGATGACCAGGCCGCGCCGCTCGACCAGGCGGGGCAGGGCGGCCTTCGTGCAGTGGACCGCACCGTAGAAGTTCACGTCCATGACGCGGCGGATCACGGCGAGGTCGGTCTCAGCGAGGCCGCTGCGGTGGCTCATGCCGGCGTTGTTTACCAGCACGTCGATGGCGCCGAAGCGTTCGATGGCGGCACCGACCGCCCGCGCACAGGCGTCCGCGTCGGTCACGTCGCACGGCAATGCGAGGCAGGCGCGGCCGCGAGCCTCGAGTGCGGCCTGCAGGCTCGCGACGGTCACAGCGTCCTTGTCGAGTGCAACGATGTGTGCCCCGGCGGCTGCGAACTGCTCCGCAATCGCGCGTCCGAGCCCGCCGCCTGCGCCCGTCACGAGCACCGTCGCCCCGTTGAAGGATCGGCGCGGCATGGTCAGGGTGGCCCGAGACCGTGTGACTTGCGGAACAGCTCGAAGACTTCGGCCGAGGTCAGCTTCGGCACATAGCCGAAGGTCTCCTTGAGCCGCCGATTGTCGAGCACCGGACGGTAGCGCAGGAAGTTGACCTGCTCCGGCCCGTACTGCGACAGCCCAAGCGGATGCAGCACGGCGAGCACTGCGCGCAGCGCAGCCGGCGGCAGCGTGATGCAACGCTTGCCGAGGCGCTCGGCGATCTGCTGGATGCTGAGCGCGCCGTCCCCGGCGACGTTGTAGATGCCTGCCGGCCCGCCGAAGATCGCATGCTCGATCGCACCGACGACGTCGTGGTCCCAGATGAATACGAACGGACTGGCCGATCCCTTGAGCGCTATCAGCCGCGGCTTCTCGAACAACGCGGTGATCTGGTTGCGCGTCGTCTCGCCGAGGATCGTGCCCACGCGGAACACGACCTGCTCCAGCGCGGGGTGCGCGCGCCGGTAGTCGGCCAGCATCTCTTCGACGAGGCGCTTGTGGTGCGAGTAAGCGAACTCCTCGTTGCCGCGCACCGGATCGTCCTCGGTGAGCCACGCCGGGCTATCGGCGTGATAGCCGTAGGCCGCGCCGCTCGAGGTGACGATGATCCGTCGCACGCGCGCCGAGACGCAGGCCTCGAGCACGTTGCGCGTACCGACGACGTCCACCGAGTACTCGAGCTCGCGGTTCGACTTCGGCCCGGGCGTGACGATGGCCGCGAGGTGCACGACCGTGTCGATCTGCTGTCGAGCTAGCACGTCGCCGAGCCCGGGATCCCGTACGTCGAGCACAACGTACTGCACTTCGGACAGGCGCGCGGCCGGCGCAACCTCGCGCACGTCGCCGGCCACGATGCATGCCGGGTCGCCACCGCTGCGTGAGCGCTCCGCCAGCGAGGCCACGAGACGCCCACCAAGGTAGCCGGTCGCGCCGGTCACCAGCACTCGATGCGTCATGCCGCCACCAGTGCGGCGGGTGCCGGCGGTGGATGACGCCGCCACCAGGTCGCGAGCGCGAGTCCCGAGAGGATGTGCCAGATGCCCCACCAGGCGGCCGTGATCGCCATGCCGCCCAGTCCCGCAAAGAAGTTGAACACTAGGACCAGCCCAAGGCCGGAGTTCTGTATTCCGACCTCGATCGACACGGCGCGACGATCGGCCTCGGTGAGCCGCGCCGCCCAGGCCGCTCCGTATCCTACAAACAGCCCGAGTGCATTCAGGAGGAATACGCCGATGACCACCCGATGCACGTAGCCGAGGAAATAGTCCCAGTTCGCTGCCAGTGCGCCTACGACGAATGCGGCGAAGACCACAAGCGACAGAATCCTGAAGGACCTGCGCGCACGTGCCGCGAATCCCGGGAAACGGCGGGCCACGATCATGCCGAGCAGTGCCGGAACGACCAGCAGGATCGCAACTGCGCCGAGCATCTCCACGGGGTCGATCGCGATCCGCTGCAGGATCACCCGTGTGTCGGGATTGAGCGAGCCCCAGAACGCCGTGTTGAACGGTGTCAGGAACATCGCGCCGACTGTCGAGAACGCCGTGACGGTCACGGACAGTGCAGTGTTGCCGCGGGCGAAATTCGTTAGGAAGTTGGAAATGTTGCCGCCGGGGCATGAGGCGACGAGGATCATGCCAAGGGCGATGCTCGGTTGCGGTTCGAGCACCATCGTGAGCGCCCACGCAGTGGCCGGCAGTAACACGAACTGCGCCAGCAAGCCGATCAGCACCGCCTTGGGCGCGGAGCCGATGCCCTTGAAGTCCTCGAGCTTCATGTCCAGCGCGACGCCGAACATGACCAGCGCGAGGATGACGTTGAGCGCGACGAGCGATTCCGGGCTGAAGTTCAGCTGGACCGCGTCGATCTCGGTCATTTGCCCTTCGGCTCCTGGTGCATGTCCTTGAAGTGCATGAGACCCGGTGCCCACATGTGCTTCACCGGGTCGACGTCCACGTGGATCACCGCGGGTCCGCCGCTCGCGAGCGAGCGCTCGATCGCGCCGCGCAACTCGCGCGGGTCGGCGACGCGCTCGCCATGCGCGCCCATCGCGCGGCCCAGCTCGTCGAAGCGGATCTCACCGAGGTCTGCCTTGATGGTCTCGTCGGGCCCCAGTGACTTCTTGATCAGCGTCTTGATCGGCTTCAGCGCGAACTGCTGGTTCATCTTCACCATGCCCCACTGCTTGTCGCAGACCACGAGATAGATGACCCGCAGTCCGTTGCGCACGGCCGTCTCGACTTCCTGTGGATGGAAGCCCATCGCGCCGTCGCCGATGATGCAGCAGACCGGCACGTCCGGGCGCGCGACCGCAGCGCCCGTCGCCTGCGCGGCGCCGGCGCCCAGCATGCCGAACTTGAACGTCGACAGGATCGTGTTCGGCACGCGCATCTCGTGGAACATCATGGCCCAGACGGCCGTGTTGCCGCCGTCCGCGACCAGCACCGAGCCTTCCGGGAAGACCTGCTGGCAGACGTGCGCGACGTGCGCCGGGTTCATCGGCACCGCGAGGTCGGTCAGCTTCTCGTCAAGCTTGACGCGCTCGGCACGCAGCGTGTCGCGGTACCTGGTCACCTTGCGCCGACGCGCGTCGAGGTTCATGCCCGCGGTGCGACCCTCGAGCCGGGCCGCGAGCGCCGCTAGGAACAACTTCGCATCGGCGAGCACGGTCAGCGCCGCGGGCTTGTTGCCGCCGAGGATGTGGCCGTCGATGTCCACCTGGATCATCTGCTGCTCGGACGGGTGCCGCCAGTAAGGTGCCTTTCCCCACCAGTCCGTCTCGCCGAGGCGCGAGCCCACCACCAGCACGAGGTCCGCGTCATTGCGCACCTCGTGGTTGAGCTTGATCGCCGGCATCGGGATGGCGAGTTCCGAGGTTTCGGCCAGCACGCCGCGCGCGGCCCAGCTCGTCGTGACCGGTGCGTGCAGCAGCTCGGCGACGCGGCGCAACTCCGCGTAGGCACCGGCATGGATGATGCCACTGCCGGCGTGGATGATCGGCAACTCGGCTGAGGCCAGCATCTCGGCTGCGCGCTCGACTTGCGCGGGCGCGGGCACGATCGGCTCGACGCGACGGTACTGATGCGGTTGCCAGACCGGCACATCGGCCTTGATCTTGCCATTCATGATCGTCTCGGGCACGTCGAGGTGCACGACGCCGGGGCGGCCTTCGTAGCAGTAGCGCAGCGCGGTGCGGCCGAGCTCGGCGACCCGGTCGAACGAGACGACGGCGTGACTCCACTTCGCGAGGTGCGAGATCGCGCCCACCTGGTCGAACGATTGGTAGGTGCCGCCGCGGTCCGGATAGACGATCTGCGGCCGCCGGCAGCTCGTGATCGCGAGCACGCGGTTGCCCTCGGCATTCTCGACGGCCAGGCCCGGCAGCAGGTTCGCGACCCCCGGCCCGTTGCTCGCCATGCAGACACCGAGCTTGCCGGTCAGCCGCGCGTACGCGCCAGCCATGTGCGCTGCACAGGTTTCGTGCCGCGGGGTCACGATCTCGATGCCGAGCTTGTGCAGGCTCGAGTAGAAGCCGAAGTAGGTGCCGTCGATGATGCCGAAGATCTTCTCGACGCCCTCGGCCTGGAGCATCCGCGCCAGGACTTCGCCGCCGCTCGTCTCAGTCATGATGTCCCCCGGTCTGGCTCGAAAGGCCAGTTGTCCGTTGTCGGCGAACTATACCCGCAAGCCCGTGCGCACAGGCGCAGCCCGCGCAATGCCGCTAGACTGCCGCGGTTTTCCACGATGGCGACGCGAGGCGGAGAGTGCCTGAAGCGACGATTCAATGGCTGCCAATGCTGGCCGCGCTGCTCGGCGCAGGCGCTGCCGGCGGGTTGCTTGCAGGCCTGCTCGGTGTCGGCGGCGGCATCGTCATCGTGCCGGCACTCGATCTGGCATTGACACTCGCTGGCGTCGATCCGGCCGTTGCGCTGCACGTCGCAGTCGCGACCTCGATGGCCACAATCGTCCCGACCTCCATTTCCTCGTCGCGCTCGCACGCGAAACGCGGTGCCGTCGACGGCGACGTGATCCGGCGCTGGTCGCTGCCGATCGTGGTCGGATCGCTCGCGGGAGCACTGCTGGCCTCGAGCGTCGAGGCGCGCGTGCTGTCCGGCGTGTTCGGTGTCGTGGCGCTGCTCGCCGCGCTCAAGATGCTGTTGCCGCTCGACCGGGTCGTGCTGCGGCCAACGCTCCCCGGTGGCCCGACCGGTGCCGTCATCCCCGCGTCGATCGGCATCGTGTCGGCGATGATGGGAATCGGCGGCGGTACGTTGAGCGTGCCCTCAATGACGCTGTGCGGCGTGCCGGTGCACAAGGCGGTCGGCACGGCAGCGCTGCTGGGACTGTGGATCAGTGTCCCGGCGACGCTGGGCTATCTGCTCGCGGGCACGGGCGACGACGTGATGCCGCCCTGGACGGTGGGCTACGTGAGCCTGGCCGGGTTTGCGATCGTGGCGCCCGTGGCGTGGCTGGTGGCTCCGCTCGGTGCACGCCTCGCGCACTCGCTGGATCGGCGCCGGCTCTCGGCTGCATTCGGCGTTTTCCTGTTGGTCGTCGCGGTTCGCATGCTCTGGCGGACGCTCGCGTGACGGCCGGGCGGGGCCGCCAATCGCTTGACCCGCGATCGGCGGGGCATTACACGTCTGGTTCGGATCGCGCCAACGGAGTGCCGAAATGAAGAGCAAATCGATCGTCGCCCTCGGATTGCTGCTCAACCTGACGGGGCTGACCGCGGGTGCCGCATCGCCCGCGTCCGATGCGGCGAGCGTTCGCGCGAGCGGCGCCGTTGCCAGCGCGATCGCCGATCCGGATCGTCCGTCGAAGGATCGTGAGCAGGACTCCCATCGCAAGCCCGCAGAGATCCTCGAATTCGTCGGCGTCGGCCGCGACATGCACGTAATGGACGTGTTCTCGGCCGGCGGTTACTACACCGAGTTGCTCGCGCGCGTCGTCGGCCCGGCGGGCAAGGTGATCGCGTACAACAATCCGCCCTATGCGAAATTCGCCGAGCAAGGCATCGCGGCACGCTACGCGGGCGATCGATTGCCGAACGTGCAACAGGTGACGAGCGCGATCGAAGAGCTCGAACTCGTGCCCGCGAGCCTGGATGCGGCCGTCTTCATCATGTCGTATCACGATCTGTATTGGCGTCCGGCCGACGGATCCTGGCCGCCGACCGATGCGGCGCAGCTGCTCGGGAAGCTGCACGCAGCACTGAAGCCCGGCGGCGTGATCGTCGTCCAGGATCACGTGGCCACAGCGGGCGGGGATACGGCCGCGGTCGTGGACAAGCTGCACCGGATCGACCCGGCCGTGGTCAAGGCCGACTTCACGAAGGCTGGATTTACGCTGGACGGTGAGAGCGACGTGCTCGCGCACCCGCATGATGCTCACACGACCCTCGTCTTCGACGAGGCGATCCGCGGTAAAACGGACCAGTTCGTGTTCCGGTTCCTTAAGACTGCTACGGAATGAAGATCACCACAGAGGACACAGAGGATCCTCTGTGGTTGCTTCATCCTTTCTTCGCCAGCGCACCCGCATGCCAGCGCAGGTGATCGGCGACGAAAGTCTGGATGAAGTAGTAACCGTGGTCGTAACCCGCGTGCATGCGCAGCTCGAAGGCCTGGCGCGATGCGCGGCACGCGTCTGCAAACAGATCGGATTTCAGCTGCTCGGCGAGGAATTTATCCGCGGTACCCTGGTCGATCAGGATCGTGCCGTCGAACGGCCGCTGCGATACCAGCACCGTTGCGTCGTACGCCAGCCACGTTGATTCATCGCGGCCGAGGTAGCCCGTGAAGGCCTTTTGACCCCACGGGCACTGCATCGGCGCAGTGATCGGGGCAAATGCCGACACCGATCGATACTGCCCCGGCATGCGCAGCGCGCAGACCAGCGCACCGTGTCCGCCCATCGAGTGCCCGAAGATGCCCTGTCGAGCAGGATCGGCGGCGAAGTTCGCGGCGATCAGCTCGGGCAATTCGCGCGTCACGTAGCTGTACATGCGGTAGTGCGCCGACCACGGTGTCTCGGTCGCGTCCACGTAGAAACCCGCGCCGAGTCCGAAGTCCCAGCTCGCATCGTCGCCCGGCAGGCGGGGGCTGCGCGGGCTGGTGTCGGGCGCGACCAGCATCAGGCCGAGTTCGGCGGCGAGACGCTGTGCGCCGGCCTTGATCATGAACGTTTCCTCGGTGCAGGTCAGTCCAGCAAGGTAGTAGAGCACCGGCACGCGACCGTCGCGCGCCTGCGGCGGCTCGTAAACAGAGAAGCGCATTTCGGTGCGGCATTCGCGGGAATCGTGCGCGAGGAAACGCTGGGTGCCGCCGAAGCAGGCGTGTTCGGACAGAGTCTTCATCGTTCGCGTCCTTTCAACGTGGCCCGCGAGCCCTTCGGGTGCTGCGCTTCGCCGTTGGCGAGGCCTTGAGAAATGCCGCTGCGAGTTCCGCCATCGCCGCTTCCATGTGGACGGCGAGGCGCTGCATGCTCGGCACGCCGTCGGCGCAGGCCACGAATCCGAAGTGAAGCGCGCCCGCATAGCTCAGCACGGTGATGTTGAGCGCCATGCCGTGGCCGACCTGCGAAATAGGGTAATGCGCGACCATCTCGGCGCCGTGGAAGTACAGCCGCTCGCGCGATCCCGGGACGTTGGAGATGATCAGGTTCGACTGCGGGCCGATCAACTGGTCGACGCCGGGCAGCCAGGTCAGCAGCAGCGGCAGGCTGAGCAGCGTGACGAAGTGCACGGCGGCGGTCTGCGTCATGCCCTTCAATTGCGCCTTGCCCGCCGCAGTCGTGCGGCGGATCGTCTCGAAGCGCTGCCGGACGTCCTCGATGTCGGTGCCAAGGCGAGCGTTCAGGCACGACACGGCGTTGCCGGCGGCCGCGCCCGTTGCATGGCTCAGGGCCATTGGCACGGCCGCAATCAGCGTGTGCTTCGGCAGTGCGTCGCGCTCGGCGAGGTAGCGTCGCAGCGCGCCGCTACACGCGGCCAGCACCACGTCGTTGATGGTGCCGCCCGCCGCCGCGCCGATCGCCTTGAGGCGCTGCAGGCTGACCGTGAAGGTGGCCACGCGCCGTTGCGCCCCGACCCGCACGTTGAGCAGCGTCCGTGGGGCCTCGGCGATCGAGGCCAGGTCGGGTTCGGCGCCCATGCCGATCGCCGCCTGTGCCGTCGTCGCCAGGCTGCGAGCCAGGCTCGGCAACGACTTGACCTCGTCCTCGATCGTGGTCGACAGCGACTCGATCAAACCATGCGATCGTGGGGTGGAGTCCTGCGGCCGTTTGGACTCGTCGGCCCAGAACGGCGGCCCGAAGCTCGCCGTCGGGTCGGTCGCCAGGTTCACCAGCCGCATCGCAGCTGCGCCGTCCACCATGGCGTGGTGCAGCTTCGTATAGACCGCGAACCGGCGACCCGCGAGGCCCTCGATCAAGTGGTACTCCCACAGCGGGCGCGACAGGTCCATTCGGGTCGAGTGCAGCCGCGACACCAGCATCCCGAGCTCGCGCTCGCCGCCGGGTCTGGGCAAGGCGGAGTGACGCACGTGGTAGTCGAGGTCGACGTCCTCGATCACTTCCCAGCTCGGCATCACGGTGCCGGCGAGGCCGCCGGTCAGCCGGTAGTTCAGCGGCGGCACGGTGACCGGAAACTTCCGCAGCTTGGCGTACAACGTTGCAACGAAGTGGGCCGGTGCCTGCGGCGGCACCGTGAAGATTTGCAGCCCGCCGACGTGCATCGGTGTTTCGCGGGTGTCTGCCAGCAGGAACATCCCGTCCATGACGCTCAATCGAATCCGCTCCGTCACGTCAGGATCCCCCGGCTGCCGAATCGGCGAGCGCGCGTGCCACCACGTCGAGTGCGCCCCCGACCAGCGCCGCGCGCGGGGTTTCGTCGCGGAATAGGAACGATGCCTTCGGCATCCCGGTGGCGACCGGTACCGCGATCGACCAGTGATCTGCGTTCACGTAGCCCAGCAGGTAACTTCGCGGCGGGATCTGGTCCTGCCAAAGCAGCTTGCCGTCGTTGCGCACATCGACCTTCGCGAGTTGACGATAGCTCGCGCGCGTTGCCGGGGAGACCCGATCGGGCTCGGGGGCCGCCACCAGCGCGAACAACGGCACCGTGATCGACTCGCCATGCCGTTGCCACCAGGCGATGCGCACGTCGGGCTGCAGGTCGACGAGTTCCTCTCCCGTGCCGGGCGCGCAGTTCGGCAAAGGGAACGGTGCTCCGACGGCTCGGTAGACCGCGTGCATCTGGTCGGCGAGTGGGCTGCCGTTGGCTGCGCCGGCCACGGTCACGACTGCAGCGATCTGACGCGCTTCATCGGGAGAGCGAACCATGAATTCGAGCAGGTCCACGAGCCCCTTCGAATACGCGAAGACGATGATCGGGCGTGCATCGCCGGCCGCGGCGCGAAAGTGCTCGGCGAGCCGGGCGGCGTTCTTGGCTGACGAGCCGCGCCCGGCCACCTGGAAGTAATCGACCGTGAACCCCTGCGCCTGCAGGTCCGCCTGTGCGTCTGCGAACGGTCGCGCGAAATCCTCGAAGCACTCGGAGAACAGTCCGGGCACGAAAGCGACGCGATAGCGCTGCGCGAGACCGTCGATCGGCGGCAATGCCGTCGCCACGGATTCGCCCGCGAGGCGCAGCAGCACGTCCTCGCATCCAGGTCCGTCGGCCTCGAGTCGCGCGCAGACCGCAGCGCGGAACTCACCGCGCAGGTCGCGCACGCCCGCATCACGGATGGCGACGATCGTGTAGGGCGGAATCGCATCGCGGCGGCCGAGGCTCTCGCCGGACGCGCATGCGCCGAGCAAGACGAGCGTACCGGCCGCCGCCGTCCGGATCAGATTCTCGAAGCGCTTCCGGAGACTTCGTGCGCGGCTCAAGCTCATCAGAACGTCACGACGCTGCGGATCGACTCGCCCGAGTGCATCAGGTCGAACGCGCGGTTGATGTCGCCGACCGGCATCACGTGGGTGATCAGGTCGTCGATGTTGATCTTGCCGTTCATGTACCAGTCGACGATCCTCGGCACGTCGGTGCGGCCGCGAGCGCCACCGAATGCCGTGCCCTTCCAGACGCGGCCCGTCACCAGCTGGAACGGGCGCGTCCTGATCTCCTGGCCCGAGCCCGCGACGCCGATGATCACGGACACGCCCCAGCCGCGGTGGCAGCACTCGAGTGCCTGGCGCATCAGGTCCACGTGACCGACGCACTCGAAGCTGTAGTCCGCGCCGCCGTCGGTGAGTGCCACGAGGTAAGCGACGAGATCGCCCTCGACCTCCTTGGGATTCACGAAATGCGTCAGGCCGAACTTCTCGGCCAGCGCCTTGCGCCCCGGATTGATGTCGACGCCGACGATCTTGTCGGCCCCCGCGATTCGCGCGCCCTGGATCACGTTCAACCCGATTCCGCCGAGGCCGAATACGACGACGTTGGCGCCGGGCTCGACCTTGGCCGTGTTGATCACGGCGCCGATGCCGGTCGTGACGCCGCAACCGATGTAGCAGACCTTGTCGAACGGTGCGTCCTCGCGGATCTTCGCGAGTGCGATCTCCGGCAGCACCGTGTAGTTCGAGAACGTCGAGCAGCCCATGTAGTGGTGGATCTTCTCGCCACCGATCGAGAACCGGCTGGTGCCGTCCGGCATCACGCCCTGGCCTTGCGTGGCGCGAATCGCCGTGCACAGGTTGGTCTTGCGCGACAGGCACGACTTGCACTGCCGGCATTCCGGCGTGTAGAGCGGGATCACGTGATCGCCCTTGCGCAGCGAGGTGACGCCCGGGCCCACGTCGACGACCACGCCGGCTCCCTCGTGCCCGAAGATCACCGGGAAGAGCCCCTCCGGGTCGGCGCCCGAGCGGGTGAACTCGTCGGTGTGGCACACGCCGCTCGCGCGGATCTCGACCAGCACCTCGCCAGCCCTCGGGCCGTCGAGATCCACGGTTTCGACGACGAGCGGCTGGCCCGCGCGATAAGCGACGGCGGCGCGTGTTTTCATGGGGGTCCTCGAAGCTGGGGGGTGCCGGGGCACAAGACTAGCGCAACCGTCGCGGTCGCGGCACTGCGGGCCTTGCAACCCTGGGGCGCTGCGCTGCATCCAACGGTTGTCAACGGCACAAATGCAGGGACACGAACGATGATCCGCTACGTCGCAACGCTGCTGTTTGCCTTCTCCGCGGTGGTGCTCGGCGCGTCCGGCAACATCAGCAAGGTCAACAGCAGCATCCGCGTCGACGACGGCGGCCAGGCTGGCGACGTCTCGACCGTGAACGGCTCGATCACGATCGGTCGTGACGCGAGCGTGCGCGAGGTCGAGACCGTCAACGGGTCGATCCGGCTCGACGAGCGTGCCAGCGCGGAGTCCGTGGGAACGGTCAATGGCGCCGTGACGCTCGGCGAGGGCGTGCTGGTCAAGGAGGGCGTGAGCGCAGTCAACGGCCAGCTCACGATCCGTCGCGGCGCCCGCGTGGGTGGACGCCTCGAGAACGTGAACGGCGAATTTCTGCTCGAGGGGGCCACCGTCGGCGGCGGGGTCGAAACGGTCAATGGCGACATCGTGGTTGGCGCGGGCTCGCGTGTCGACGGCGGCGTCACCGTCGAGGACAGCAACTCATGGAAGTGGCGTGCGAAGCCGCGCAATCCACGACTGACGATCGAGTCCGGCGCCGTCGTCAACGGCACGCTGCGCTTCGAGCGCGAGGTCGACCTTTATCTCGGCAATGGCGTCGAAGTCGGGCCCGTCGAGGGGGTCGAACCGCGTCGCTACACGATCGCTGCGGCCGACGCCGGGTAGATCCCGATGGCCGGGCCCATCTCCCGGCCAACCGCGGCTAACATAGGCCGCGGAGGGATCATGAAAACCAGGCAACGCGACTCGTCGGGCACGCCCGGACTGCCGCCCGCACCGGCGCCGCCGTCCCGGGACGCCAACCCGTGGCCGATGTCGGGTCAGGGGGATGACGCGCCGAAGCTGCACCCGCGAGTGCGCGAGGCGGTCAGCAATGCGGCCAGCAAGCGCGACCAGCCTGGCGTCAAGCAATTACCCCCGACCGGCGGGCAGAGGCTGTCCTGGTTGCCGTACCTGATGCTCGTGTTCGTCGTCGCGACGTCGCTGCGCGTCGCGATCGAGGCGTTCGAGGCGGGCAATCTCGAGGCCGCCGTCGGGCCGCTGGTCGCGATCCTGTTCGTGGCCTTCATCGCCTGGCGACGCATGAGGCGGAGACGCTAGTGCTGAAACTCCTGGTTCTGCTGTCGCTGGCGGTCGCAGGGTCCGTCGCGGCGGCACCCTCCGGCGTTCTCGACGATTACCTGCCGCTGCAGATCGGCAGCTTCACCTCGGCAGCGCAGGCGAAGCAGGACGCGCGCTACGACGAAGTCACCTGGCACATCGCGGAGATCTGGCGCGAGGTCGATGCCGACGAGCGCTGGCTGTACACGGAGAGCTGGATGCCGGGCGCAGCCGCACCTTACATGCAGCGCATTTCCCGGTTGCGGGCCGAACCCGACGGCACGATCCTCGCGCGGCGCTATACGCTGCCCGAGGCCGCGCGCTACGTCGGCGCCTGGCAGGACCCGCGTGCGTTCGATTCGCTGCAGCCGGAGCAGCTGATCGAACTCGCGGGTTGCGACGCCACGATCACGCGGGCGGGGGCCGGTCGTTTCGAGGGCGGCACGACCGGTAACCGCTGTCGGAATACTTACAAGGGCGCCACCTATGCAATCTCGCAGTCGGTGCTGACGGCCGACGAGATGGTGAACTGGGACCGTGGCTTCAGCGCGACCGGCGATCTCGTCTGGGGGCCCGTGGCCGGCGGCTACCGGTTCCGGCGCGCGGGCGAGGCAGGCGCCTGCGTCGAGCCGGTGCGGATGCTCGTTTTCGGCGAGATCCGTGATCGCAAGGCGTTCGGTGCCTATGCGCGGGCGCTGGCGGAGTCCGGCCTGTACCCGAAGAATGGCGGCTACTACGAGGCGATGTCGCCCGCACTCGAAGTATTCGAGGGATCGCCACCGCCAGGACGCGGCGTGATCATCGCGCGGTTTCCGTGCCTCGAGGCTGCACAGCGCTTCTGGAACTCGGCCGAGTATGCGGAGATCCGCAAGCTGCGCGAAGGCATCGCCGAGTTCGAGGTGCTGGTGTTACCCGTCCCGCAGGGTCCGAAGTGAGCTAGCGCCGCAGGCCGGCGCCAGTCGTCAGGTACACGGCGAACGTGCCGAGCCAGTGACCGCCCTCGTAGTGCTCGCCGGTCACGGCGGGCAGCGCAGCCTGGGCATGAGCTGTCGCAGCAGCGAGCAGCGCCGCACCGCGACGGTCCCCGGGCGGCAGGCCGCTCGCGATGCCCTCGAGCATCCAGGCGCGGCTCAGGTTCAGGCCGTCGATGTGCGCGAGCTTTGGATCGCTGCGGTCCGTCACGACGCCCGGCGGCAACCAGCCCGAGCTGCCGTCGAGCGGAATGGCCGGCAGGAAATCCTGCAGCCAGGTCGCGAACTCTTCGCGAATCAGGACGCGCCGCATGAAGTCGGCCTCGGCGAGACACGGCGACAGGAAGTCTTCGCCGGAGGGCTCGTACGCCAGCGCGCAGCCGCGATCCTTCGCGTAGTACGTCCGGCCACGATGGTCGAGCAGCCGGATCATGCCGACGTCGCCGGTCGCCGCGGCCCAGTCCCAAATCAATCCGAACGCAAAAGCAGTCTGGCTGTGTTCGCCCGAGCGGATGGGATAATTGAGCTTGGGCAGCCAGGCCATGATCCGCTGCGCCGATTCGATCTCGAGTGGCGACAGTGCCTTGGCCCACTCGCGCGCCTGCGGATCGTCCCAGGTGCGCAGTTCGGCCGCGAGCTGCAACAGCCACGCGAGACCGTAGGGTCGTTCGAACGACGCCCGGCCCGGACCCCGCAGATACTCGACCTCCACCGAGATATTTGACGGCGTCAGGCTGCGCGCCAGCGCCGCACGTGCCGCCGCCGCGAACTCGGCGTCTGGGAACGACCTGGCGAGCCGTGCGAGCAACCAGTGACCGTGCACCGACGAGTGCCAGTCATAGCAACCGTAGAAGGCCGGCGTGAGCGCGCGTGGCGGCCGGGCATCGGCGTCCGACTGCATGACGTGCCCGATCTTGTTCGGGTACTCGCGGTGCACGCACTCGAGCGCGAGCGCGGCGAAGCGGGTAGCGGCCTGGACCTCGAGCGGCGCGCTCGAAGGTCCGCTTGCAGTCGCGGCCACGCCGACTGCGGGAAATGCCAGGGCGATCAGTCCGGTCAGGAAGACTTTCATGTCGCGACTCACTTTACAGCCAACACGAGCAACTGGTGCGGCGCCAGGTCCGCCCCGGCCGCCCCCACCGTTGCAGCATGCAGCAGCTCGCCCGCGATGACGACGCCTTCGGTCCCCGGAACCCGAAAGCCGCGGATGGCCTCGTCCGACAGGTTGGCGACGACGATCAACCGCCGACCTTCAACCGCGCGTTCCCAGGCGATCACATCCTCGCGCCCGGTCTCGATCGAGCGGAAGCTGCCGCGCGACAGCGCCGGCTCCGCCTGCCGCAGCCGGATCAACCGTCGATAGTGGTTGAGCAGCGACGCCGGATCGGTGTCCTGTACGGCAACATTGCGAGTCGCGTGCCCCGGCTGCAGCGGTTCCCACGGTCGGTTGGCCCGCGTGAATCCGCCATGCACGGCCGAACTCCAGGGCATCGGGTTGCGGATCATCTCGTCGGGCTTTTCGCCGATCTGGCCGATTTCCTCGCCGTAGTAGATGAAGGGCACGCCCGGCGCCGTCAGCAGCAGTCCGGCCGCGAGCTTGAGCCGCGCCGTGTCCTCGCCGAGCTCGCTCGCGACCCGATTCTGGTCGTGGTTGGTGATCATCGTCGCGTAGCGATTGGCCGGGTAGCTCGCCGCGACGTTGTCGAGCGTGTAGGCGAGCTTCGCCTTGGTGCCCGTCCGTGCGGCGTCGAGGATCGCTGTCGCGAGGTCGAACTCGAAGGCGAGATCGAGCGCATCTTCGGCGATGTACTCGCTGACGGCTTCGGTGCTGGCCCAGACCTCGCCGACCGTCAGCACGTCCGGTTCGATCTGCCGCAACCTGGCCTGGAAGCCCTTCAGCCACGTGCGCGTCTCCGGCGTGTCGGTCATCACGTCGCCGTCTTCGATCAGGTGGCGGATCGCGTCGAGCCGGAAACCGTCCACGTTCATCTCGCGCAACCAGAATTCCGCGATGCGTTCCGCCTCGGCAGTCACCGCCGGGTTGCGGTAGTTGAGGTCGGGCATGCCGGACCAGAAGATGCCGAGATAGTGCTGGCCCTGTTTTTCCTGCCAGACCTGCTGGCCCCAGGGACCCAGCGTCGCAGGCACTTCGTCGGGCGGCACGAAGATGTACCAGTCGCGCGACTCGGGATCGCCACGCAATGCCTGCAGGAAACGCGGATGCATGGACGACGAGTGGTTGAGCACCAGGTCGACGATCACGCGAATGCCGCGGCGGTGCGCCTCCGCCAGGAAGCGCTCGAAGTCCTCACGCGTGCCGAATTGCGGATGCACGCCGTAATAATCGGTGACGTCGTAACCGTGATAGCTGGGCGAGGGATTGATCGGCATCAGCCAGAGGCCGGTGATGCCGAGGTCCGTCGTCGTCGCGGGATCACCGTCGTTCAAGTAGTCGAGTTTCTCGATCAGCCCCTGGAAGTCGCCGATGCCGTCGTTCGCGAGCGGGCCCGTCGTCGCGTCGGCGAACGAGCGCACGAAGATCTCGTAGAAGACGCGATCCTGCCACCAGCCCGGCGCGGCCTCGGTCGAAGGCGCCGCAGCGGTGGCAACCGGCTCCGGCGGCGGAGTGGAACGGCAGGCGCCGAGCAGCGCGACGGCGAACAGGCTCAGGATCCACCGACTCGACCGCATGGGGCACCTCCTCGGTTCCGCATCAGCGCACGAGCGTACCGTCCGTGTCGAGTACCTGCACCTCGCCGAGGCCGAGCTGCCGGATCGGCGCCTCGATCTGGCGTAGATCGCCGATCACGACCCAGGTCATCTGGCTCGGCACGAGCGAGGCCTTTGCGGCTGCGCGCACTGCGTCGTCCGTCTGGGCCTCGATCTGTGCCTTGAGCGTCCGCACGTGATCGTCCGGCCAGCCGAACGTGATCATCTCGGCAATCGCGCCGCCGACCGATGCGTTCGTTTCGAAGCGGCCCGGCAGCGCCCGGACGTCGCGGTTGCGCACCTTGTCGATCTCTTCCGGCGTGGCGGGGCGATCGCCAATGAACTCGGCGATCTCGCGCTGGATCTCCCGGATCGACTCGACCGTCTTGTCGGTCTGGACCGGCGCCGAAAGCAGCCAGGGTCGCTCGCCGCGAGCCGCAGGCAGGCTCGAGCGCGCACCGTACGACCAGCTCTTGTCCTCGCGCAGGTTCATGTTGATGCGCGACGTGAACGCTCCACCGAGCACGTCGTTCATCGTGCCCATTTCGAGGCGATTGGCGGCCGAGCTCGGCGCCGTGACCTGCCCGACGAGGATGTTCGACTGGACGGCCCCCGGCTTGTCGATCAGGAACACGCGCGCCGCCGTTGGTCGCGATGCTGCCGGCAATGGTTTTGCGCGGGGTGCGGACGCAGCCGCCCGCCAGTCACCGAAATGCTTTTCGAGCAGCGGCAGCAGCGTGTCCGGAGCGACGTCACCCGTGACGATCAGCGTCGCATTGTCCGGGCGGATCCAGTCGCGGTGGAATGCGACGAGCTCGTCGCGCGTCAGTGCGGCAATCGACGCTTCCGTGCCGGACCCCGTGAACGGGATCGCATACGGGTGGCCGTCGCCATAGAGCAGCGGCGGCAGCACGCGGTAGGCGAGCGCGTCGGGACTGGTTTTCTCGCGGCCGATCGCCGCGATCCACTCCCTGCGGACGCGCTCGATCTCATCGGGTGGGAAGGTCGGGTGGCGCAGCACGTCCGCGAGCAGTTCGATCGACTCGTCGAGCCGATCTGTCAGCGCGGAAATGGCGCCGTACGATGTGTCGAGCGACGAGCCGGTGGAGAGGTCAACACCGATCGACTGCGCCCGGTCTGCAATCTGCAGGGCTCCGCGCGATCGCGTGCCTTCGTCGAGCATGCCCATGACGAAGCTCGCGGTGCCGGCTTTGCGGCCCTGGTCCGCCGCATAGCCTGCATCGAACAGCAGCGAGATCCGTGCCACGGGCGTGCCCGGTCGTTGCGCGATGATGACCGGCAGCCCGTTGGCGAGGCGGTGGCGCTGCAGATCGGGAAACACCACGTCCGGGAAGCGTTCAGTCACGGGCACGCCCAGCTTCCGGTCCACCGCGCTCGCTTCGGCATGATCCAGCCGCGGCACAGGATGGACTTCGAGCGTGTAGTCGCCCTGCGCCAGCCAGCGCTGCGCAACCTCGCGCAACTGCTCGGGCGTTGCCGACTCGAGCACCTGCAGCGAGCGCCGATAGCAACCGGGATCGCCCTCGAACACCTCGCAGGCGGCCAGCACGTCGGCCTTCCCGCCGAACCCGCCGATCCGCTCGAGTCCCTTGACGAACCCGGAGCGAATCGAGGTGCGGGCGCGAGCCAGTTCCGCCTCGGTCGGCCCCTTGGCGATGAAGCGCTTCAATTCCTCGTCGATGGCCGCCTCGACGCGCGCATGCGGCACGCCACTCTTCACGTCGGCCGTGATGCCGAACAGCCCGGCAATCTCGAAGCCGCTCAGCCCGGCGCTGACCGTATCTGCGATTCGCTCGCGATAGACGAGCCGCTCGTACAGCCGGGATGTCTTGCCGCCGCCGAGGATCTGCCCGACGATCGACAACAGCTCCGCATCGAGCGAGCCGTCCGGTGCCGTGTTCCAGAACCGGTGCAGGCGCGTCTGGGCCACCTGGTCGTGCATGATCTCGCGCGTGCTCTCGGTGCGTGCCGCAACCCAGGTGCCCGGCCGGTCGAGCCCGGGGCCGGGCGGGATGTGCTCGAAATACTTCTGCGCCTTCTCACGTGCCGTCGCCACGTCGATGTCCCCGGCCAGCACGAGCACGACGTTGGCCGCACCGTAGTAGGTGCGGAACCACTCATGGACGTCGTCCAGCGTGGCTGCGTTGAGATCCTCCATCGAGCCGATCGGCAACCAGCGGTACGGATGGCCGGGTGGGAAACTCGCGCGCAGCACCGACTCGAACACTCGCCCGAACGGGCGGTTCTCGCCCTGGCGCTTCTCGTTCTGGACGACCCCGCGCTGCTCGTCGAGACGGGCCTGCGCGACGACGCCGAGCAGGTGGCCCATCCGGTCCGACTCCATCCAGAGCGCCATGTCCAGCGCGGTGGTCGGCACGTTCTGGAAGTAATTGGTCCGGTCGAAGCTGGTCGTGCCGTTCTGGTTGGTGGCACCGACTGCCTCGAACGGCTTGAAGAACTCGTCGTCGAAGTGCTCCGAGCCCTGGAACATCAGGTGCTCGAACAGGTGCGCGAAGCCCGTCCGGCCCGGGCGCTCATTTTTCGAGCCGACGTGATACCAGAGGTTGACCGCGACGATCGGGGCCTTGCGATCGGTGTGGACGACGACCGTTAAACCATTGTCGAGGCTGAATTTTTCATAAGGGATCAGGAGCCTGGTCGAGGCTGGTTCCGAGGCGATCGCTGGGCCGCAGAAGAGGCTCGCCAGCAGGCTCAGCCCGAGCGCGCAGACAGATCGGGGAGGGGCAGGGCAGGGATTCATGTGCTCGTTCCTGGCTGTGTCGGGGGGCCAACCGGGCCGCTCCTGTTGCTTTCTTGCATCATCTGGGCGCTGATATGGCTGGTCGTGCAAAGTCGGCCAAATCGTTGCAAATTTTGCTGAAACCAAGCGACGGTTCTGTGCGATAATCTGTGCAACTGTTGTGCATTATAGACAGTCAACACGTAACAACACGTAGCGGATCCCTTGAATGGGAGCGGCTATACTGCAAGGCAGAAATCCTCACTAGGGAGTTGGTAATGAGCTCGAAAATTTTGAAAGCCGCTGTGCTGGCATCGCTTCTCGCGACGCCGCTGATGGCGTCGGCCGATCGCGCGCCGGGCGAGATGAAGGGCGACTGGTTGATCCGCGCCGGCATGGGCGTCGTCAACCCGAAGTCCGAGAACCTGCAGCCCGTCCTCGACGGCACGCCGTTCGTTTCGACGCTCGTCGTCGACCAGGGCGCGTCGTTCGTGTTCGACGTGACCTACATGTTCCTCAATAACTGGGGCGTCGAGCTCCTCGCGGCGTACCCGTTCTCGCACGGCGTGGACGCGAAGCTCTACTCTGGCGGCGTCGTCCGCGCCGCTGACGTCGAGCACCTGCCGCCGACGCTGAGCCTGATCTACAACTTCATGCCGAACTCCCCGAAGGTTCGTCCTTACGTGGGCGTGGGCCTGAACTGGACGATGTTCTCCAGCGAAGACCTGCGTGGCAGCTTCCTGAACACGATCAGCTTTCCTGCGAACACGCAGCTGTCGCTCGATGACTCGATCGGTCCGGCGGTCGTCCTCGGCGTCGACCTGCCGTACAAGAACAACTGGTTCATGAACGCCAATGTGCGCTGGATCAACATCGAGACCGATGCCGAGATCCGCGTCCCTGGCGTCGGTGGTGTGACGAAGCTCGGCACGATCGAGATCGATCCGATCGTCTACAGCCTGCAGATCGGTCGCCAGTTCGGCGCGCCGGCTCCGGTGGTCGAGCCCCCGGCTCCGCCGCCGCCGCCGCCGCCGCCCCCGCCGCCCGCTCCGACCAAGTGCGCCGATGGCGACATGGACGGCGTGTGCGACGAGATGGACAAGTGCCCGAACACGCCGGCCGGTACCAAGGTCGACAAGGCGGGTTGCCCGCTCGAGCAGACGCTGAAGGTCCTGTTCGACTTCGACAGCGCCGAGCTGCGCCCCGAGTCGATCACGGAACTCGAGCGCGTGGTGACGTTCATGAACGACGTGCCGTTCGCGACGGCGCTGATCGAAGGCCACACGGACAGCGTGGGTTCGGCGGCTTACAACCTCAAGCTGTCGGATCGTCGTGCGAAGTCGGTCTATGACTACCTGACCTCGCGCGGCGTCGATCCGGCTCGCCTGAGCTCGATCGGCCACGGCTTGACCAAGCCGATCGCCGACAATGCCACGGCGGAAGGCCGCCAGCTGAACCGTCGCGTCATGCTGATCCGCACGGATTCGGGCATGTAATCGACCTGCAAGGCTCGCCTTGCCACGAGGCCC